>Ga0214164_1000059_pt1 | contig 74115 bp, 69 predicted proteins | sample TroBogepilimnion_13_FD_153003 | JGI IMG/M metagenome (GOLD analysis project Ga0214164, IMG submission 153003) | Freshwater microbial communities from Trout Bog Lake, WI - Practice 03JUN2009 epilimnion v4 | ecosystem: Environmental > Aquatic > Freshwater > Lake > Epilimnion/Euphotic zone ... | reverse complement strand
CGGCGGAGTTTGCCAAGAATCAGCGTGAGCAAGGTTCCGGTTCCAGTCGGGCTACGCCCTCCTTCCACCGGAACCTTGAGTGGAAACAAAACAACAAACTGAAACCACCGGAAACTATCTCATCACAGGTGGCTTAATGAACGGGGTCCAAGCAACTCAAATTTTTCGGCATTTGATTTTGAAATAACCATCAGCAAAAAACGTCTCATGCTAACAACACAACCAAGACGCTGCTCCGCCAAACCCGTAACCTCTTGGTAATAGCTTCTTTACCAACAAACTTTACCGGCTTGATCTTTCAAAACTCAACTCGCCAGAAGAACTAAAAAACCTCAAGTCGCCGCAACCGCGCGCGGTTGCGGTCTGACTGATGATTTAATTTCCCGCTGGTCGGCACAACCGGTAGAACACCGCGGGTTGGGTCACATTAATCGGGATGCTCACTTTGTTCGTGGCATCGCTGCCCGGCACGTCAAACCAATTGCTGATGCTCAAGCCATTGGTCTGCGATTGCAACCGCCAGCCAATGTGGTCTGCCGGCCAAGCGAGGGTCAGTTCGTTGACAATCAGGCTTGCCACCACGTTGGGTGAATTCGTGGCGATAGCGCTATTAATCGCGAATATGTTGGTGGCGCTGCCCGTGTAATTTGGATCATTAATGACCGCGACTACCGTGTAGCTACCCACATTGGTCGGAAGGTCAGAACTGCCGTTGTAGGTAACCGTCGCAGTCAAATTGGATGGCGTAGTAGTGTAGCTAACTGCCTTGCCAGTGCCATCACAGATTTGAATCAGATTGTAAAAATTCACGATTCCCGCTGCCTGGTCTACCAATAAGGTATTAGTGACACTTCCCTGATAGTTTGGATCGGTGATAGTGCCAACCACAGTATAACTGCCTGCGTTGGTCGGCGCGGAACTGCTGCCATTGTAGCTGATCACTACCAATAGATTGGTTGGCACCGTGTTCGCCGTCACGCTTTCAGCATATCCATTATAAACCTGATTTAAGTCACTCAGGCTGACGGTGGCGGAGGCCGGATTCACGGTCAAACTGGTGCTGCTGTCATTGGTGGCGGCTAAGTTGCCGTCTCCGACATAGGCAAAGTTGATAGCATAGGGCGAACCATTCACAGAAAGGCTGGCCGAGGGAAAGCTAAGACTAAAGTTGCCGCCGGCGTCAACTATGGTGGCGCTAATTTGGTTGCTATTGATAGTAACCGTCACTGTCTCGCCTTGAGGCGGGTTGACTCCTGAACCTGCCATTAGTGTCCCGCTCAAGGTCACCGCCGGTGTCCCATAGATGATGCTTTGACTTGCTGTCAGCCCACTGAACACCGGAATGGCGGGAGTTACATTTTGAGTCAGCATCCCCGTCGCGTTGTTGGTGTAATTATTGTCGCCAGAATAGGTGACAGCGATGTTATGACCGGTGGCGGTTAGACTACTTGTGCTATAAGTTGCCACGCCGTTGACCAAGGCATTGGTTGCTACCACCGCTCCGTCCACGGCAAAGATCAGATTACCCGTAGCATCTTGCGCAGCTACTCCGTTGGTCTGAATAAGACCGGTAAAAGTAACCGTATCACCATAGGTTGAAAAAACACTGCTGCTGGTCAACTGAACCGCATTAGTCGCCCGCAGAATTACAAAGCCTTGGCAGTTAGTAAGTCCATTTTCATTATTTTTCGCCAACGTTGTGTTAGTTACAGAGTAGCTGCCTGCCTCGGTTGGCGCGCCGGTTCCGAAATAGGAATCACCTTGGCAAGTCGTTCCCGCGTAAATCACGCTGTTTGCCCCGTCCGGCCAAATTCCTCCCAGTGCCGGTCCTTGAGCCGTGCCGTTGTAGGTGAAGATTGTCTGCAGATAAATGGTTTGCCCGTTCGCCAACGCCCCGGTCCCGGCCGTAAAAATTGTGTCCCCGCTGTAAGCCGCGGTGACGGTATAGTTGCCGAGCAGCAGCGTCGGCGGTAGGGTTGCACTCGTGGCTTTTCCGCCGGACAAAGTCACCGCATCGCCAAAATTTACTCCGTTGGTCTGAAACTGCACCGTGCCGGTCGGCGTGCCCAGCGCCGGATTAATCGGCACAACCGTGGCGGTAAAATTCAACGGCTGGCCATACGGTGACGGATTCGCGGTGGAGGCGAGCACCACCGTTGTGCCGCGGTCGTCATCCAGATAAAAACTGTCGGCGGGATTGGTCTGGTTGCCGTTGCCGAACATCACCCCGAATTTGAGGCAGAGGCAATGGGTTCCGGGCGTGGTTGTGAAAGCATAGGCTCCATTTGTCCAACCGGCGGTTCCATTCACGATGTTTGTCCCCGCCGTGGACAGAAAACTTCCGCCCGTCAAATACGGCGATTCCAACGCCTGAAACTGAAGTTGGCTTCCCGTCGCGTCATTCGCACCGCTGAAACCCGGCCCGTTGGCTTGATAGGAAAAGCGGATCGTGTAAGGCGTATTCGGCCACACCGGAAAGTAATAAGTCCGCAGCGCCTGGATATAGTTGGCGCTGCCACCGGAGGCCGCCGGTCCTGGCCGCGCGACCGCCGCCGCCGAACCACCCACGCCACTCCCGGTTTCGATGGCCCATTGCACATATTTGTTATTGTTGGTGCCGTTGATCCAATATGACTGGTTCGGACTCACTGGTTGTGCCGTGACGATTCCCGCTCCTTCCAGAAGCGGTAGATGGACGGTTCCGCTGTCAATCGGCACCGCCAGCAATCCAGATTGGCCAACCCAGCCGTTGGTGGTGGTGAGCACCGTTCCCATACCAGAAACATGGCCGGTAAAAATCGCACTCTTGCCATCCGGTGCTGGCACCAAATCGCCGCCCACGACTCCGCCGGCGGCATTCGTCACCGACCAGACGGCGCTTACGTTGGCGACAAAATCGCCGCCGCCATCGCGAGCGATGGCATACATCGCGAGTGAATTGCTTTTTGCGAGACTCTGCGAGGGCACCACCGTGCCACTGCCGTCCGCCGCCGTCTCCACGTTGACTTGCGTCATTGCTCCTGCCGTGATCGTGACGCTTCCCATCGCGCCGGCCAGGGTATAATTCCCCGCCGCCGTGCCGCCCAGCGCCAGATCTCCGAACGCGGTAATCGCTTGCGGGCCGGCGGTGGTGCTGGCCAGCGTGCCGCTGCCGGAAACCACGCTCACAACATCGCCGCTGAGCGCATTCGCCACGGTGAGAATTCCCGCAGCCGCATTGGCGGTTCCATCATAAGCCCGCGTGCCGGTCAGGTTCACCGGCAACGGATTAATTGTTTGCCCGCCGGCCAGCGTGCCGCTGCTGCCGGTGAAATTGCCGCTGGGAAAATAACTCGCCGTCACGGTGTAATTCCCAACCGCCAGTTTGGCCGGCAAAGTTCCGCTGCTCGCACTGCCGCCGGACAAAGTTACCGCGCTGCCAAAATTTACTCCGTTGGTTTGAAATTGCACCGTGCCCGTCGGCGTGCCCACCGTGGCGGTGACGGTGGCGGTGAAACTCACTGACTGCCCATACGCCGACGGATTGGCGGAACTCGTGACGGCGGTGGCGGTCGGCAAAACCACGTTCAGCACGCCGGTTCCCGTGAAATGACTGTTTTGATTGGCGGCGGTCGAACTGGTGGAACCCCATGTGCCACCGGCCTGAAATGTCGTGCCGCCGTCGAAGGACAAACCGGCAATGGTGTTGCTGCCGGTGAAATTCAAATTTGCTTTGGCGGTGCTGTTCAGCAACAGGCTCGCGCCGGAGTTAATGTAGCCGTTGGTGGTGCCAGAATTCAGCGTCAGCGCCGCGCTGTTGTTCACGGTCACGTTGCCGGTGCCCAACCCGCCATCCGCCTGCACCGTCAGCGTGCCGCCCGTAATGGTTGTGCCACCGGTGTAGGAACTCGCCGCGGTGAGCGTCAGCGAACCGGTGGTAGTCAGCGCGTAATTGCCACCGATGGCTCCGTTCAAAGCCACCGGCCCGTTGGTGATGTTGTTGCCACCGACTTGGATTGCCAAATTGCCCGTCAGCACCGGCCACGCGCCATTGATGACAATGTTGGTTGTTTTCTGATCGTCGTTATTAAAAATCATCTGGCCGGCGGAGGGAAAAGTGACATTGGTGGTGGACAGTGTCATGGTTTCGGCGCTGAGGGTGCTGGCGGCGTTGGTGCGGTTGCACAGGTTGGCTCCGCTGAAAAAAACCATCGCGTTGGTGATGTTGCGCGGCATGGTGTCCACAAACACCAGCGCCGCTCCATTGCTTACCACAATCAAATCCGCCCCCGCCACCGGATAACCGTTGGTGTGCTGATTGCGCAGAAAACAGCGGCCCGTGCCCACCGTCAATTGGCCCAGCGTGTTTTGCTGTCCGGGCCGTAGCGTAATGTCGCCGCCCATGAGCGTTAGCCCATTTGCCGTGGTGCCGCCGGTGAAATATTCTCCGATGGTGGAAAAGTTCTCGCGGCCCAGATCAACTTGACTTACCACCGAGCCACCACCCGGCCCCAGAACACAGTTTCGCAACAGAGCGTTTGTTCCGGTGCCATAAAGCGCCCCACCAGTCACCGCGAGCGACCCTCCGGCAAAGGTGAGCGTGCAAGTGGCATTGAGCGCGCCCAATTGGTGCCAAGTGTTATTGTCTTTGCTGATGGAAAGGATACCGCCGGCGATGGTGGTGCCGACAGTATAACCATTCGTGCCTCCCAGCGTCAGGGTCTGACTCCCTTGCTTATAAAGCCGGCAATTGCCCGAGATGGCTCCATTGATAGTAATGTTGCCGTTGACCGTATTGACAAAGGCGGTGGTGGTGCAGGAAAAAGCCAACCCCAGCGTTTGCAAACTGGTGCTGTTGTTGATAATGGAACCGGTCAGGGTAAAAGAATTGCCGTTCAGGGAAAAAGCGCCGGCGCTGGCGTCGAAGGTGATGTTGCTAAAGGTGGTGCTGGTAAATTTATTGGTAGTAACCAGCGCCGTGCTGCCGGCAAACACCAGCGAGTCGCCGCTGACCGGAGCCGTGCCACCCCAGTTGGCGGCGTTGGTCCAATAGTTGTTTACCCCGCCACCGGTCCAGGTGCAGACGCCCGCCCGAACCGCCGGAACGAAAAGCGCAGCCAGCAGGAGGAGGCCGATTAATTTTAGGCGGGTAAAATCCGTTTGCCGGTGGTGGGTTGCAGTCATGTTTGTGATGGGATTCAACGAGGCGGCAGCCCGTGCGTCAGGCCACCGCTGAAAAGACGTTCAGCTTATCGGCTTCATCAAAATAATGCCGTCAGTCGGGGCTGACCCGCCTGACGGCTTTCCGTCCGTCGTCAATGATTGGAAAAATTAAAATTTGTAGTTGATGCCAAACCGGATCGTCTCGGAAGTCAACGTCGAACTCGTGCGCCACAGTTGCTGGGCAAACCAAGTGTGTTGCCCCAAATCAACATGCAGATATTCCGCCCGCAGGCTCCAGTGTTTGTTCACGGCGTATTCCAAACCGGCACCGGCCGCCCAGCCCAATTGAAAGTCGCTCTGGGAAACCGGGCCATCGGTGGCCGAAATCTTGGCATCTGCTCCGGCGCCACCGGCGGTGAGATAGGGCAGAAAACGGCCCAAAGCGTAACCCAAGCGGAGGCGCGCCGTGGCGGCGTAATCTGAGCTGGTGGTGATGGTGTTGCCCGGCTGGCCGTGCACATCGCTCAAGGTGTCGTAAATCGTATCGGAGACATCAGCATAGGAAATTTCCGCTTCCAAGCCGACGACCAGATGGTTTTTGAATTCATAATTTCCCCCGACTTGAAGTCCGACGGTGCCGCCTTCCGGCTTGGATTTGACCGCATAGGAACTGTAGGAGGGGGTGAGGTAACGGGCATCGGATTGGCCAAAACTGTAACCGGAATTAATCCCGAGATAGTAGCCCGTCCAATTGATTTCGTCCGCCGCCGAGCAAGCGGCAACGGTTGCAAACATCAGGCCGGCCAAGGCAATCATTTTTGTAGTATTCATAATATAAATTCCAAATTTTGAATGGATAATGTAGCCAAGTCAACGGTCAAATTCAGGGATGAGGCGGAATTTGCTGGGCCTTGCCCAGCACCCGGAACCCGAACGGCAACACCACGCTTCAAAATTACACCGCTGACCTCAATCCCACGAACGCCTCCTCCCGTCTCACGTTCGTCGGCGTCAAAGGCGACGGCAATAGTGTTCAAGTCACTTGGATTGGCGGTAATAACGCCACGCAATATTTGCTCTGTTCACCTGTGCTTGTCTCGACGCAATGGAACACGATTTTTACGAACTTGCCGCCCACCAGCGTCACCAATACTGTCATTATCAGCGGCAATACCGCCGTTTCCAATTTGTTTTACCGGATCAATGCTCACCGCTAATCAATAAGTTCCAGCCAAAAGCAAACACAATTCACGGCTTCATGCTCCCTTAAGATCACTATTGTCAAAGTGAAACCATGAAAACCTTCACTGTAGGTGCTTTTTCTGTGCGGCTGGCTGGTCTATCGGCCGCCAGTCTTCGTGCCACCCCAATCTATACCGTAGGTGAGCCGCAACGTTTTGCTCACGGCTATAAAAGACCTGGTGCCAACAGCACGGAATTACAATTTACCTATGACCGGACCCGATTCATCCAACAAAATGGTGACGACCGGCCGCCACGCAGAGAGGATTCCGACCCTCCAAATCCCTGAAATGTCTTAGCAAAACCGGTGATGCCCCGCTTTGTTTTTCTGAACCACTAATCTATTATTGTTTCTAAAGTGACGAAATAATCCACGAATCGATGGGTGAAACACCCCAAGAAGGATTTGGGTCGTGGACATCTTACGCCAACTCGGCGATCTAAAGTCATAAAAAAGTCATAACGTTTAAGTCTGCCAAGGCGGTTTACATCCTTCAATTCGCCAATAAATCTGCATATTCTCAAGCTTTGGTCGGCTCGATGGTTCGAATCCATCACCTACCACCACTTTTTCTGCGGTTCGGGTGCAATTCCCTTTCGTCCGCGCGGCGGCTATGACATCCTGCCGCCGTGACGCGCACAGAACAATTGCTGGCCGAACTTATCGCTTTACCCAGCGTCAACCCCGCCTTTTTGCCGCCGCGCCATCCCAATGCAGGCGAAAAGAAAGTAGCTGATTTTCTTGCCGCCACCGCCGCGCGCGCCGGACTGGAAGTTGAATTTCAAAAAGTCTTACCCAGTCGTGCGAATGTCATCGCTCGCTTGTTGCCACGCGGCAAAATCAAACAAACCATTTTGCTCGCGCCGCATCTGGACACCGTTGGCGCGGACGGAACGCAATTTATTCCGCAGCGCAAAAACGGTCGGCTGCATGGTCGCGGCGCATGCGACACAAAAGGTTCCGTTGCGGCCATGCTCGCCGCACTATGCGAACTCGCCGATGCCAAATCGCGTCCGCTGGAAACGGAAATTGTTTTTGCCGGATTGATTGACGAAGAACACGCCCAAGCCGGTTCGCGCGCACTCGTGCAAAATAAATTCAAAGCGGATCTGGCCATCGTCGGCGAGCCGACGAAACTGCAGGTCGTCACCGCGCACAAAGGCAGCTTATGGCTGGAACTCACCACGCACGGACATGCCGCGCACGGCGCGACGCCGCATCTCGGCAAAAATGCCGTGCACGAAATGGCGCGCATCGTGGACGTTTTGGAAACGGATTACGCGGCACAGTTGAAAAAGAAAAAACACAAACTGCTCGGCAGCGGAACAGTCAACGTCGGGAAAATTTCCGGCGGCACACAGCCGAACATCGTGCCGGACAGTTGCACGATTGCGATTGACCGCCGCACGTTGCCGGGCGATACGGAAAGTTCCGTCCGCCGCGAAATCACCTTGTTATTAAAGGCGAAAAAGCTGTCCGCCAAAATTTCCAGCGCGAAACTTGCGCCTGCACTGCCGTTGGAAACGGATTTCAAATTACCGCTCGTCCAAAGTTTTTTGCGCGCGGCCAATCAAACTAAATCGCTCGGCGTGGATTATTTTTGCGACGCGGCGGTGCTGGCGGCGGGCGGCATTCCGAGCGTGGTGTTTGGACCGGGCGACATCGCGCAGGCACACACGGCGGACGAATGGATTTCGCTGGCGGAGCTTGAGCGTGGGAAAAACCTGCTGCTGAAATTTCTTAAATCACTTTCCTGAACCGATTCACTTTCGTATTGTCCAAAGCTCATGTCCACCGAAACGACTGAATCCATTCCGACGATTGACCACAAACCGCATGCAGCATTTTTTCGCCAAAGCGGTTGGCTGATGATTGCGGCGATTGCGGGCGGCGCGCTGACATGGGGCGTGCATTTTTTGAACAAGGCGATTCCTGACTCGGAATACGCCACGTTTGGCGTGCTGCTGATGGTGGTGGCGTGCCTGCCGACGATGCCGTTGCAAATGGTGTTCGCGCAGCAATCGGCACTGGCGCTGGCGACCAATCGCACGCGGCAGTTGGCGAGCCTGATTCGGCTGGCGTGTTTGTGGACGTTTATTTTATGGGCGCTGGGCGCGGCGGCGGTTTTTATTTTCCGCAAAAAAATCGAGGCGGGCTGGCATTTGCCGAACGAACTGGGGTTGTGGGTGACGCTGGCTTTGCTGCTGGTTTCGTTGTGGGCGCCGATGTTTGGTGGTTTGCTGCAAGGCCGTCAGGATTTTTTCTGGATGGGCTGGTCGTCCATTATCGGCGGTGCAGCGCGGCTAATCTTCGCGGTGATTTTCGTAATGGCCTTGGGTCTGGGCGCGGCGGGCATGATGGCGGGAGCGCTAATCGGCATCTTGCTCACGGTGCTAATTCCGGTCTGGCGAACGCGAGATTTATGGCAGGAAAAACCAGAACCGTTTGATCGAATGGGCGTGCTGCGACAGGTGCTGCCGTTGATTTTTGGCTTCGGCGCGTGCCAGTTCATGTTCACTTCAGACACGATGTTTGCGACGAGTTATTTTAACGGCGACCAAATGAAACCTTACGTGGTGGCGGGAACTTTGTCGCGCGCGCTGCTATGGTTGGTGCTGCCGCTGGCGTCGGTGATGTTTCCCAAGCTGGTGCAAAGCCGGGCGAAATCGGAAAAAAATAATTTGTTCAATCTCGTCGTGCTCGGCACGGCGGTGCTGTCAATTTGCGGCGCACTGGGTTTGTGGCTGGTCGGCCCGTTGGTCGTTCGGTTCGTCGCGCACGCGAGCGACGTGGCCGCGACGATGAAACTTATTCCGTGGTATGCGGGTGCGATGGTTCCGCTGGCGTTGGCAAACGTGATGGTGAATGACCTGCTGGCACGCGGACGATTTGGCGTCGTGCCGTTCATGGTGGCGCTCGCAGCGGCCTACGGTTTTGCGCTGCCATGGATGTTAAATCATTATCCGGGCCGCATTGAAATCGTATTGCAAACGCTTGGTGTATTTAACTTCCTGCTGTTCGCCATCTGCGCTTGGTTTATCTGGGGCATGAAGGAAAAAACGAAACTGGAAGCTGTAAAATAGCGAAGGGCGAAAACAAATTTTACCGGCTCATTTTTTTTTAGCTGAACCAGACAACGGCTGTGGCGCGCGCAACTTTTTATAAATCCAACCTTCCAACGGACGCAGCGGACGAAGTAATTTATAGAACGGCGAATAGATTAGTCGAATTCGCACCACGGATAAAAACATTGTCAACGACGAACGCGCCAGGGCTACTTTCGATCCTGCTTTGTCCGTCCATTCCGTCGGCGTTTCGACAATTTTGAAACCCGCCCGCTTTATTGAGTAGAGTAGATTAATATCGAACGCCATGTCCGCGATGCACAGCGTCGGGTGAATTTTCTCCGCGACCTCGCGCTTCATCACCTTCGCACCGCACTGCGTATCGCGAATGTTCAGCCAGAACAAAGTCTGAACAATAAAATGAAATACGCGACTGGCGAACTGACGATTGCCCGTCTGCGATTGGTGAATCACTGCGCCCGGCAGCCAACGCGAGCCGATGACGCAATCTGCTTCGCCAATTTTTGTGACCAAATCGAGATAAGCCCGCGGCGGCGTCGCGCCGTCCGCATCCACATAGCCGATTAAATCCGCGTGACCGGCAAGTTTGAGACCTTCGATGAGCGCGCCGCCCTTGCCAATCGCTGCCGGAAAATCCAGCCAGCCGATACACGGAAATTCCTTCGCCACGCGCTGCACCACGCCGAGCGTATTGTCGCGACAGCCGTTGAGGACAACGACGAGTTGAAACGGGCCGGAATAATTGCGCTCAAAAAAAATCGCGAACTCGCGCAGCACCGGTTCGATGCGCGCTTCTTCGTTGTAAGCCGGGATGAGGAGCAACAGACTGGGAACAGGCACGGGAATTAAGTAACAGAAATGTTGCGCGCAGGCAATTTGCTTTGTTTCAAATTGCGCGACTTGATTTATTTCGCATCTGCCCTACTTTGTTCAACTCGATTTATGGAACTGACTAATGAAGAAATCCGTCGTTACTCCCGGCACTTGATTTTGCCGGAAGTCGGACTGGCTGGACAAAAGAAAATCAAAGCCACCAGCGTGCTGTGCATCGGCGCGGGCGGTCTCGGCTCGCCCATTGCCATGTATCTCGCCGCCGCCGGCATCGGCAAGATCGGCATCGTTGATTTCGACACCGTGGATTATTCCAATCTGCAACGCCAGATTCTCCACACGGACGCCGACGTGGGCCGTTCCAAGGCCGAGTCGGCCAAGGAGACCATTCACGGCATCAATCCGCATTGCGAAGTTGTCATCCATAATACGCGCATCTCGTCCGAAAACGCGCTCGATTTGATTCGCCCTTACGACATCGTCGTGGACGGCACGGATAATTTCCCGACGCGCTACCTCACGAACGACGCCTGCGTGTTGCTCAAGAAACCTAATGTTTACGGCTCGATTTTCCGTTTTGAAGGTCAGGCGAGTGTGTTCGCGCCACATCTCGGTGGACCGTGCTATCGCTGCCTGTATCCCGAACCGCCGCCGCCGGGAATGGTTCCGAGTTGCGCGGAAGGTGGCGTGCTCGGCGTTTTGCCCGGCATCATCGGCTGCATTCAAGCGAACGAAATTTTGAAGCTCGCGCTCGGCAAAGGCACGCTGCTGACGGGCCGTTTGCTGCTGTTCAACGCGCTCGACATGAAGTTTCGCGAATTAAAATTGCGTCGCGATCCCGCGTGCCCGATTTGCGGCGACCATCCGACCATCAAGGAATTGATTGATTACGAAACGTTCTGCGGCATCGTGCCGGAGCCGGAAAATCTCGGCAATCCCGACGAGGTCACCGTGCAGGACATGAAGAAGGCTTTGGACAATCCATCGCTCGGCATCAAGGTCGTGGACGTGCGCGAACCCGATGAATACGAAATCGCAAAAGTCGCGGGCGTTCCGTTGCTGCCGTTGAGCGAACTGCAAAGCCGCTTCACCGAGCTCGATCCGAACACGCAGTATTATTTGCACTGCAAAGCCGGTGTGCGTTCGATGAAGGCGCTCGCGTTTCTGCGCCAGCAAGGTTTCAAATACGTCAAGAGCGTCAAAGGCGGCATCACCGCTTGGTCGGACGAAATTGACCGCAACGTCCCGCGCTACTGACACGCGGCCGGCAGCAAAATGAATTCAGTCATCGCCAACGGAAATCCAGTTGCGGCGGAACTGCCATGTTCATTGGAGAAATTTCTCGTTGCGCAAAACTTGTTTCCGCGCAGCGTCGTGGTGGAACACAACGGCGAGGCCGTTGCGCCGTCGGAATTTCCGCAACGACAAGTCCACGCTGGTGACCGTTTGGAAATTGTCAAAATTGTCGCTGGCGGCTGAATTGTCGTTAGCAACCGCGCCAAAGGATTTTACTTTTTACCCATGAAATGGAGATTTGAATGGTGCTACCGGCTGGGCTTAGCCGTGTTGTTTGTCGTGGCCTTCTGGTCGGTCTGGGCGAGTGCGCAGACGACAAACACAAACTTGCCTGCCCACGCCATCACTATAAACAAGCCCACCGCCGTCGATCCGGCATCGGTAACAAATAAACTCCAAGCGCTTACATTCGGCTTGGACCAAATTGATTTCTTAAATAAACCCGAACATGAAATTATCGGACAACCACTGTGGAAATACCTCGCCTCGCTGATTTATATCGCACTGGCGTTTTGCGCGGCGTGGCTTTTGGATTTATTCGTCAATGTCTGGCTCAAAAAATTGGCAGCCAAAACCGAAACCAAATACGACGACCTGATTCTTGAATTATTACGAGGGCCGGTGAAAGTCGTGGCGTTCGTGGTTTTGCTCAACATCGGGCTGAACATTTTTGAATGGCCCGACAAAGCTCAAAACTTTCTTTCCCATGTTTTGATACTCGTAGTCGCCTGCTCGGTGACTTACGTCATTCTAAAGTTTATTGATTTGCTGCTCGGCATCTGGCGCGAAAAAATTGTTTCACCGCAGGACAAACAATTTGCCGAACAGTTGATTCCGTTTGTCAGCAAAGTCGTCAAGACGGCGCTCATCATCGCCGCCGTGCTATTGACGACAGAAAATCTCGGCATGGACATCAAGACGCTGCTCGCGGGCTTGTCCGTGGGCGGACTTGCGCTTGGTCTCGCGGCGCAGGACACGGTGGCGAATCTCTTCGGTGCTGTCGCGATATTTTTGGACAAACCGTTTCACATCGGCGACCGCATCCGCGTCGAAGGCGTTGACGGCATTGTGGAAACCATCGGCTTGCGTAGCACCAATGTTCGCAATCTCGACGGGCATCACGTCACTATTCCGAACAAGCTGATGGGCAATGCCATCATTACGAACATCACGCGCCGCCCGACAATCAAAACTGAAATGAACATCGGCCTGACTTACGACACGCCGGCAGAAAAAGTAAAGCGGGCGACCATTTTGCTGGAAGAAATTTTCCATGCGAATCCGAAGACCAGCGAACTCATCATCAGCTTCAATAAATTCGCTGACTCGGCGCTGAACATTTTTGTCGTCCACGTCTGGAGCGGCACGGATGTGAAACAACACTTCGCGGAAATGCAGGCGTTGAATTTGCAGATCAAAGCACGCTTCGATGCGGAAAAAATCGAGTTCGCCTTCCCGTCGCAGACGATTTACCTCAAAACGGAAGCGGGAAAATGATTTGTCAGCACGCTCTGGCTGCGGCTTAATCTGGTATGCAATCACTCAACGATTTGATCTGGCACGACGGCAAGTTTCTAGGCATCGCCTGGAGCGTTTGGAAGGTCGTCGGCTGGCTCGGTAACGCGATTTTCTTCTCGCGCTTTTTTGTGCAGTGGTATGCCACGGAGAAAAAACAGCAGGTCGTGATTCCGCAGGCGTTCTGGTGGTTAAGCCTCATCGGTTCGGTCACGCTGTTGTGCTATTCGCTGCACCAGAAAGATTCGGTTTTCATTTTTGCCTACGCCTTCACTTGGATTCCTTACATCCGCAGCCTGATGATTCATCGTCAGCACAAGGCCGCTCGCATCACCTGCGCCGGTTGCGGACAAAAAAATCCGCCGCAGTCGAACTACTGTCCGAACTGCGGCGGTAAGCTGTCGAAATAAAATTTATTTCGGCAAGGGCGTGCCGGGCGGCGGCGGTTGGATGCCGTATTTCAAAAGCACCGGACGAAAATCCGGGTGCGCCTGACCGTAGGCGACGAGTTGATTCACAAAACCAATCATCAACGACTGATTCTGATTGAACGCGCCGATGAGTTGCTGCGCCTGCGGTTGAATGGCGGTGATGTCCTTGCCCGTGATGCTCGCCTGACGATAAAGATAAACCGTCAACGTGCCACTGACGACAACTAGCGCGACGAGCAGCGTGAACACCTGACGTTTCAACGCGGAAATTTCAGAATTAGAATCGGCGTTCATATTATTTGGCGGCGGTTTTGGGTTGGATGGATTGAAGGATGCGCGTCAGCTCCGGGCTTTTGGCCGAGACGTTGTAAGCGGCGGTATCGTTCGCCAAGCCTTGCGCGCGCATGAGGGCGTTGTTGGCGAGCGTGGCGTTGGCAGTCAACTGCCGGAACTCGCGCGTGCGCGTAATGCTCAACAGGGCGAAAACCACCCCGAGTAGCACCAGCACGGCGAGAATAAAATTCAGGACGGTTGTGGTCGTATCGGATTTCATAAGGTGAGAAAATCTAGCCAATCAGCAGGGAAAGTCCACTGCGTTTTTTCAACTGCATCCAATTGTCACTTTGCGGTTATGACGACGTAATTCTTTTTACCTTTGCGCAGCAGAACATGTTTGCCGAACAACAAATCAGCCGAAGTCATCGAGCGCACGGCACTGGCTTCACGAATATTGTTAATATTTACACCGCCGCCTTCGATATCTTTGCGCGCCTGACCTTTGGAAGGACTCAAACCCGCGTGAACCAACAGTTCCACGAGCGGCACGCCGGCGCCATCCAGCTTGGCCTTTTCAATTTCCTTCGTGGGCACTTCACCAACGATATCGCTGAATGTCGTTTCAGAAATCCCTTTCAACTCGCCACCGAATAAAATTTCACTCGCGCGAATCGCTTCGTGGGTTGCGTGTTCGCCGTGGATCAAATCCGTCGCCGCTTTCGCAAGCGCCTTGTGCGCCACGCGTGCGCCGGGATTTTCTGTGTGTGCTTTTTCCAGCGCTTCGATTTCCGGCTGAGACAGGAAGGTAAAATATTTCAAATAGCGAATGACATCGCGGTCATCTGTGTTGATCCAGAACTGATAAAATTTGTAAACGCTCGTGCGTTTCGGATCGAGCCAGATGGCACCCGCCGCTGTTTTACCAAACTTGGAACCGTCGGTATTCGTAATGAGCGGCAACGTCAGGCCAAAGACATGTTTACCCAGTTTTTTGCGCGTGAGTTCAATACCCGCGGTGATGTTGCCCCACTGGTCGCTGCCGCCGATTTGCAATTCGCAGTTCGCATCGCGGCACAGCACCATGAAATCAAATGCTTGTAGCAGCATGTAACTGAACTCGGTGTAGCTGATACCCACATCGCGATCTTCCATGCGCGCGCGCACGGATTCCTTGGCGACCATCTGGTTGACAGAAAAATGTTTTCCGATGTCGCGCAGAAAATCTAGGAACGAAATCCCCGCCGTCCAACCGGCATTGTCCACGAGCTGCGCGGGATTTTGCTTCGTTTCAAAATCGAGCAACTTGGCCAATTGAACTTTTACGCTCGCAATGTTGTGGTCGAGAATTTCCTTGGTGAGCAACTGCCGTTCAGCCGTCTTGCCGCTGGGATCGCCAATGGAGCCGGTCGCCCCGCCGGCGACAGCGATAGGATGATGGCCGAGCAATTGAAACCGGCGCAGCGCGAGCAGCGGCACGAGATTGCCAACGTGCAGCGAATCCGCCGTCGGGTCGAAGCCGCAATACAACGTGATGGGCGCGGCAATTTTCTTTTCCAATTCCGCCGCGTCGGTGCAATCGGCGACGAGGCCGCGCCACTTCAGTTCATCAATGATGCTCACAACCGCAGGTTAAATTGCCGGAGCCAAAATGCCAATTTCCAATTGAACGAGAAAATGTCTCTTGCAAGGGCGCAATGACGCCGACGAATTTGGCTTTGCGACTTCGCGACTTTGCGTGAGAATCCGCCGGTGTCAAAAATGTTGAAAGCCTCCGGCGCGATGGCCGCCGCGACGCTCACCAGCCGCGTGCTCGGCATGGTGCGCGAGATGGTCTATTACCATTTCATGGGCATCGGCTGGGTCAACGACGCGTTTCAATATGCCTTCACCATCCCGAATCTCTTCCGCCGCTTGCTCGGTGAAGGCGCGTTAACGGCGGCGTTCATCCCGATTTTTAAGGAGAAGGAAAAAACGCACGGCGAAATTGAAATGTGGCGCGCGGCGAACGCGGTGATTTCCGGCCTGATCATCGTCGCGAGCGTCGTCATCGCCATCGTAATGATTGGTATTTCCCTCGCGCTCGAAATTCATCAATTCAGCGAGAGTCGCGAACTCACGTTGCGACTACTGCGCGTGATGTTTCCCTACATGCTGCTCGTCTGCCTCGCGGCGGCGATGATGGGCATGCTCAATGCGCGCGGGCATTTTTTTATTCCCGCGATGGGTGCGACAATGCTTAACATCGTGATGATTTCGTCCGTTTATTTTCTCGCGCCGCACATGGGTCACGAACTGTCGGAACAGGTTTTTGCACTCGCCATCGGCGTGCTGGCGGCGGGCGCAGCGCAAGCCGCGTTTCAAGTGCCAACGCTCTGGCGCGATGGCTTCCGCTACCGCTGGGTCATGCCATGGAAAAATGAAACCGTGCAACGCGTCGTGCGCCAGATGATTCCCGGCACGATTGGCGTCGCCGCGTTTCAGATCAACGTCGCGCTCGTGCAAGGCGTCGGCCTGTTCGCCGGCGCGGGCATCGTGTCCTCCTTCAACGGCGCAGTGCGACTGATGGAATTGCCGCAGGGAATGTTCGGCATCTCGCTCGCAACCTATTTGCTGCCGACGCTCTCCGGACTCGCGACAGATAAAAACTATCCTGAGTTTCGGACTACGCTGCGCCACGGACTCGCCTCACTGATGTTTCTAAATTTAATCGCGTCCGTTCTCCTCGTCGTGCTGGCCGAACCCATCGTGCGACTGCTCTTTGAACACGGCGATAAATTCACCGCCGTCGCGACTGCGCGCGTGTCGTTCGCGCTCATGTGCCTCGCACCGGGGCTGGTCGCATTTTCCACCGTCAACATTTTAGCGCGTGCTTTTTACGCGCTCGGCGACACGAAAACGCCAATGAAAATCAGCCTCTTTTGCCTGACCATCAATTTCACCGCCGCCTGTATTTTGATGAAACCGCTGCAAGAAGGCGGCCCCGGCATCGCGAATACTTTCACTTCGCTCATCAACGTCGGGTTGCTGCTGTTCGTGCTGCGGAAAAAACTTGGAAAGCTGGAAATGAAACCGTTGCGCGACACGCTGCGCCCGCTCGCGCTGGCCACAATTTTGGCGGGTGTCATCGCGTGGTGCGGCTGGCATTTTTGGGAACGCACTTTTGGCCACGCGACCACCGCTTTGAAAATCGGCGAGGTGTTTGTGCCGGCGGGAATTGCGGGAACAATTTATTGGCTAACCGCCCTGCTCTGCAAAATCCCGGCGGCAAACGAAATGACCGATTTCGCGCTGGCGAAATTCAAACGCTTCAAATAGCCACTGTCGCCGTCCAGCCGTTGTTGCCGAACTGGGACTTAAATTTCTCTGCCAATTTTTCCGCCTCCGCAAGATTTTCCGTGATGGCAAACGTTGTTGAGCCACTGCCGGACATGAGCGAAACGAGCGCGCCGTGCTCACGCAAAAATTCTTTGTAGAGTTGCAGCACGGGGAATTTGTCAAACGCAGGTGCTTCGAGTGAATTGTAAATTTCCGCCGCCGCCGTTTTCAAATCGCCAGCTTGTAAAAGCGAAACCAATTTTTGCGCGCGGCCAGTCGTGCCGTTTTGATCTTTCGGAAACCGCGCCAGATTTTGATACGACCACGGCGTTGAAATGCCGAATCCGGGATGCACGAGAAAAAACGCCTTGCCCTTGAGCGCGGGAAAATTTTCCAGCGCCTGCACTTTTTCGCCGCGTCCGGTTGCAAGCGCAGGTTGATCATAAAGAAAAAATGGGACGTCCGAGCCGAGCGCAGCGGCGAGTTCATGCAACTTCTCCAGTGGTAGCGGCGCACCAAACAGCTGATTTAAAGCGGTAAAAGTCACTGCGGCATTCGCACTACCGCCGCCAATGCCACCGGCGAGCGGCAGGTTTTTTTGCAGATGAATTTTGACGCCGTCGGAAATTTTGGCAAAGGCTATAAATGAAGTTGCGGCACGATGCACCAAATTTTTTGAATCGCAGGGCAACTCTGGATTGCTGCAAGTGAGTTGCAAACTCGTGCCGGCGCGCTCGAAAGTCATCTCGTCGCAGATATTCACCGGCTGCATGACGGTTTCGAGTTCGTGAAAGCCGTCGGCGCGTTTGCCGAGGATGTTCAGGATGAGGTTGACCTTGCAGGGTGATTTTTTTTCGAGGCGCATGGGCGTTTCAGGAAAGCAAAACGCGCCAACAATGTTTGTTGGCGCGCGGTGCGGAAAATAATTTCACTTCAGTTGTCGTAAATATTGAACCGGCTGCCGGGCACGAACGGCGCAATGTCGCCGCCGGAGTAACCAGTGTAGGTATCCGTCTCAAAGGTCGACCCAGAAATCAAACCAGGACGATAGCTGGCGGGATATTGGGGCGTGACCGGAACTTTGTTGGTGCAAATTGCGTTGTAGGACGGGATGGGAAAGGTGACAACTTCATAGATGCCCAAACCGGCGCGGCAGATGGACTGATCAAAGCCGTGAACGATGCCGTAGGAATAGCTGACATCGGGCGCGGAGAAAACGGCGTTCTGCTCAACGCTGCGGCGCATATCGCCCCAACGGACGAGTTCAAAGGTGTTGTCGAGACCGCGCGCCAACTTGTGTTCGGGACCGGCGCAGCCAGTCATGCCCACGGCAACCACAGCGGCGGCGAAAAGAAAAAATAATTTGCGCATACGATTGAGATTATGTTTTGAGCTTACGCCGAATCGCCCGCTTGTAAAGCGCGTTTTCGGTCGCGCCATTCCCAATACCAGGCGATCCACACACTGGCTTCAAAAAGAATCTGCAGCACCACAGCCATGACGACTTGCGTGAATGGTTCCGGCGTGGTCAACAGCGCGCCCAGCACAAGGTTGATGACAATCATGTAGCGGCGCAACGCGGTCAATTTTTTGTAGTCCAGCACACCGATTTTCACCAGCGCGAGCAGCACGACCGGCAATTCAAAACCCAGTCCCATGCCGAGCAGAAATTTCGTAACGAAGCTGAAATACGTTTCCGCGCGCCATTCCGGAACTTTCACGCCCATCCAAACTGCCCACCAGACGGCGAATTTCAGCGCGCGCGCCAGCACGAAGAAATAACAGAAAGCCACGCCCGCTAAAAATAAACCGACGCCGATGAATGCCGCGCGCAGGACATATTTTTTCTCGCGAATTTTCAGCGCGGGCAAAATAAATTGCGCGACAAAAAAGAAAACAATCGGCGACGCCAGCAGAATTCCGCCATAGAACGCGAGCAACATGGAGGAAAAAAAAGGCGCGGCGGGATCGAAATAAACCAAGTCCGTGGCGGCTGCCGTCATCGTCGCGTCCGCCGGATTTTTTTCGACGTGCAACGATAGCAGAATATTGCTGCCGACTTGCACCGGCTCGACGCGCAGCACGGTGAACCAGTTGGTGCCAAGGTCGAGACCACCAATCCGGTTCGTCGTCAAATCCAGCGTAGCGACGGTGTTCGTGCCGACACAGATGAGCGCTTTGCGCTCGTCATTCACGCGCACGAGCGCGGCGCGAGACAACGGCCATTTCAGGACGGCGACAATTTCGGGAACAGCGTAAAGACAGACAATGAGGCAGACCAAAAGCGCCGCGCCCGTCTTGATGATGAGCCAGCGAAAATCTTCGAGGTGTTCGAGAAAACTTTTGACGGGACCGCCGACTTCCTCCGGTTCTTCCGGCGGCGGGACTTTGGAAAAATCGGCCATGAAAATCTGCGCGAAACCGATTCGCGCGAATCAAATGACCTTGGTTTCCGGCGGCGCGGAATGCGCGGGCGACTGCGCGGTGGTATTGGCCGGCGGCGTTTTGGGCGCGGCGGCGGCGGCAGATTCGTTTTCCATGGAGTCAGTCACTTCGCGGGAAGCCTTCTTAAATTCATTGATGCCTTTGCCCAGACCTTTGGCGAATTCAGGAATGCGTTTGGCGCCGAACAACACAAGGATCGCGACCAGCACGATGATCAGTTCCGTTCCGCTCAAACCGAGAATGGCTAACATGGCGTTCATAATATAACTGAATTTACCCTACGCCGACGGGGCGATTAAGTAAAGCCGCAAAAAGAAAAAGGCCGCGCGGTGAGGCGCGGCCTTGAAAGGGATTTTTACCCAACCAACTTAGGGCTTTGGATGCAACAGCACGAAATCAGCGCGGCGGTTCTTCGCCCAAGCGGCGTCATCGTGGCCGGGGTCGGTGGGCTTGTCCTTGCCGTAGCTGATGGTGCGGATGCGTTCCGGGCTGACACCACGTTTGGCGAGCGCTTCACGCGCGGCGAGCGCGCGGCGTTCACCGAGCGCGCGGTTGTATTCTTCCGTGCCGCGTTCATCGCAGTTACCTTCGATGAGCAATTTGTTACTCGCGTTGCCGGACAAGGCAGATGCAACGGCGGAAATATTTGAGTCTTCGCTCTTCTTTATGGCTGCGCTGTCGAACGCAAAATGAATCGTGTTCGCCGCGAGCGCCGCCGGGTCTTTAATCATGCCTTCAAATTCATCAAGGCCTGTCGTGCTGCCGCCGCCTTGTGAGGTGTTGATGCCAGTGCCGCCGCCATCGCCCACTGTGCCGCCATTACCAAGCGTGGGTCCGCCGGTGTTGTCTCCAACATTCGGTGCCTGCGAACCATGAATCGGCGTGACTTTCACCGGCGTGTGTTTGCAGCCGGTGGTGGCGAGCGTCGCGGCCAGCGCGAGGACAAGCGGAAAAACAATCTGGTTCATTTTCATAATTTGTATTCGGTTAATTCAGTTAAAATATCTGGTTAAAAAATTGCGGTTAAAACTCCATGACGAAAAAGAAAATCATTTCGCCCAAGCGGGCTGGGAACTACTTCCGGTCGCTCGCGCACAATCCTTGTATTGTTTGGTGAAAACGTCAAGCACAGACAGCACTTGCCGGTAGCCCATTGAGCGGTTAAAAACGAGTGTTCGCGAGTTCGGCGACCACGATGGATTCTGGCCTTCCACCAGCACTGCCGGCGCCATGCTGCCATCCACCGGCACCACGCAGACGTTGAAGTCATGCATCTGCGAGGTGAACGCGATCCACTTGCCGTCCGGCGACCAATCCGGCTCCGTGGGATTCGGCGCGCCGGTGGTGTTGAGATATTGCACCGTGCCGCCGCTCGCGGGAACTTTTGCGAGCCGACGACGTTCACTGTGCTTCGTCGCAAAACAAATCCAGCTTCCATCCGGCGACCACGTCGGCGAAGAATCTTCATCGCCGTGCGAAATCTGTTTCAAATTCGTGCCATCCGCGTTGCACACCCAGATATTTGCGCTGCCGGATTTGCTCAACACCATGGCGATTTTCGTTCCGTCCGGCGAAACCGCCGCGCTCGTGTTCAAACCGGAATACGCCGCGATTTTGCTGCGTTGTCCCGTCGTCAGGCTGTGATAAAAAATGTCCGGATTGTCCAGCGCGTAGGACGTGTAATAGAGCGCCAACTTGCCCGGCGCCCACGCGGGCTTGGCGACAATGGCGTTGTCTTTCGTGATGCGCTGCGCGTTCGCACCATCAAAATCGGAAACATAAATTTCGCCCACGCCATAACCTGCCGGCTGCGACTTGTAAGCAATCTTCGTCTGGCCAATTCCTTTTTTACCCGTGATCGCGAACACGATGTCATCCGCGAACGCGTGCGCCTGCCGCCGCAAACTCGCGCCATTGTAACTGCGCGAGAGCAACACGCGCTTGGCAAATTTATCCGTCAAACTACCGCTGATGCTGCTCGCGTCGCTACCGCTGATGAGATATTGCGCCGCATCCGGCGCAACAAAACTGAAACCTTGAACCGCCAAATCGAATTTCAAAACCTCCGCACCCTCGCCGGTAAATCCGCTCAAGGAAACGGGAATGGGCTTCGTCTGACCGAGCACATTGATGGTGGTGATGATGTCGATGGCTGTTTCCTGTGCACGCACGCCCGTGAGCGCAACGGCGACGAGGCCGACGATTAGTAAGTTAAGTATATTTTTTTTCATCCGAGCATCCGTTTCGCTTTTAAGTTGAAGTTAATAATAAATGTCCGTTGTTTTTCTTTCGCACCATCTGGAAACGGCGCAACAAAATTTACGCGGTCGAGCGTCCGCTGAACACTGCCATCCACACGCGCATCGCCAGACGCGTCGAGGATACGCGAGGAAATCACTGTGCCATCATTGCCGATGGTCACGCTGACTTTAATAATGGCATCGTCACTGGAACTATCGTCTGGCGGCGTCCACGCCCGCTCATAAACGCTTTTGACCACCGAGGCATAATTCGCATACGACACACTGCCGGTTCCTGGCATTTCAACCGTGGTCGCGGAAGAAGCATTGTCCTCAATGGCGCGTGCTGCCGCCGCAATCCTTGCCGCGCGACGCTTGGCTGCCATGGCCTCTTTCGCCGCTTCATGCGCGTCCGCTTCGCTGGTGTCCGTAACTTTCGGCGCAGTGTGCGTAATTTGTTTTAAGTTCACTTTTACAACATGCGGCTTCGGCTTGGGCGCTGGCTCCGGGTTGTCCACCGGCACAAGCTTCGGCGGATCCGGCGTGAAAATTTTCTCCACGCGCTCCACCAATGTCGGCGCGGGCTTCACGGGTTCCGGGTCCGGCTGCTTGACTGGCTCCGGTTTGGGTTGCGGCGGCTGTGGTGGCTGCGGTGGTTGAACCGGTTGTGGTGGCGTGGGCGCGGGCGGTTGCACGGCTTTCACGCCGCTATTGAACGCCGCATCAATCAGGTTCGCTGGAATCACCGTGAGCAGTGTCGTCTCGTCCGGCTTTTCGTGGCTCGTGAAAAATGCCGCGCCAAAAAGAATGACCAACACCAGCAGCAGGTGAAAGCCCGCCGTGGCGATAAGACATTTTTTTTGCAGCCGATTCATTTTACAGGCGTCGGGTCGGTGCGTAGCGAATAGCGTGTGATGCCGGATTTCTGGCAGCCGTCAATCACCTGCGCGACGAGATCGTAACGACTGTCCTTGTCCGCGCGAATGTAAACAACGAGATTGGCGTTGCCGCGAAATTCGCCCGCGAGTTGCCGGATTATTTGTGGCAGCGCCACGGGTCTGCCTTCGAGCTTGTAATAACCCGTGCTCGTGATTTCGACGGTGCGGATATCATTTTTGTTCAGCCGTTTGTCCGGCGCGCCGCCCTTCGGTAATTTCAATTCGATGCTCTGCGTCAGCAACGGCGTGGTGATGATAAAAATGATCAGCAGCACGAACGCCAAGTCCAGCAGCGGCGTGATGTTGATGTCGCTCAACGTCACCAGCGAATTGCGTTGTGAAAAACGGCGCATGGAAAATTATTCTTCTCCGAGAAATTCGGTTTCCATTTTCGACACCAGTTCCTGCGCGAAGTTGTCCAGCTCGACGGTGAACGCGCGCAGATTGTGGACGAGCCAGTTGTAACCAAACATCGAGGGAATCGCCACGAGCAAGCCCGCGACGGTCGTGACGAGCGCGGCGGAAACGCCCGGCGCCATCACCGCGAGCGTTGCGCCTTGCGGCGATTGCGCGATGCCCGCGAACGTGCTCATCACGCCCCAAACCGTTCCGAGCAAGCCCATGAACGGCGCGCCGCTCACGGCAATCGCCAATAGAATCAAGCCGGATTCCAGTTTCAAACTTTCCTTCGCCACGACATTTTCGATGGCGCGTTTGATGTGCTCCATGTTTTTGAGCGTGATCTGCTGCTTGGCGCGTTCGCCGCTCGGCCCGCGCAAACGCGCGTCGAGCTGCACGCAGCCGGCCTGATAAACCGCGTAGAGCGGACAGCCGTCCACCTGCAATTTGCGGTCGAACATTTCCAGCACGGTTTTCTGCGCGGAAAATTCCTCGCCGAAAAGCGCATCCAGTTTCCGCGCGCGCCGCATCTGGATGACTTTGAAAATCATCATCCACCAGACGGCGATGGAGGAAAAAAACAGCAGGACGATGATGATCTTGGCTTCAGGCCGCGCCTGATCCCAGACGTAAAGCAATTCCACCTGTTTGGTGGCCGCAGCGATAATGGCAATAGGTAACCCGCTCATAAAATTCAAAAAATTACTTGGTGGTGAGGAACCGGTTTTGGCCAAGTGGCGGCTGCGTGAGCATTCTGCCGCCGCGCGAATTATCATTGTCGGCGGTGGAAATTGCAAAAACTTTTTGCGTGAATAATCGAATCGCGCTTTGCCCCGTCGCTAAAATCGCTTACAAGAATCCCATGTCGCAACCGCGCCGCATCGCTTTGCTGCTCGCCATCGCCACCTTCGCACTTTACCTGCCGGTGGCGTGGTTCAGTTTTTGCGTCTATGACGATGGTCTTTACGTCACCGACCAGCCCATCGTGCAAAACGGCGTGACGTGGGCGGGCGTGAAATGGGCGTTCACCACGATGGCCGCGAGCAACTGGCATCCGCTGACGTGGCTCTCACACATGCTTGACTGCGGCATTTTCGGCCTGAACCCCGCCGGGCCGCATCTCGAAAACGCCTTGTTTCACGCGGCAAACACAGCGTTGCTCTTCACGCTGCTGCTGCGCCTGACGAAAAAACTTTGGCCGTCCGCGTTCATCGCCGCCTTTTTTGCATGGCATCCGTTACACGTCGAATCCGTCGCGTGGATCGCCGAACGCAAGGACGTCCTGAGCACATTTTTCGCGCTCATCGCCCTGCTGAATTACACAAGCTACGTTGAGTTGTCCAAAGTCCAAAGTCCAAAGTCCAAAGCATATTTTGCCTTAAGCCTCATCACGTTCGCGCTCGGTCTGATGGCGAAACCCATGCTCGTCACGCTGCCGTGCGTGCTGTTGCTGCTCGACTTCTGGCCACTGCAACGATTTCAGATTTCAAATTTTAGATTTCAAATTCTCGTAAAATTGTTCGCCGAAAAAATTCCATTTTTCCTTGTCACCGCCGCTTCGTGCGCCATCACTTTTCTTGCGCAGTCACAGCGCGGCGGCAGCGCCGTCGTCTCGCTGGCAAACGTCCCGCTGCATTACCGGCTCAAAAGCGTGCCGGTCGCCTACGCCGAATACCTCTGCAAAACTTTCTGGCCGGCGAAGCTCGCCATTTTTTATCCGCTGCCGGAACACATTCTCGCCTCGCAAGTCTTGGCCGCCGTCACTGCGTTGGTTTGCCTCACGCTCGCCGCGCTGACGCTGCATCGCACCAAACCCTACTGGCTCACCGGCTGGTTTTGGTTCGTCGGCATGCTCGTGCCGGTTGTCGGCATTGTGCAGGTCGGCGGCGCGCAAATCGCCGACCGCTACAGCTACCTGCCATCGGTCGGTGTTTTTATCATCGTCACCTTTAGCGCGCTGGATTTGGCGGCGCGTGGGAAGATTTCAGAAAAGTTTTTAAGCGCGATTGCAATCGGAATTTTGCTCGCCTGCCTAGTCACCACGGAAAAACAAATCTGGCATTGGAAAAACAGCGTCACGCTTTTTCAACACGCGCTGGCCGTGACCACCGACAACGACGTTGCCCGCGACAATCTCGGCGTCGCGCTAGAACAACAGGACAGGCTCGCTGAAGCCGCCGAGCAATATCGCGCCGCCGCCAAATTGGAACCGGACCGTTTTCAAGGCCATCATAATCTTGCCAGCGCACTCGACCGGCTGGGCCACCACGCCGAGGCGCTGGCGGAACACCGCGCCGCCGTCCAAATCGCGCCGGATGTGGAATTTCTGCACACCACTTACGGTCTGTCTTTATTGGCCGACGGCCAGACCAATGCCGCGCTGGAGCAGTTTGCCATTTCCTCGAAGCTGGATCCGCATTATCCGTGGTCGCGGACAGAGACGGCAAAAAATTTTCTGGCGCAAGGTCGCGACACCGAAGCCATCGATCAATTGCGCGAAGCCGTGGGCTGCGCACCAAACAGCGTGGACACTTTAAATTTCACCGCACTGGTGCTGGCCGCGAATGAAAACGCTAACGCGCGCGACGGCCGGAGCGCATTTGCGCTCGCCGCCAAGGCGAACATTTTGAGTAGCGGCCGCCGCCCCGATGTGCTTGACGTGCTCGGCATGGCGTGCGCGGAGCTGGAAAAATTTGACGACGCGCAGATGGCCGCGCAGCAGGCGTTGGAAGTCGCCGCCGCCCTAAAAATGAATAGCACTGAACAAATAAAAAAACGGCTGGAGCTTTACAAAAACCACCAGCCGTGGCGGCAATCGTTTTTGGCTACCAATCCGGCTGCGAAGAATTGGCTAAATTAGTTTTGCCAGAGTCTTCCGAACGGCAGGATTTTTCAGGGCCGTCGCCGTTTCAAAATTTTTGCCCAGCCACGGCAGCGTGAAGATTTTTGCCGGCGGGAAAAATTCGCCGAGCAGTTTGGCGTTCGTCGCTGTGGCGGAATCTGGTTTGGCCGGCGACACCAAAACAATTTTCGTCCGTGCGCGATAATTTTTTGGCAGCGCTTCCAGCGTCAGCAACAAATGATTTACCACGCCGAGTTTGTTTTGGGCAACGATGATTGGTTCGGCACGCAAACCGAGAATCAAATCTCGCGAATTGAAATCTTTGCCAATTAGACTCAACAAACCACCGGCACCTTCAACGAGCGTGACGTCGAAATTTCCCAACATCGTGCGGATATGCGTGATCAATTGCGCACGCGTGACAGATTTCTTTTCCATTTTCGCCGCCAGCAACGGCGCGAGGGCGGCGCGGAAATGCCACGGGTTGATTTCATCCAGCGTCAGCGCGCCACCGAGCGCGGCATGAATTTTTTTCGCGTCGTCACGGCCGCCGGAGCAAACCGGCTTGAACGCGGCTACGCGAATTTTTTTCGCGCGCAAATGCGCCGCAAGCAGCGCAGTCAGGACGGTTTTGCCCGCGCCCGTGTCGGTGCCGGTGATGAACAGTTTTCGCTTCAAGCGCGGATATGAAAGCGCGAATGCCATTCGAGTGCCAGCTAAGAAAAATGGTGCTGGGCGAAACGCCTGCCTTGGAAAAAATATCGCCGGCTGAAAACCGTTTGACTTACCTGCGGCTTTTCTTGTATTGCTGCCAGTGAAACTTAAGAAAAAACCGACCAGAAAACTTAATAAACCATATTTTAGCGTAGCTCGGCTACGGTCTTTAGAGAAAACCGCGAATTTTCAAAAAGAGAGACCCAGCCCAGGCACGCGCCACTCGGCGCGGCTTGGTGCATTCTCTCTTAAGGCGCTTCGCGGTGCCTCTCTAAAGGGTGCGACAAGTTCGCGCCCTTTTTCTTTTCCGTGGCAGTGGTGCGTTAAGCAACCAATGGAAAAGAATTATGAACTTTAATGCGTTTTGGAAATGGCTCTGTAAACAGGGACGGATAATTACCAATCTTGGTGAAACTGGGAATAAAGAATTCGCGATATTTGCTAGCAGTTTAAGCGGCACCTGTTTTCCCACAAAACCGGATCAAGCAAATCCCTTCAAGGCGGGGGAAATCCAGCATTTCAGCATTTCACAAGCAAAAGCAGTTTGGGATCGGTTTCATACGTTACCAGAAACAGACCGCTTAACTGCTACTCTGTATGTGCGAAACAACTGGAGGCCTTGTCCGCTGCCAATGGTTTGCAATCCGTGGATTGCCGCCGCCATTCGGGATTTTCTTGCCGGTAAAAATTAGAAACACAAACAAAGCAAAACAAAACCAACACAAAAAAACAAAAATGAAAAAGTTCAAAGTCTACTCCAATGGCACTGGGCTGGTCGCTGTCAAACAGGGATGGTCATGGCCCGGTTTTTTCTTCACTTGGATTTGGGCTCTTACAAAGAGTCTATGGCTACCCGCTATCGTCATCATCATTGTGAATTTGATTTGTCTAAAGATTCCTAATGCAACGTTGATATTCATTATTGCCGCCGTTGTGTTCGGCAAAAAAGGCAACCAATGGTGGGAAAAGCTTCTGCTTAAAAAAGGCTACACTGAACTTACAACCGTCCAAGCAGCCAATCCAAAAAATGCCGTCATACTCGCGCAACAAAACGGTAGTGCGAAGTAAATCAGTAGACTCCAAACCAAACATACAAAAGCACCATGAAAAACATCATAACTTCTTTGGTTCTTATGGCGTTAATTACAGCCCTTTCGGGCTGCGATGACGCGCCCAATGCAGATGAATCAAAACCGCTTCCGCCCAATGTTCAGATTCCGCCCCAACAGAAAGCGTTCACCGATGCGGTTGCTCCATTCATTGATAAATACGAGGCCGCACCAAATGAGCTTAAAAAATCTGCGCTGCGTTCGGATCGAAAAACAGCCATAGCAAGTGTTTTCACCGATTCGCTTGAATTCACGGACTGGATTGGCACCATTAAAACGATGGAAACCACCTCTGAAGGTAATGCCCATTTGGAAATCAAGCTTCATGAGGCAGCCATTCAGATTGAAAACAATAACAACGAAGTCAGCGCCGCTCTCGGAGATAAAACCCTTATCCCCAAAGGCAGCGAGCTATTCAATAAAGTGTCCGACTTGGCCGTCGGCACACAAGTAAAGGTGAGTGGCGTGTTTCAAAAAGGCAGGCTGGATTTCATTGATGAATTGAGCCTGACGGAAGAAGGTTCCATGACAGATCCATCATTTGCGGTCAAATTCACCAAAGTCGAAAAAACACAATAGTGTTTTCAACGAGATTGGTTGATTCCAAGATGCCAGCCTGATTTATCAGGTTGGCATTTTTGTTTAAAGAAATGGTAAAATGGTTCGCCGAATTACGATTATGCCTCATTGAAATACCAATTCGGCGGGGATAATTGCCATTTCAGGTCGTCACCATGCCAATTCAGCGGGCTGAATTGGCAATTTCGAGTGCCCAATCGCAATTGGGACGCGAGGTAATGCCGTCTTTTCCCTCCGAAACGGCGTTTTTCCGATAGCATGCGGCATTTTATTCGGTTTTATTCTATTGTTCTATTGATTACCAACGGGTTGTGGTTTCGCTGGAAATTATTTTCCGATTTTCGGCAGATTTTCATTTCTCCGAAGATAAATATTTTCACCTACCGGAGGAGTCGTTTCTTCACCCGTTGTGAAAAAACAACACCCGAGGTTGGTAATACAAAATGAAAGTTAAATAAAATGATTAACACTGATAAAATTAATCAACTCACCACGTCTTGGGCTCAATTCGCCCCCGAAAAGACGTTTTGCAACCTCACCCTCTCCGAGGCCACCTCGGCGTTCCAACCCGTCTTCGACGTGCGTCAGGAATTGATGGAAGCAGACATCCGTTACACCGCCCTCATCGCACGGCGCGACTCCGTGGATGCCGACGCGAATGACCTGATGCTCCGCATCGTCAACGCGGTGAAAGCGGAACCGAACGGTGAAAACTCCGAGGTGTATCGCGGTATGGGTTACAAAACCAAAAACGAGCGGGCCAACCCCGGTCCACGCACTTCAACGACTCCCTCGTTGAGCGCGTCGTCCAATGGTTCCGTTCCGATCACCACCACGAGTGGAAACAAAATCACCACAATCAGTGGTAGCCCGCTCGCGACCATCGGTGGCCTCTCGGCGCGCAACTAAACCGCCGCGAGCAGTTCAAGCCGGGGATGATGAAAGCCTTCATCGTCCCCGGCCTTTTTTATCTTCCCATTTTGCAGGGCGAAAGCATTTGCCTTCACGATGCGGTTAATTTATGCTGCGCGGCTCGTTTAACTCAATTTTACTGTGAACATATCTGTTGAAAATTTGGCCCCGTGCAAAAAGCTCGTGCGGGTGGAACTCGACGCAACCGCCGTGGACACCGCGTTTGACGCGATCACCAAGGAATACCAGAAGCAGGCCGCGCTGCCGGGTTTCCGTCCGGGCAAAGCGCCGCGCGACATGGTCGTGAAAAAATACGACACGGAAATCAAGGACGAAGCCAAGCGCAAGCTCATCGGCGATTCTTATCGCAAGGCGATTGAAGAACAAAAGCTTCAGGTCGTTGGCTATCCCGACATCGAAGAAGTGCAATTCGGTCGCGGTCAAAGTTTGCAGTTCACGGCGACGATTGAAACGGCGCCGGATTTTCAATTGCCGGAATACAAAGGTTTGTCCGCCACGATTGAAACGAAATCTGTGACGGATGCGGATGTCAAAAAGGCGCTCGATTTGTTGCGCGGTCAGCACGCGAGCTACAACACGGTCGCGCGCGCGCTCACGAGCGGCGATATCGCAGTGGTCAATTACAGCGGCACTTGCGAAGGCAAGGTCATCACCGAACTCGCGCCGACGGCGAAGGGTTTGACGGAGCAGAAAAATTTCTGGATTGAAACGACCGAAGGCACGTTCATTCCCGGTTTCGCCGCGCAACTGATCGGCGCGAGCGCCGGTGACAAACGCACGGTGAATGTTGACTTTCCTGCCGATTTCGTCACGAAGGAATTGCAAGGTAAGAAGGGCGTTTACGAAGTGGAACTCGTCGAAGTGAAGGAAAAAGCGTTGCCGGCACTCGACGACGAACTCGCCAAAAAATTTGGCGCGGAAAATCTCGACGCGCTCAAAGTCGGTGTGCGCGCGGACTTGGAAAACGAATTGAAATATTCGCGCACGAAGGCGTTGCGCGGTCAGGTCGTCAAGGAATTGATGGGCAAAGTGAATTTTGATTTGCCGGAAACCGCCGTCGCGAACGAAACGCGCAATGTGGTTTATGATCTCGTTCGCCAGAACACGCAGCGCGGCGTAAACCGCGACATCATTGAACAGCAGAAGGATGAAATTTACGCCGCGGCGGCGGTCAACGCCAAAGAACGCGTGAAGCTGGCGTTCCTCGTGAGCAAAATTGCGGCGCAGGAAAAAATCGAGGTCTCGCAGGAAGACGCCCTCAAGCGCGCGCAGTTTCTGGCGATGCAGTATCAGATGCCGTTCGAGCAGTTCATCAAGGATTTGCAGAAGCGGAATGGCGTGAACGAACTTTACGAGCAGGTGCTGCACGAAAAAGTGCTGGAATTGCTGGAGAAGAACGCCACCATCACGGAGACGGCGGCGGCGAAATAACCTTTCGGTTACTTCGCGGCGGCGGGCGACGTCTGGTTTGACAATGAAAAAAATCGGAGCCGGTTTATTTTTGGTCGTGAGCCTGTCGGGTTCGTTCGCGCAAACGAACGACCCGGCGGGACGCCCGCTCTCGTTGACTGATTGCTTCACCGAGGCGCTCAAACACAATCTGAATTTACAGATTGAGCAGACGGTTCCACAGGTTTCGCTCTACAATTTGCAATCGGCTTACGGTGGCTACGATCCGCAATTCGTTCTCGGCGGTTCGCATTCTTACAATGATTCGGGCGCATACGTTCAGAACGGCTCGATTGTTTTCCCAACAATTGACAATCAGAACAGCTTTAATTCCGGTTTCACCGGCGCGACGCCGTGGGGCATGAGTTACGATTTGAGCGGCAACATCTCGGAACAACACGTTCAGAAATTCTTCGGACCTTTTTCAACGAACTTTCCCAGCTCCAGCGGCGCCATCGGTCTGAGCGTCACGCAGCCGTTGCTGAAAAATTTCTGGATTGATAACAATCGGCTCACGATTCAAATCGCGAAAACGCAGTTAAAAAGTTCCGAGCAAGCGTTACGCGGGCAAATCATCACTACGGTGACCGCCGTGGAGAATGCCTATTACGAACTTATCTACGCGCGTGAAAGCGTGAACGTCCAACAGGAAGCGCTCGTGCTAGCGCAGACGCAGCTCGATCAGGACAAACAGCGTGTGCAGGTCGGCAGTCTGGCGCCGTTGGACGTGCAGCAGGACGAAGCGCAGGTGGCACAGAGCCGTGCGAATTTGATTGCGGCGGAAAACACATTGTCAGTGGATCAAAATGCGTTGAAAAATTTGCTTACGGATCATTATTCCGAATGGCATGACGTGGGCATCCAGCCGACGGCGACGCTGGCGGCCGACCGACAATTATTCGATGTGCAGGACAGTTGGAATAAGGGCATGACCGAACGGCCGGATTTGGTGCAGGCGCGTTTGAGCGTCGAACAACAGGGCATCGAATTGAAATATTTTCGCAATCAGCTTTTTCCCGAAGTGGACGTCGTTGGCAGCTACGGTTTTAACGGCAACGGCGATGAATACCGGAATTCATTCGGCCAGATGAATGACGGTAGCCGACCATTTTATTCTTACGGCGGACAGTTGACGATTCCGTTGAGCAATACCAAGGCGCGCAACAATCTCAAAGCCGGCAAAGCCACAGAAAAACAATTGTTGCTGCAATTAAAACAGCTAGAGCAGAACGTCATGGTGCAGATCGATAACGCCGTCAAGGCGGCACAATCCGCGTGGGAAAGCGTGGACGCTACCAAATCTGCCCGGATCTACGCCGAGGCCGCGCTCGACGCCGAGCAGAAAAAATATGCTGTCGGCAAAAGCACCACGTTCACAGTGCTGCAATTGCAGAAAAATCTGACTTCAGCGCGCTCCGACGAAATCCGCGCGCTCGCCAATTACAATCAGGCGCTCGCCAACCTCGCCGCCGCCGAAGGCAGCACGCTTCAACGCCACAACCTCGACGTCGAGGTGAAGTGAACCGTATGGCGGACGACGCGCAAAAAAGATTCCGCATCGGCTCCGTGCCGTATCTCAACGCCGCGCCGCTCACGCGCGACATCGATAGCGAACTCATCTTCGCGCCGCCATCCAAGCTCGCTGAAATGTTGCGCCGCGACGAACTCGACGCCGCGCTCGTCAGCATCACCGAAGTGTTGCTGCATGACCGTTACGACATTCTCGACGGCGTGGCCATCGGCTCGCTCGGCGAAGTTTACAGCGTCATTCTCGCACACAAAAAACCGTTGGCCGAAGTGATGGAAATTTTCTGCGACACCGCGTCGCTGACCAGCGTGAATCTGCTGAAAGTTCTGCTCGCGGAACGAAACTTGTTCCCGCAATTCAAGCCGCTGGAAAATTACGAGGTCGCGAAGGAAAAAGATTTTGTCCTGCTCATCGGCGACCCGGCGATTGAATTTCAACGCTCGTCGCCCGCGCACGAAATTTTCGATCTCGGGCTGGCGTGGACGGAGCTGACGAATCTGCCCTTTGTTTTTGCGGTCTGGGCGCTGCGGCGCGGAATCGAGAACAAAGCTTTGCGCAGCGAATTGAAGCAGGCGAAACGTTTCGGCATGGAGACGCTTGACCACATCATCGAGACGCGTGAGGAATTTGACGCGGATTTCCGGCGCGATTATTTCGAGTGGCACATCCAATACCATCTCGGCGAGGACGAGAAACGCGCCATCACGAAATTCTGCGAACTGCTTCGCAAACACAACCTCGGCCCGGTGTTCGAGCCGAAGTTTGTGAGTTAGAACTTCGTCAGCTTTTCCAGTTCCTTCACGCGCTGTTCGATGGCTTTGCGTGTGGCTTTGGTCGTTGCATTCAGACCAAAACCTTCGCAGCAGAACGACGCGGTGACGCTGCCGTAAACCATCGCGCGGCGGATGTTCGCATCAATCGAACCTCTGGCCGTGGCGAGAAAACCCATCATGCCACCGACAAAGGAATCACCCGCGCCGGTCGGGTCTTCGACGGTGTGCAGCGGATACGCGGGGCAGATGAACACGCCTTTCGGGCCGGAGAGCACCGAGCCGTGCGAACCTTTTTTGATGATGACGTATTTCGGGCCGAGCCTGTGGATTTTTTTGAGCGCGACGAAAAGATTGTCTTCCTTCGTGAGCAATTCCGCCTCGCTGTCGTTCAAAACAAAACTGTCCACGCGCTTGAGCAGTTTGAGCAAATCCGGCAGCGCGATGTTGAGCCACAAATCCATCGAGTCGGCCACGACAAATTTCGGCTTCTTCATCTGGTCGAGCACAGAAATCTGTAACGCCGGCGCGATGTTGCCGAGCAAAACAAATTGAGTCTTCTGATACGCCGCCGGTAGTTTCGGCTGAAAGGTTTCGATGACGCCAAGTTCCGTCGCGAGCGTGCGGCGGTTGTTCATGTTCACTTCGTATTCGCCCGACCAATGAAAGGTTTTGCCGGGCAAAATCTGCAAACCGGCGAGGTCAATTTTATGCCGGTGATACAGCGCAATGTATTTTTTGGGGAAATCTTCGCCGACGCCGCCGACGAGTTTGACGGGCGAAAAAAAACTGGCCGCAACCGCCGCGTGGCTGGCCGAGCCGCCGAGCAAGCGCGGGTTTTCCTTGGTGGGAGTTTTGATGGAATCAAGTGCGGTGGTGCCGACGATGAGAACGCTCATGAGTTAGTTGGTGGTTGTTAGTTGATAGTTTTAAATTGTAACGGCGCTCTGTGAGTGCCGTCGACGGTCACAGACCGCCGCTACAGTTTACTTTTTCTGAATCAGTTCGATTTCGTAGCCTTCAGGCGCATCTACGAAGGCAAAGGTGGTTCCTTGCGAACTGGTGGTCGGGCCGTCGGAAAATTTCAGGCCGTGGGCGATGAGATGTTTTTCAAATGCGCCGAGGTCGTCCACCTCGAACGCGAGATGCGTGAGGTCGGGCTGACATTTCACCGGTTCGCTGCCGGGAAAATGGCACAGCTCAATCAATTCCTCGCTGCCGGCGGCTTGCATGAAAACCAGTTCGGAGCCGCGCGGCGATTTGTGGCGTTTCACTTCGGCGAGGCCGAGGATATCGCGGTAAAATTTCACCGTGCGTTCGAGGTCGTCCACGCGATAGCGGGTGTGCAATAATTTTCCAACTTTCATGGGCAAAACTTTAGCGAGTCCAAAGTCCAAAGTCCAATGCCCAAAGTCGCGCACGTTTTGACTTTAGACTTTGGACATTGGACATTAGACTTTGATTATGGGCAAACGACGCGAAGCGCGGGAACGCGCAGTTCAATTTTTATTTCAGCACGATCTGAATCCGCCGGACAACCTCGAACTGGAGTTGTCCACGTTCTGGAATTCCCAGCGCGCCGCCGCCATCGAGGATGAAAAATCCGGCCACGCCAAGTGGGGCGAGGTCACCGAACTACCGCCGCCCACTGTCGACGAGGCGGAACTGCGCCTGTTTTCCGAACCGCTCATCAAAGGTGTTTTGGAGCATCGCAACGCGATTGACGAGCACATCAAGAAGCACGCGAAGAATTGGGACTTCCACCGCATCGCCGCCGTGGATCGCAACATCATGCGGCTCGCGATTTACGAAATGCTGCATCGCCAGGACATCCCGCCCGTCGTCAGCATCAACGAAGCGGTGGACATCGCGAAGAAATTTTCCACCGAGGACAGCGGCAAATTCGTGAACGGCATTCTCGACAAGGTGCGCGGCGAAATTCTCCGACCGGCGCGCAATGTGAAATGAAGTTTGCCGACCTCCATCTGCACACGATGTTTTCCGACGGCACGTTCACGCCGGAGGAATTGGTGTTGCGCGCACAAAATGTCGGCCTCGCTTGCATCGCGCTCACCGACCATGACAGCGTAGAAGGTTGCGAACGCGCGACGGCGGCGTGCGCGAACGTGAAGATGGAATTTATTTCCGGCACGGAACTCACTGCGGAACATGACGACACCGAAGTCCATGTGCTCGGTTATTTTCTCGATACGAAAAACAAAGTGCTGCTCGACCGCATTGCAAAATTTCAAGCCGTGCGCCAAAACCGCATCCGCGAAATGTGCGCGGCGCTGAACAAGCTCGGTATTCCGCTCAAGGCCGAATCGGTTTTTGCGCTGGCGAATTGCAAATCGCCCGGCCGCCCGCACGTCGCGCGCGCGCTCGTGAAGGAAAAACTAATCAGTAACTTGGACGACGCTTTTGAAAAATATCTCAAAAAAGGCCGGCCTTGCTGGGTGCCAAAAACCAAAATGTCCGCGCTCGAAAGTGTTGAATTGATTCATCAGGCTGGCGGTCTCGCGGTGATGGCGCATCCGGGTTTGAATCGCACGGACGATATCATACCCGACCTCGTGGACGCCGGACTCGACGGCATTGAATGTTTTCACACGAAACATTCCACGGTAATGTCTGAACGCTATCTGGAGATTGCCGAGAAATACGATTTGCTCGTCACCGGCGGCAGCGACTGTCACGGCTTCAGCAAAAAGCAGCCGCTCATCGGCGGCGTCAAACTGCCTTACGAACACGTCGAGCGACTTAAAGCCAAAGTCGCCAAACGGAAATCTTAAACCACGGATAAACACAGATGAACACGGATGCGGCAGAAAATCGTTTTTTGAATCTGTGTTCATCCGTGTCCATCTGTGGTTAAAAAATCATGGGACTTTTCGACAAATTTAAAGCCGGTCTGGCCAAGACGCACGCCAAGCTCACGCACGAACTCAAGCGCATCATCACGCGTTCGCCCAAGCTCACCGCCGAGTCGCTGGAAGAAATCGAACATGCGCTCATCGCCGCCGATTTGGGCATCGCGATGACCACGCAAATTGTCGCGGCGGTGAAACTGGCTTACGAAACGCAAGGCTCGGCGGGTTTGGATTATCTCACCATCGCACGGCAGGAAATTGAAAAAAGTCTTGCGACGAACAATGCCAAGTTAAAAGAACTTCCCGGCAGCGTTTGCGTGGTTTCCATCGTCGGCGTGAACGGCACGGGCAAAACCACCACGAGCGCGAAGCTGGCAAATTATTTTCAGACGCAGAAAAAATCCGTGTTACTTGCCGCGTGCGATACGTTTCGCGCGGCGGCCATTGAGCAATTAAAACTTTGGGGCACGCGTCTGAAAGTCGAAGTCATCGCGAGCGCTTACGGTTCGGATGCCGCATCCGTCGCGCACGATGCCGTCACCGCGGCGCTCGCGCGTAAGGCGGATTACCTGTTCATTGACACCGCCGGACGTTTGCACACGAAGCACAATTTGATGCAGGAATTGCAGAAGTTGCATCGCGTCATCGGCAAGCAACTTGCGGGTGCGCCGCACGAAGTCTTGCTCGTGCTGGACGGCAGCACCGGCATGAACGCGCTGAATCAGGCGCGCGAATTTCACAAGGCCGTGCCGCTGACCGGCCTCATCGTGACCAAGCTCGACGGCACGAGCAAAGGCGGCATCATCGTGGCCATCCACAAGGAACTCGGTCTGCCGATCAAGTTCATCGGTCTGGGCGAGCAGCCGGACGATTTGCAACCGTTCGACGCGAAGCAATTCGCGCAGGCGCTGTTCGAGGAATAATTTCCTCCGCGACTGCTTTCGTCTTTTCTTTCAACGTCCAGCAATTACGCTTTTGCCATGAGTCATCTGTCACGCGCCATTGAAGATTCCATCGTCACCCTGCGCGGTTTATCCGCGCTGGAAGAACCGCTGGACCGCGCCGCGCAACTGGTTTTGCGCAGCCTGACTTCCGGCAAAAAATTGTTGGTCTGCGGCAATGGCGGCAGCGCTTCGGATGCTACGCACCTCGCTACGGAATTTCTCTGCCGCTTCATGGGCGACCGCCGCCCCTACCCGGCCATTTCGCTCACGGCCAACGGCGAGTTCATGACCGCTGTGTGCAACGACTACAGCGCCGATGAAATTTTTGCGCGACAAGTTTGGGGTCTGGCCGAAAAAGGTGACGTCCTGATCGGCATCACGACCAGCGGCAAATCCAAAAATATTTTGCGCGCACTCGAAGAAGCCAAACGCAAGGGCGTCGAAAGCATTGCGATTCTTGGACGCGACGGCGGTTTCACCAAAGGCGTGGCAACGATTGATCTGATTGTGCCCGGCACGGTGACGGCGCGGATTCAGGAGGCGCAAAAGGTTTTGTTCCACGCGCTCTGTGAAATGGTGGAAGAAAAACTGCCGAAACAGTAATTAGAAATAGTCCGGCGCGTTGCCCGCCTTCCATTTAATGTTGCAGCCGATGCTCGCAACTTGAAATTCCGAAGTTGATTTTCCCGCCAGCACCGCGTCAAGAGCCGCGCGCAAATCTTTTCCTGTGACCGGAATGCCATTGCCCGGACGGCTCGCGTCAAATTGCCCGCGATAAACCAAGCGACGACCGCGATCAAAAAGAAAAATGTCCGGTGTGCAAGCGGCGCGATAAGCTTTGGCGACGGCCTGCGTTTCGTCGTAAAGATACGGAAAACTGTAGCCGGCAGTTTTTACTTCATCCTTCATCTTGGCCGGACTGTCAGCAGGATAATTTTTGGCGTCGTTGGAATTAATACCGATGATGCCCACATTTTTGGGCGCGTAGTCACGCGCGAGTTGTGCGAGTCCGGTGCGAATGTGGACGACGTAGGGACAATGGTTGCACATGAAGATCACAGCGAGCGCGACCTTATCTTTGAAGTCGGCGAGCGAAACAATTTTGCCGTTCGTGTCCGGCAGTTTGAAATCCGGCGCGTTCGTGCCGAGCGGCAACATGGTGGAGGGTGTCAAGGCCATGCGCAAAATATAGGCTCGTAAATCGTGAATCGTAAATCGTAAATTGTGGCGGATGGCCAAGAACATTGTTTATTTTGATCTGGAAACGCAGAAGTCCGCCGATGAAGTCGGTGGCTGGGGCAACATTTCCAAGATGGGCATGAGCATCGGCGTGACTTACAGCACCGCGCGCGGCGAATATAAAATCTACGGCGAACCGCAGGTGAATGACTTGATCAACGAACTGCAACGCGCCGATCTCGTGGTTGGTTTCAACAATCTGCGATTTGATTACGAAGTGCTGCACGGCTATTCTGCGCTCGACCTGACGCAGATTCCCACGCTCGACATGCTTGTCGTGTTGAATGAAAAACTTGGTCACCGACTCTCGCTCGACTCCATTGCGACGGCGACTTTCGGCGTGGAAAAAACGGCGGAAGGTTTGCAAGCGATTGAGTGGTTCAGACAGGGCAAGCTGACGGAGATTGCAGAATACTGCTGCTACGACGTGAAAATCACCAAGCTCGTTCACGAATACGGCGCGCACCACAAACAGCTTCATTACAACAACCGCTTCGGTAAAAAACTGACAGTGCCGGTGAACTGGTAAATTATTTATCGTTTTGCGCCTTCAATTCGGTGACGGCAGCGTGCAATTGTTTCGCCAATTCTTTCCGATCATCGGTCGTGCGGCTAAATTTTCCAAACCGCAGTTTTGCACGAACGGATTTTTTGCCAAGGAGGTTCAGCAGATGCGAGAAAAAACTGTGATCGCCCCAGTAACAAACTTCTTGTTTCGCATCGCCGTCGTCCAGTTCGTAGCGCAGACACGCGATGTAAATTTCATAGCCACCGCGTAAGGCGGGTTCAAGCAGCGAAGCGCGAAACGGCAAAACGGTTTCACCATTAGAACTTGTGCCTTCGGGGAAAACGACGACGAGCAGACCTTCGTCGAGTGCTTTTTTAATTTCATGATTCACTTCACCGACTTCCAGACGACGTTCGCGTTGGATGAAAATGGTTCCGCCCATTCTTGCCAGCACACCAAATACCGGCCAGTGACGCACTTCGGCTTTGGAAACAAAAACCGTCGGCGTGATTGAGCTTATCACAACGATGTCGAGGTAACTTAAATGGTTGGAAACGAGCAAGCCGCTTTGGGGAATTTCGCCGGAAAAATTTACGGAGCCGCCAAAAATTTTCAGGTGGGCGCGCGCGGCGCGGTGCATCCACAACGCGCGCGCGGCATGAAGATTTTTGGGGACACGTAGCGCGACCTCAAACAAATAATCGAAGAGTGCGGCGGTTATTTCAAACGCCAGCCAAACGAGCCTGCCCGCAGCGCGGAGTGTCATGTGCGGATTTCAAACGCGAATCGCCGCCGGGTCAACCGAGAAATCGTTCACGCGCGCTAGCGGGCAACAACTCTAAGTCAAGCAAGGTTAGAAAATCAATCGTGCCAAACTGACGGTCCAGCGCAGGCGCGCCGCAAATTTTTGCGCCAAGCGTGAGATAGGCACGGAGTAGTTTTGGGATTTTTACATCTTCATCTGCCAGCCGGTCGAGCGGGCATTCAAATGCCGCCGTCGGTGTTGTGCGCCACGATTGGTCCGCTAGAAAATTTTTGCGGCACAATTCCGTATAGGCTGCCGCTCCCACCGCCGCGTCTTGTGATGTCAGTGAGCTACAACCTAAAAGATAGCGTGCACCACGTTCCTTCGCGTAATCCGCAATGCCTTTCCACAGCAGACCGAGGACGACTAAATTGCGGTGCTGGCGGTGAACACAAGCGCGACCAAGCTCAATGATTTCATTCCGCATCGGCTCAAATACAGTGAAGTCAAATTCCTGCGCGGAGTAGTAACCGAGATTTTTTGCCGCACTACCGCCGGTCTGCAAGCGGTAAGTGCCGACAATCTGCTGCGTGGCGAGATGCTCAACAATCAAATGGTCGCAAACCGCGTCAAACGGATCGGTATCGAGGCCGGTCGCGTAGGATTGTGCAAGGCCTTCGTTTAGTTCCAGATTGAAAACCTGAAAACGCAGTTGTTGCGCAGCCTGGATTTCAACCGGGCGGCTGGCAATGCGGGCGGCGTATTGTTCCGACGCACCGACTAGCAGTCGGACGGATTCTAGTGTCTGATTCACAATTAAAGTCTGCCAAAGCTTGGTGACAAATATGTGTCGCTCAAGTTACTTTTTGACGCGCGCCGCCAGAAATTTCTCGACGTATTTACCAAGCATATCCGCTTCCAAATTCACGGCGTCGCCAACTTTTCTTTCGCGCAAAACCGTCGCCGTAAACGTGTGTGGAATAATCCAAATGCGGAAACTTTTCTTCGCCACGGCGGCGACGGTGAGGCTGATGCCGTCCACTGTTATTGAGCCTTTGTGAACGAGGTAACGCAACACTTCCGGCGGCGCGGCAATGTCGAGAACATGATCTTTGCCGACGCGCTCCCACTTGATGATTTTGCCAATGCCGTCCACGTGGCCGGTGACGAAATGCCCGCCGAGTTCGCCATCCGCGCGCAGCGAGCGTTCGAGATTCACCAGCGAACCAACTTTGGCGAATTGAAAATTTGTGCGCGCCCAGCTTTCTTGCAGCAGGTCGAATTGAATTAATTTCGCTTTGCCGCGCGCAGAAATTTTCACCGCCGTCAGACAGCAACCGTTGACGGCCACGCTCGCGCCAATTTTCAAACCGCGCCCGCACGCGTTCGCACGCACGGTTAACTCAATGGACTTTTTTGTCGGCGTAATTTTTTCAATGACGCCCGCTTCTTCGACAATGCCGGTGAACATAAAATGATTTTGCAATTAACCAACTCGCGCCGTCAAAAGTAAATCTTCGCCCAACTTGCGCCACTCAACTTCGCGAAGCTGGACAACTTCGCTCAAACTTTTTGCGCCGTCGCCGGCGACGCCTTTGCGCGCCTCGCGTCCGCCGAGAATCTTTGGCGCATAAAAAAATGCCACGCGTTGCGCCAAACCACCAAGCAGAAACGAAGCATTCACCTCGCCGCCGCCTTCGACTAACAGACTTGTCACGTTTTCTGCACCGAGTTTTTTTAGCAGCCAGCGCAAATTGAGTTTTGAATTTTTAATTTTTAATTTTGAGTTAGCCGACGGCGCGATGATGATATTTACACGTTTTGATAATGCGGCCACACGCTTCTTTGACGCGTTTTTGCTGACGATAATCGTGGTCAACGCCGCAAATCCATCGCTCACGACTTTTGCATCCAACGGCGTTCGCGCCTGCGAGTCCAAAATAATTCGCCGCAGATTTTTATTCTGACTTCTGGCTTCTGACTTCCGACTTCTGGCGGTGAGACTTGAATCATCCGCCAAAATGGTATTGATGCCGACGAGAATGGCGTCGCTACCCTGCCGCAATTTCATGCCGTGCGCGCGGGCTTTTTCGCCGGTGATCCATTTGGATTCGCCGCTGGCCGTAGCAATTTTTCCGTCCAACGTCATCGCCGCTTTCACCGTGACGAATGGCGTGCGTTGGACAATCCAATGATTAAACGCCTCGTTTAATTTTGCACATTCATCGGCCAAAATTCCGTGAACGACTTTGATTCCCGCGCGTTGCAAAATTTTGAATCCTTTGCCCGCGTGTTTTGGATTCGGATCGGTCGCACCAATGACTACGCGTTTTATTCCGGCAGAAATAATGGCATCCGTGCAGGGCGGCGTGCGCCCGTGGGAGCAACACGGTTCCAGCGTGACGTAAAGCGTCGCGCCGCGCGGTTTGAAATTATTTTTTTGCGCGTCAAGTAACGCTTCAATTTCCGCGTGCGGCAAACCGGCGCGCCGATGCCAGCCACGCCCAATGATTTTTCCGCCTTTCACCAAAACCGCGCCGACGAGCGGATTGGGTGAAGTCGTGCCAAAACCGCGACGAGCGAGCCGGAGTGCGAGGCGCATGAATTGGATGTCAGACATCGTGCATACATCGTAGCCGTTGCCGGAGAAAATTCCAAAAGGATTGGCGTGGATGAATTAATTTCCGAAGTTATGCGGGCGATTCAAAACAAACAAAATGGCGAGCACCGCCAGCACCATCAACGCTCCAAAAAAGATGGTGAAAAAACGGATTCGCCGTTCATGCAGAGATAACTTTCGCTTGCGCCTCACGAGCCAAGTTATTGAAAGAGAACAGCTCTTGCAAATTTTTTCAAGCGAACCGCCATGTCAAAATTGGTGCGATTATCAGTGCGGGCAAATAGTTTGCCAGCTCTACACGACGCACTTCCAGCACTACGAGCGTCATCGCGCAAATGATTAAACCGGCAGTGACGTTGACGGCGTGTAGTGCGTGATGCGCGTCCAGCCACGGCAAAGCAAAGGAGTAGACAGCGAGTGCGATGTCGTTCAGAAAAAAGAAAACTGGAGCCGCTGCCAACGCCGCCGGCCAACGAAATATTTTTACAAAACTCATCGTTGCGAGCCCGTCCATTACGGCTTTCAGCGCGAGCGGATAAAAAAAATCTGATAAACCGTCAGTCACCGCGCCGAGGATACCGAGTGGCGCGGCGCAAAATAAAATTGTTCCCGCAATGAAGCCGTCGGCTTTTTTCCCGGTTGATGATTGTCCGGCGGCAATTAGTGAGGCGGCGTGGCGACCAAGGCGGTTGGAAAATTTTTGCAGGCCGAGAATTTTTCCAAACAGATTGCCCAACACGAGCGCGAGCACGGCGAGAAAGAGTTGTTTGACGATGGAAACGAAACTGCCGCCGATATTCAGCCAAATCAATTGCAAACCACAGAGCGCGGCAAACGCGCCCAGCAGCGATTTAATCTGGTTTTGCGTGCGAGCGGACCACTGACCGCGCCACGCCAGTCCAAAAACTGCGCCAAGCAGAATGCCCAGGGCGTTGAGTAATGCGCCAATCACGCGCCGATTGTGCCGCGCGCGCGCCGCGAAGGAAACGAAGAAAAAAATTTCCTTCGCGGGGCGCGCACCGTAAAGTTTTCCGATGAAACGTCGTATCGCCATTTTGATTTTGCTCTGGGCGGCGATGTTTTCTTCACGGGCGCAAAATGGAAAAGTTTTTCTTACGACGCTAAATTGTTACGCGTTTTTTGGCGGCGGCGAAACAAAGATGGCGCTCGGCCAGCCGCAGACGGCTCCGGATTATTGGCGCAAGGCGCAAAATCTCGTCGGACTGTGGCCAACGAATGCGCCGCTGCTGGTCGGCCTCGAAGAAATCGGCGGTGCGCGCGAGACGGTTTATCTCTCGCAAATTGCCGCGACGCGTTATCACCACACGTTTCAACCGGTTTTTACGGACACAAAAGATAATTACACCGAGGAAGCCGTCGCGGCCGTGGTGGATTTGAGTCAAGGTTGGGGCATCACCGGTAAACCTGGGCGCGACCCGGAGTTGGACAAAGCGTTGTCGAAACATCTGGTCGTGAAACTCACGAATACTCTTACGTCGCTCGAAATTTGCATCGTGCATCTGCGCCGACCCATCGGCAAATACGCCAAGCTGGAACAGGAAGACCAATGCAAGGCGCTGAAAAAATGGGCAGACGGACGGCTCACCAAAAACCCACGCGCAAACATTGTTATCCTCGGCGATTTCAATGAGGCGAAAGCGCCGGGCGACACGAACGCCTCCGTTGCCGCGCTGGCACAAACTGCCGGAGCGATGCGCGATTCGTTTTCCGTGGCCGGCGGAAATTTTCGCACGCACGCCAACGGCAGAGCTTATGACCGCATCATTTTTTCCGAGCCGATGTTGAAAGGCGAAGCGGGCTTGAAATTTGAAAAAGTTTCCGTCCAGCCGCACACACACGGCAAGGGCACAGAGAAATATGAGTTCACTGATCATTTTCCGGTGACGGCGGTTTTTGTTCCGGTCGCAAAAAAATAAAATGGCCGCGCCAAAAAAAACTTCGCCGTGGTCGTGGATTCCGACGCTTTATATCGCGGAAGGTTTGCCTTACGCGCTGGTGATGTCGGTGGCGCTCGTGCTCTACAAAAATCTCGGCGTGCCCAATGCCCAGAACACTTTTTTCGTCGGCCTGCTTTATTTGCCGTGGGTCATAAAACCGCTGTGGAGTCCGGCGGTGGACATTCTGAAAACGCGGCGCGCGTGGATTTGGACGATGCAATTACTCGTCGGCGCGACGCTCGCCGGCGTCGCGCTCGCGGTGACGACGACGCATTTTCTTGCAGCCACGCTGGCGTTTTTTTGGCTGCTCGCGTTCGCCTCTGCCACGCACGATGTCGCGGCGGATGGCTTTTATCTACTCGCGCTGACGGAACATGATCAAGCGTGGTTCAACGGCATCCGCACGACTTTTTACCGCGTTGCCGGCATTCTAGCTAAAGGTCAGCTCGTCATCCTCGCGGGCATTCTCGCAGCTCAGTCGAATAATTTTTCTTCTGCGTGGTCGTTAGTCTTCGCCCTTGTCGCAGCGATTGTTTTGGTGCTGGGAATTTATCACCGATGGATTCTGCCGCGACCAGCGGGCGACCAGCCGGTTGTCGCCGGCAGCAAAAAATTCACTGGCGAATTTTCCAAAACCTTCACCACATTTTTCCAAAAGCCAAACATCGGCATCGCCTTGCTGTTCCTGCTGGTTTACCGCTTCGGTGAAGCGCAGTTAATGCCGGTGACACAGTTGTTTCTGCTCGATGCGAAAACTCACGGCGGTCTCGGCCTGACCAACGCGCAAGTTGGTTTTATTTACAACACCGTCGGCGTAATCGCGCTCATCACGGGCGGATTGCTCGGCGGATTTGTCATCGCAAAACGCGGCCTGAAATTCTGGCTGTGGCCGATGTTGGTGGCGATTCATCTGCCGGACGCGGTGTTTGTCTGGCTCGCCGCTGCGCAGCCGCAAAATCTTTTCGCCATCGGCGCGGGTATTGCGGTCGAGCAATTCGGCTACGGTTTCGGCTTCGCATTTTTCATGCTCTACATGATTTACCTCGCACGCGGCGCGCACGCCACCGCGCACTACGCGTTGTGCACCGGCTTCATGGCGCTGGGCATGATGGTTCCCGGCCTGTGGAGCGGCTGGCTGCAAGAATTCCTTGGCTACAAATTATTTTTTGCGTGGGTCATGCTCGCCACGATTCCCAGTTTTTTGGTCGCAATAAAAATTCCACTAGCGTCTGAATTCGGTCGCAAGGCATCCAATGACTGAAAGTAACACGGCAAAAAATATTTTACCCGCATGGGCAAAATGGTTGCTGTTTAGCTTGTGCCTATTACCGCCCGTTGCCCTGGCAATTTTACTACGACGCAACGCGGTGGACGTTCCCTACTGGGATGAATGGGATGATGACCTCGCCGGCATTTTTCTAAAATGGCACAACGGCAATCTTCACCTAGGCGACTTTTGGGCGCAACACAACGAAAGTCGCTTCGTCCTGCCGCGCCTAATCTTTCTGCTGCTCGGCGGATTTTCCCACTGGAATCTGCTGGACCAAGTCGCCACCACTTTTCTACTCGCGTGCGCTGCCGCTGCGATGGTGTTTTGGCTAGGACGAAAAACTCTAGCCAGCCAACCAGCGACCGCTGGGCTGACATTTTTCATCGCGAGCCTGCTTATTTTTTCACCCGCGCAATCCGAAGCGTGGTTATGGGGACTGGAAATGATTCTATATCTGCCGCTAGTCTGCATTCTCGCCAGCTTGCTGGCGCTGCAAACCAATTTGTCGCGGCGGACAAAATTACTTCTTTGCGCCACGTTCGCCACCGCCAGCACCTACAGTTTTAGCAACGGCCTGCTCGCGTGGCTTGCGTTGTTCCCGATTCTGTTTCTTGCTGAAGGCTGGAGTAGCTTGCAAAAAAACAGTCGCGCCGCCCTGCTTTGGCTGCTCGCATTTTTCGCGAATGTGGCGCTGTATTTTCAAGATTACAAATTTCCGTTGTCGCCAGGATTGTGGGAAGTGCTGCGGCATGACCCGTTGCGCGTGGTTGAATACTTCTGCGCATTTCTCGGAAACCCTTTGGTAAATGAAAGCGCCAGTTACAAAATTGCCGCCGGTGCTTTCATCGGCGGTATTCAATTCATCTTGTTCATCGCCATCTGCATTTTAATTTTCCAGCGGCGAAACAATTCCGCGTTGATGAACTGCGTCTGGCCGTGGCTGACGCTCGGTGGCTACGGAATTTTGAGCGCGTTGCTTGCCACTTCCGGCCGGGCCGCGTTCGGCGCGGAACAGGCATTGTCGTCGCGCTACGGAATTTTTGGCGCATGTCTGACCATCGCATTAATTTATCTCACGCCCATCATTTTATTCCACGGTTCGTCCACGGAAAACAAACCGCGATTGGCCGCGAGGAAAATTCAGCTCATGTTAGCAGCACTCGGTTGCGCTGTCGTTTTACTACATGTGCTGGCATTACCCGCGGCGGTAACAAACCTGACGGTATTCGGTCTTGATTTGCGGCTCGCGAAAAGTTGTCTGAAATTTATCGACGTGCTGCCGCCACAACCGGTAACCACGGCGAATTTATATCCGAATTATTCCAAGGTCAAAACGATGGCAGATACGCTCAATCACACTGGCGTCTGGAATTATTCGCTGCACCCGTCGCGACGGCTAGCCGACTTCCATCAAATTCCGCCGCCCGCAGCTGGGATTGGCGGCATCGAAAACTCCAAAGTTGTCGGCACAAATCTTTTAATTTCCGGCTGGGCACTTTCTCCCACGCACCACGCCGCGGCCGATTGTGTCTTGTTCACTTGCGAAGCCACCAACATCAAACCACAAATTATTGCACTGATGGATCGCCGGATGGCACGCGCCGACTTGGTGGAAAAATTTCATGACCGCACTTATCTCGCAACGGGCTGGCAAAAAAATGTCCGCTGGCTGAATTGCCGCAAGGTATGCTCAACGTGAAAGCCTGGAGCTACGAAGTTGAAACCGGCGAACTCGCGCCCATCGCGGGCGAAATCCAATTCGACAATCGTTGAAAAGAATTGCTTTGAACGCGGCGCGCCGGACAGAATCAAAGTTCACAGATGAAACTTAACCACGTTCTCTTTTTGCTCGCCGCATTGTCGGCTGTTTTTACCGCTCACGCCGACCTCGCCTCGCTGCTCACCAACGTCGCACCCGCCACCGCGAATCGGCCACCGCGACTGCCCAGCATTATTTTCATCCAATGCCACGATCTCGCGCGCGGGGATTTGAGCTGCTACGGCCAAACGAATTACCAGACGCCCAACCTGGATCAGCTCGCGGCGAACGGCATCCGGTTCACGCAATACACCGGCGGCGCGGACAGCGCGGCGACCACGGCGCAATTGCTCGCCGGAAATATTTCTGCGCCGACGAATGGCGAACCGAATCTCGCGCAACGTCTCCAACAAAATGGTTATCACACCGGCCTCATCGGTGAATGGAGTCAGACCGGTAAACCGTGGAACTGCGGCTTTGATGAATTCGCCGGTTTCCTGACCGACACGGAAGCGCAGAATTATTATGCCGATGCGCTCTGGCGTTACGCACCGAATAGTATTTTTGATTCCACCAACAGCCGCATGGTCGCCTTCATGGGCAAGGAAATGATTTATCCCAACACGGGCGGTAAGAAAGGTGTTTATCTGCCGGAGCTATTTATCAATGCCATGAACAACTTCGTCCGCGTGAACACGCCGGATGCCACCAGCCATTATCGTCCGTTCTTTCTGCTCATGAATTTTCCCATGCCTCGCTCCGCAACGCTTGGCGCGGATGATTTCCCCGTGCCTAGCGACGCGCCGTTCACCGAAGAAAAATGGCCGAAGGCCGCCAAGAACCGCGCCGCCCTCATCACGCGCCTCGACAATGGCATTGGCAAATTGTTTGAGCAATTGAAGTCGTCGGGCATGACCAACAACGTCGCCGTGTTTTTCACCAGCAGTTCCGCGCCGGAGAAATTTGCGAACACCAACCTCAATTTCCTTTTGCCTGCGACCGATTTCCGCAATGCAAATAAACCGGCGGCGTTGCCGATGATCGTGAATTGGCCGGGCACCATTCCCGCCAAACGCATCAGTCAGGCGCCGTGGAGCGCGATCGACTTGGCGCCGACCGCGCTGAACATTGCGTTTGTGAAACCGGCGGACAACTTCACGGGCATTTCTCTACTGCCAATCTTGACGGGTGAGAAGAAAGCCGCCGCGCCGGATTCGCCCTTACCGAACGGCCTGTAGTTTTAGCGCGTGGGCGCACTCGACGGCAGCGGCGCAAAGTCGCGTTGCTGCTCCACTCGCTTCGCGGCATTTGCCACGCACAAAACCGTGATCACGATGAACACCAAAACCGCCGCTGCCGCAAACCACGGCCACAGGTGTTTTCGTTTTGGAGAATTGTTGTCCGGCTCGCTCATTTGATTCCACAGCTTAAACTTAATCCGACTGCAGCGCGATGCTGATTACCGTGTCCGCAACAAAACTCGACCGCACGGCGTTTTGCGCTAGATTAGCGGACGTTTAATGGAAACTGAAAGTCAGGAAGATCCGACACTGACGCCGACGCTCCCACCCGCCGGCAAGCAGACGTATGCCCTGTTCCGCAACGCCGAGTTCACGCGCTATCTCATCGCGCGCTTCATCGCCGCGCTCGGCATGCAGATGCTCGTGACCGCGCTCGACTGGGAACTTTGGAAGCGCGCGCACTCCGGTCTCGCGCTCGGCTTCGTCGGTCTCGCGCTGATGATTCCGATGATTCTTTGCACGTTGCCCGCAGGTCAACTCGCGGACCGGCGCAATCGCAAAAATATCATTCTCGGTTCCACCATCGTGCTGGCGTTCGCGAGTCTTGGCCTCACGCTCACATCTTTTTTCATCGACCTGAATCAAAACGTCGCCGCCTTTCAATTCTTCGCCTACTCGCTGCTCGTCGTCATCGGCATCGCGCGCACCTTTCTGTGGCCGGCGAGCGCCGCGTTCGTGACCGCCCTCGTCTCGCGCGAAGAATTGCCGCGCGCCATCACTTTTAACAGCGGTGCGTTTCAACTTTCCTGCGTCGTCGGCCCGTCCATTGCGGGCGTCGTCATCTGGCTCACGCACGGCGCGTGGCTCGTTTACGCCTTCAACGTCGTCGCCGGCATCGTCTGTTTTGCGCTCGTCATCGGCATCCGGCACGAACACAAAATTCCGCCGCGCGAACCCGTCTCGCTCAAGACCCTCGTCACCGGCTTCAAATTTGTTTTCCAGAACAAAATCATTCTTGGCACGCTCACGCTCGATATGTTCGCCGTGCTGCTCGGCGGCGCGGTGGCGCTGCTACCGATCTTTGCGGATACCATCATTCCGTTGCACAACGGCGCGGAAGGCGTTGGCCTTGGTTTATTGCGCGCCGCCATTCCCGTCGGCGCGATTGTGTGTGTGTTCTTCCTCGCGCATCGGCCGCCGCTGCAAAAGGCCGGACACACCATGCTCCTGTGCGTCGCCATTTTCGGCGTGGCCACCATGCTCTTCGGTCTGGCCAATCGCCAATGTCTCGGCAATTGGTTTCCCGCGCTCGACGGCGCGTGGTTCTGGGTCGCGTTCAGCTTGATGGCGCTGTGCGGCGCGGTGGACAACGTCAGCGTCGTCGTGCGACAAACCCTCGTGCAGATTTTGACGCCCGATGACAAGCGCGGCCGCGTCTCCGCCGTGAACAGCCTGTTCATCGGCACCTCCAACGAACTCGGCGGCTTCGAATCCGGCGTCACGCAACATCTCTTCGGCCCCGTCATGGGCAACACCATGGCCACCGGCGCGATTCTCTCCACCGTTGTCGGCGGGTTTGGCACCATCCTCGTCGTGCTGGCCGTCGCGTGGATCTGGCCGGAAATCCGGCGCTACGGCAAATTGTCTTAACGGATTAAACCGCCAAGACGCCAAGCTCGCCAAATAAAACAATGAAAATTATCACTATTTTATGTTTGCTCGCCGCCATCGCAAGCGGCATGGCTTCCTTGTTTTTGTTTTCACCATCAGATGCTTGGTTGCAGTTTTATCACGCCCATGATGTCATTGAGCAAGTCGCATCGGAAAAGAACGCCACCGATGAGTTAAAGACAGCGACCGTAAATGAGCGTGCCGCCGCAAAAAATTTAATTGTTGGGCAAGGCATCAGTCGGATGTTTGTTTGGCCGGCAGTTGGATTTTCTTCACTTGCTTTGCTTACGACGCTATTCGGCAGTCGCAAAAAAGAATCTGATAAAAAATAAAAAACGCCCCGCAATGGCTCGCGGGGCGTTTGGTGTTTGCAGATTTAGTTCACGCAACTTCCAAGATTGCCTGCGGATGACGCGCGGCCACTTTCAATAAAACTTTCGCCGGACCGGCGGGCTGGCGGCGTCCCTGCTCCCAATTTTGCAGCGTGTTCTCGCTGATGCCCAGCAGCCGCGCAAATTTATTCTGCGACAAGCCCAGCTTGGAACGCACGCGCACGACGGCATTGGCGGATTCCACCTTGAACGTGCGGGACGGCTTGGCCTTGCCACGCTCGATGGCGGCGGCTTCCTTCACGCTTTGCAGCAGTTCGTCAAAATGTTCTTTTTTCATAAATCAAATCTCCAATGCCTGTCGCAACAGTTTCAGTTGTTCCGCGCTCAAATCGTCCATTTCATTTTTCGGATAGATGTAGAGCATCGAAATCCGGTCTTTGCCCGTCCACCAATAATAAATCACCCGCACACCGCCGCGCTTGCCGTGACCTTTGGCCGCCCACCGGATTTTCCGCAGCCCGCCACCACCGCGAATGATGTCGCCATCGTCAGGATGTTTGGCCAAATGCGTTTGCAAAGCGCCATAACTATCATCCGACAACAAGCCCAACACACGTTTGGTGAAGGTGGGTGTCTCGACAAAAATCACCGTGGCAAACTACGCCACTGGCGTAGGCTGCGCAAGGGCATAAAAAAACGCCCCGCAATGGCTCGCGGGGCGTTTGGTGTTTGCAGATTTAGTTCACGCGCCGACACTGGCGAGTTCTTCGTTCGTCTCCACGTTCACGATCTTGAACTGTTCGGCGTGCATACCGGTGTCTGCGCGGAAGGACAGCTTGCCGAAGTAACGTTTCTCCATCTCGATGAGATGTTTTTCGTCCTCGGTGCGGAGCCGTTCCAGCACGGTCGGATGCACGACGATGCGCAACTGGAAGTCGCTTTCGTCGCGCGTGCGTTTCTTGAGGAGCTCCTGCAACTTGCGCTGGATCTCCACGCTCATGGTGGTGGTGGACTTGACCTTGCCGCGACCTTTGCAATACGGACAATCGTCATACACGGCGGCGCGGACGCTCTCGCTGTGACGCTGACGGGTCATCTCCATCAGGCCAAGCTGCGAGATGGGCAGGATGTGGGTCTTGGCTTTGTCGCGGCGCAAACCGTCGCGCATGCGGTTGTGCACCTGCTGGCGGTCGCGCCCGGATTTCATGTCAATGAAGTCGAGCACGATGAGGCCGCCCATGTTGCGCAAACGCAACTGGCGCGTGATTTCCTCGGCGGCTTCGAGATTCACTTTCAAGATAAGTGCGTCCTGATCTTTGCCGCCTTTATGACGTCCGGTGTTCACGTCAATCGCGACGAGCGCCTCGGTTTCATCAATGACAATCGCGCCGCCGCTCTTGAGATTCACCTGTCGCGAGAAGGTGTTTTTCAATTGTTTGCTGACATTGAAGCGGTCGAAAATCGGCTGCGCTTCGGTGTATAATTTGATCTTGTTCGCCGAGCGCTTGGAGATTTTCTGGATGATGTCGCGCATGCGGTCGTGCGCCTTCTGGTTGTCCACGACGATGCGTTCGACATCTTCGGTAAGGAAATCACGCACGGTGCGTTCAATCAAATCCGGCTCCTGAAACACGCAGGTTGCCATCGGCTGCTTCTTGATGCGATCCTGAATCTGATTCCATTCCTCGACGAGAAACGCGAGGTCGCGCACGAAGTAACGGAGCTGCTGACCTTCGCCGGCGGTGCGCATGATGACGCCCATGCCGTCGGGAATGTGCAGTTCGCGGAGAATTTTCTTGAGGCGTTTGCGCTCCTCAGGATTTTCAATCTTGCGGGAAATACCGCTTTGATCCGAGTTCGGCAACAGCACGAGGAAACGTCCGGGCAAAACCAAATTGGTCGTGACGCGCGGGCCTTTCGTGCCGATCGGACCTTTCGTGACTTGCACGATGATATCCGCGCCGGGCGAGTAGAGACGCGGGATGTCGCGCTGCGTAATCTTCGGACGGTCACGGCGTTTCGCGCCTTCGCGCTCGACGATTTCCACGCCGCTGTCGAACTGATTCGGCACGATGTCCCAATAATGCAGGAACGCGTTCTTCTCGAAACCGATGTCCACGAACGCGGCTTTCAAGCCGTCTTCGAGATTGCGCACACGGCCTTTGAAAATGCTGCCGACGAGGCGCTCCTCGGTGGTGCGTTCGATGTTGAATTCCTCCAACTTGCCATCTTCGGTGACGGCAACGCGCGTTTCGAGCGTCTCGGCATTGATGATGACTTCCTTGTGGAGTTTCTTTTCGGGACGGATCAGGCGCTGAACTTTTTTGACGATGTTCGACGCGGCGTCCTTGATGGTGTCGATCAAACCTTTCGGTTGCTCGGGGATTTTCACCGGCTCGAATTTTTCTTCCGCGACCGGTGCGACCGGCGCGGCTTCGGCTTTGGGTTCGTGCTTGTGCGCGTGTTCCGCAGGCGCGGCGATTTCCGGTTTGCCTTCCGGCGGCAGACCAGCGGCAACATTTTCGGCGCGTTCGATTTCGTTCTGATGACGCTTTTCAAACAGGCGTTCCTGTCCGCCCTGTTCGCTGACCACGTCCTGACGTGCTTCCACGGCTTCGCGGTCGGTTTTTTGATGCGCCGGATTCAAACCACCTTTGGGTTTGAAACGCATTCCGCGACGGCGGCGGGAGAAGTTATTACTCATAGTTGTTTAGTATCCTCTGCGATGGATGTGGATGTTTTGCATCAAGCCCACGGCGATCAACGAGCACAGCACTGAAGACCCGCCATACGATAGCAGCGGCAGTGGCACACCCGTCACGGGCATAATGCGAATGTTCATTCCGATGTTAATAAAAACGTGGCTGAAGATGAGCGTCACTACGCCCACCGCCACGAGCTTGCCCAGGCGGTCGCGCGCCGAGCCGGCGATTCTCAATCCGGTGAAGAGAACCACCGCGTAAAGCGTGATGACGATCACGCTGCCAACGAATCCCTCCTCCTCGGCGATCACCGAGAAAATGAAGTCGTTGTGTGCCACCGCGCGCGGGAGATAACCCAGAGCATTCTGGGTTCCCTGCCGCCAACCTTTTCCGATCAGCCCACCGGAGCCGACGGAAATCAACGCCTGATGGATGTTGTAACCATCATCCGCCTGTCTTTGCCTCATGCGTCGCAACTCCGCCGGCGTGGCGCCCGGTGGAGCGAAATCTGTGTAGTTACGGCCGAAATAAATCAGCAGACGGTTGCGTTGGTATTCCTGCATGGGAATCTGCCAGCGCGTCGGCATAAATTTTATGTCCACGACGAATAACGTCGCCATCAGTCCGACAATGCCAATGAGCTTGAGCAGATAACTCCGCGGCGTGCCCGCTACCAACATCATCACCAAACCCGTCGGCAACAACACCAGCGCCGAACCCAAATCCGGCTCCTTCAAAATCAAAATGAACGGCAACATCATCAAGCCGATGCCCTTCCAAAAAATCATCGGCTGCTTGAGTTCGTCCGGCGGACGGCTCAAGAAATTTGCGCCAGCCAGAATGAAGGCGAGCTTCGCAAATTCGCTCGGCTGAAATTGGAAAAAGCCAAGGTCAATCCACCGCCGCGCGCCAAAACGCATCGAGCCGACGTGCGGAATCAAGACCGCCACCAGACACAGAATCATCAGCCAATACGCCACGAACGACCAGCGCGCCAGCGTGTGATAATCCACCACGCACATCGCCGCCGCCACACCGAAGCCCAGCGCATACCACACGATTTGCCGCACCCAAGTTTGATCATACAAGGGCAACGAAGCCGCGAAGTCATTCACCATCGTCGCGCTGAACACGAACGCCGTGCCGATAAACATCAGCCCGACCAGCGCCGCGATTTGCAGCCTGTCAAACGATTGTCTCGGAACTGTGTTCAGGCCAAACATTTTTCAATACACCGTCGCAAGGATTTTTCCTGCGCCGGATTTTTCTTTTTCCAAAATTGCCGTGTAAATGTCATGCGCAATCGGGCCACAGGTGGGTCCCCCGAAAGTGCCGTCTTCAACCATGACCACGACGGCGTAGCGCGGGTTTTCGTAGGGCGCAAACGACGCAAACCAAGTAGTGCGGCCAATCTTCCGGTTTTGTTCGTCCATGATTTCAGCCGTGCCCGTTTTGCCGCAAATATGCAAACCGGGAACACGCGCCAGCCCGCCGGTGCCTTCTGGGTCTTCGGTTTCAGCGAGCATCGCGTTGTGCAAAATACGCAGGTTGCGTCCGCTCACGCCGATGCGTTCACGCACCAATCCGGCAGGAAAATTTGTGACTGCCCCGCGCGACATCGGATCTTGCGGCTCAATCCGTGAAACCAGACGCGGCCAGTAAACTGTGCCGCCGTTGGCAATGGCCGAATAAGCGACTGCCATCTGTAACGGCGTTACGGCAACTTCGCCCTGGCCGATACAAACGTTCGCAGTGTCGCCATCGCTCCAGCCTTCGTGAATGCGGTCGGGCGTCGGCATGTTACCGGTAGTTTCTTGCCGCGTCGGGATACTACATTTTTCGCCAAACTGAAATTTTTCCGCTAGCTGAACAATATTCTCGATGCCCGCCCGCAGACCGGCGGTGATGAAATAGGTGTTGCTGGAATCCATGATTGCGCGCCGAAAATCATATTTGCCCGGCTTCGCCAAATCCGTGATGTGCCGTTTGCCAACGTAAATAAAACCTGGATTGTCCACGACGGCATTTGGATCCCAGCCAGCCTCCAATGCAGCGAGGCCAACGATGGGTTTGAAGATGGAACCCGGCGCATAATTTTCCTGCGTTGCGCGATTGATTTCCGGCCGCATTTTTGCGTCCGCGCGCCGCGCCGCTTCCGCTTGCGTTTCCTGCGGTGAAAGTCCGCCGGTGAAAAATAGTGGATTGATGGTCGGCGACGAAACCATCGCGAGCACATCGCCGTTGTGAACATCCATCACCACGATTGCCGCGCGCGCGTCTGGGCCGCGATGATTTTTCAGCGACTCTTCGGCGGCGCGCTGCAAATCCAAATCCAAAGTCAGCACGACATTTTGTCCTGGCTCCGGCTGACTCTCGATGGTTTCCGACTGGCGATAACCCTGACTGTTTACCTGCAACGACTCCGCACCGGCGCGTCCGCGCAGTTGATCATCGAAGCCGTATTCCACGCCGACTGCGCCTTGAAAATCCGGGATGCGATAATTGAAAACGGCGTCCTCGCCTTCCTGCGAATCATCGTGCCGCTGCAAATAACCGAGCAGATGCACCGCCGTGTCGCCAAGCGGATAGCTCCGGACGGATTGCAATTCCACCTCCACGCCAATCCGGTTCGTGTAACTTTCTTCAAAGCGCGCAATCTGCGACGCGTCGAGATTTTTCAAAATAGGAAATGGTAACGCGAGCCGCGACGCGTAATGACGATTGAACAGCACCGCATCAAACGCGAGTGGCTGATCCATTTTTTGGCTGACCTGCGCGACGAGTTTGCTGGCGACGCCGTCGCGCGCCCGTTCGCGCAAGGCCTGAAGTTGTTCCGTCGTGAACGCAAATTGTTTTCGCTCTGCTTTCGTCAACGAACGCCCCAGTTTTTTTTCCGCATTGGCGATGTTTTGTTTCTGCACGACGCGGGCGGATTTCAAAAGTTCGCCGTAAGCCGCGTCGAACGGCTGGTGCAAATCATCGAGGTAAAGACTCACGTTGTAACGCGGCTGATTTTCGGCAAGCACGCGGCCTTCGCGGTCGAGAATTTTGCCACGCACGGCGGGCAATCGGATGGTGCGGAACTGCTGCGTCTCCAAGTGCGATTGGTATTCGCGCGACGAGACGACCTGCACCCACCACAAACCCGCGAGTAAAATGCAAAGCCCCGCCACCAGCATCACCGCCACGAGGCGAAGATGCGGTTCGTTCTTTTTCAGTTCGTCAAAAACTAACATCTTAATTTTGCCACGGAGACACAGAGGACACCGAGAGAAAAAATTTCCAACTCTGTGCGCTCTGTGACTCTGTGGCTAATTTCATTTTCACAATTTCTTGCGGCTACGCTGGATTTCACGGTCGAGGCGGAAACCGGGTTCAACCCGTTCCTGATAACCAAGCGCGCGATTGGCCGCATCCATCAGCGAAAAGATAAATGGCGTCGCCACCGCGCCGACGGCGGTCATCACAATCAATTGCCAAATCGTGCCCCAACCGAGCAGCAGTTCCTTGCCGCCGCTCAACATGAGCAGCATCGTCAGCAACGGCGCGACGGCGCTAGCAGCCGCGCCGAGAACAAATTGCGCGAACGGCAAATCGCGCAAAATCAAATCGCGGCGCAGATAAATCGGCCAGCCGATGATGGCTAGCGGTAGAATGCTGACGCCGAGCGGATTCGCGGAAAGGGTTTCGAACCAAATGCCGCCGAATAGCGCGAGCAGCGCAATGGTGGGTAGACCGGAATTGAGCGCGGCATAAACCATCAACGCGGGCAGTAAATCAATCTGCGCACCGAGCCAACTGCGCGGCGCGGACAACGTCGCTTCGCCAAACACGGCGAGAAACGCGAAGGCCAAAATTAAAATGGTTTTGAAAGGATTCATGGAAACAAAACCCAGACTTGTTCGAGCGAGCCGAGGTTGGCGTTCAACTTCACCCGCGCGTCGGTGTAAAGGCCGTATTCAACAGAGCGCGAGTCCACGATTTGACCGATGGGAATGCCTTTCGGGAAAATCCCGCCGAGCCCGCTGGTAATGACGTTTTGGCCGGGTTTCAAATTTGCACTGCTGGCGAGGTAAGTGAGTTCCACGAGCGACGTGTCGAGTGTGCCGCCGGCGATGAGCACGCCCATGTCGCGGGTAGCATTTTCCACGGTAGCAGAAACGCGGCAGTTCGGGTCGCCAATAAGCACGATTTGCGAACTCATCTTGTCGACAGAACTGACGCGGCCAACCAAACCAGAAGCGGTGATTACGGGCAAGTTCACACGCAAGCCGTCGCGCGTGCCCAAATCAATCTGCACGGTGCGCCACCAATTCGCCGGATCGCGCATGACGACGTTGGCGAGCTTGAGTTGCCATTTGGATTGCCGCTGCCAGTTGAACAGCGTGCGGAGTTGGTCGTTCTCGCGAGCAATGGCGATGCTCTGGACGGATTGCGAGCGGAGTTGCTGATTCTCACGCCGGAGCGCATCAATTTGCCGGAGTAATTCGCGACGGGGTAAAACGGAGTCGGCAAGGTCAGCGGGAAGTTGTTGTGCCGCCCCAGCGAGTCCGAATAGCGGGAGAAACCAGCTTCCGACGGCAAGCTTGAGACGCGAAGTCGCGCGCGTTGGCAAACTCAAAAGAATGATTGCCACGAACACCACCGCGCCGAGCGCGAGATAATTTTTTTGTTTGAACATCCGCTACGTCACGGCGTCAGCCGTGCTGCGGTGAACTCCCTAGAAGAATCAGTATTTAGCGTTGGTCGCGACGCGTTTCAGGAATTCGATTTCCTGCAACACGCGGCCAGTGCCTTCGGCGACGGCGCTCATCGGGTCGTCAGCGAGATGCACGGGCAAGCCGGTTTCGCCGGCTACGAGCTTATCAATACCGCGGATCAACGAACCACCACCGGCCATCACCAGGCCGCGATCGACGAGATCGGAGGCGAGTTCTGGAGGGCAGCGTTCGAGGGTAATGCGGATTGATTCGAGAATGCTCGAAAGCGGTTCCTGCAAGGCTTCGCGAATTTCTTCGGAACGGACGGTCAATGTCTTTGGCAGGCCGGAACCGAGGTCGCGACCTTTGACATCCATGGTTAATTCCTGTTCCAACGGAAAGGCGGAGCCAATACGAATCTTGATTTCTTCTGCGGTGCGTTCACCGATCATCATGTTGTAGGCACGCTTCATGTGGGCGACAATTGTGGAATCCAGTTCGTCTCCGCCCACCCGCAGGCTGCGGCTGAAGACGATGCCAGCGAGCGAGATGATTGCGATTTCGCAAGTTCCGCCGCCAATATCCACGATCATGTTACCCGCCGGTTCATGCACCGGCAGACCGACACCAATCGCCGAAGCCATCGGTTGCTCGATCAAATAGACCTCGCGCGCGCCCGCGTGCGTGGCCGAATCTTTTACCGCCCGTTTTTCCACTTCGGTAATCCCCGAAGGAACTGCCACCACAACGCGTGGCGCAATCAACTTCCGATGATGAACCTTTTGGATGAAGTGGCGCAGCATCGCCTCGGTGATTTCGAAGTCGGCGATCACGCCGTCTTTCATCGGGCGGATGGCCACGATGTTGCCGGGCGTTCTGCCCAACATCCGTTTTGCTTCGTCACCGACCGCCAGCACATTAGTTGTGCCAGCTTGAATGGCTACCACCGAAGGTTCGCGCAGGACGATCCCACGATCCCGCACATAAACGAGGGAATTTGCGGTTCCCAAATCTATGCCAATGTCATTGGAAAACAGGCTTTTGAATTGCTCTAGCATGAATGTGCCTAATCGCGAACAGTTAAAACCCAGCCACGCCAAAGGTCAAGCCGCGAATGTGAATAACTCTTAAAACCCGCGCCAAACCTTTGTTCCCGCGCTTCACGTGAACACAATTTTTGTCGTCGCCTCTTTTTCATCCCAACCACGTGTCGGTTCGGCGGTCACGGACGAAATATCCTTGATGGAAATCTGCCGGCCCAGCGTGCGCGGATTTTTCACTTCCACCTGCGACGGGTCGCACGTCTGCTGCGAAACTTTCTGGTGCGGCGCAGGCTTGTAGCGGACGTAAAGCAACTTCGGCGTCTCCGGTGCAAAATACAAGATGCGCGATTTTTCCGGGATGCACGAATACGCCTTGTTCATAATTGTGCCGCCGAAAGTAAAGCGCTTGAGGTAGCTCGCCTCGCGGTCGGTATAGGCACAGGTGAAAACTTTCTCGCGGTCCGGCAAGCCACAGTAAAACAATTCCTGCCCGACGAATAATTTTTCTGGCAACTCGGTGACCTTGTAAGTGCCGTCGCGGAACACGAGCAGAATCTTGTCAAACTTCGTGCACTCCAACCGAAATTCTTCGCCGGAAACTTTGTAGCCGACGTAACCCGTCTCACGATCGTAAGCGACCTTGAACGACTTGAACGCGACCGCCTTCACATCCACTTCTTCGTGGCGAGCGGACTTGGTCGTGAGGCGCGGATATTGTTTGCCGTATTTTTCCAGCAACGCTTCGATGTGGCTGATGACGTATTTCGTCAGGCCTTTGAGATGCTTACGCGTCTCTTCCAACTCAGCCTTCGTCTTCTCCATCTCCTCGCGATGCTTGTTGATGTCGAAGAGCGAAATCCGGCGGATGCGAACTTGTAGCAGTTTTTCCACGTCCGCATCCACGATGTCGCGGATTAATTCCTTTTTGAACGGCTTAAAACCATCGTAAACACTAGCGATAACCGCCTCATTCGTCTTACACGCCTCAATTTTTTTGTAGATGCGCTCCTCGATAAAAATCCGTTCCAGCGTGCGATAATGCAGTTCGTCGAGCAGGTTCTTTTCCTTCAACTCCAGCTCGCGCTTCAGAATGCGCACGAGCTGATCGGTGTTCTCCTGCAAAATTTCCGACACCGTCAATTCCACCGGACGGTTATCTTTGATGACCACGATGCGGCTCGCGATGGTCACTTCGCAATCCGTGAACGCATAGAGCGCATCAATCAACTTCTCCGCGTCCACGCCCGCGTGACAGCGGATTTCAATCTCCACATCTTCGGACGTGAAATCGTTGATGGATTTGACTTTTAATTTTCCTTTTTGCACCGCGTCTTCGATGGAAGCAATGAGCGATTCCGTCGTCGTGGTCGGCGGAATTTCTTTGATGACGACGGTCGATTCGTCCTTCACCTTGATCTTCGCGCGAACTTTCACCGAGCCTTTGCCGTCCTGATAATCGCGCGCATCCATCAACCCGCCGGTGTTGAAATCCGGCAAACATTTGAACGGCTGCTTCTTGAGAATAGCTATCTGCGCTTCGAGCAATTCAGGAAAATTGTGCGGCAAAATGCGCGCGCTCAAACCGACCGCGATACCTTCCGTGCCGAGCATCAACGTGAGCGGCAGTTTGCACGGCAACGTCACCGGTTCCTTGTTGCGGCCGTCGTAACTCGGAATGAATTCCGTGATGGAATCATTGAACACTTCCGTGCGTGCCAGTTCGGTCAAACGGCATTCGATGTAGCGGGAAGCCGCCGCCGGATCGCCGGTGAAAATGTTCCCGAAGTTACCCTGCCCTTCGATGAGGTAACGCTTGTTCGCCAACACCACGAGCGCATCACCAATTGAAGCATCACCGTGCGGATGATATTGCATCGTGTGACCAACGACGTTGGCGACTTTGATGAAACGGCCGTCGTCTTTTTCGTGCAGCGCCCACATGATACGGCGTTGCACCGGCTTCAAACCGTCTGCGAGATTCGGAATCGCACGGTCGCGAATGACGTAGCTCGCGTAATCCAAAAATCCACGGTCCACGCGCGTGTGCAAACCAACGCCAAGTTTTTTGGGATCAAACGGCTTGTGCGCAATGGCTTCAACCGCTTCGGCTACGATATGCTGCTCGCCTTTGGCTTCGATGGGTAATTCCGGCTGGCCGGACTCTTTCTTTTTCTTGTCTGACATTGGTAAAAAATTTGAAAGTTATTCTTCAACCGGCACCACGAGTTTTTCCATGATGTAATCTTTGCGTTCCGGCGTGTTCTTGCCCATATAGAAATCAAAAATCTGGCCGGACTCGGCGCGCGGCGCGTATTCCACTTTGCTCAAGCGCATGCCTTTGCCAATGAATTGCTGAAATTCCTTTGGCGAAATTTCGCCCAAACCTTTGAAGCGCGTTATCTCCGGTTTACCGCCCAGCTTCGTGGACGCCGCATCGCGTTCGGTTTCGCTGTAGCAGTAAATCGTCTCCTGCTTGTTGCGCACGCGGAACAACGGCGTTTCCAAAATCCAGATGCGATCTTCGTGGACGAGTTGTTCGAAGAATTTGAAAAAATACGTGATCATCAAGTTGCGGATGTGCATACCGTCCACGTCCGCGTCGGTGGCCAAAATGACCTTCTCAAAACGCAGGCTGTCCGTGGTGTCCTCGACGTTCAGCGCCTGCATGAGATTATACATCTCATCGTTCTTATACATCACGTCGCGCTTGAGATCCCAGACGTTGAGCGGCTTGCCTTTCAGCGTGAACACGGCCTGGTTGTTCACGTCGCGGCTGCTTGTGATGGAACCGGCGGCGGACTGACCTTCGCAGATAAAGACCATCGTGCCCTTGCCTTTTTCCTTCTTCTTATCGAAATGGTTTTTGCAATCTTTCAACTGCGGAATGCGCAACGTGATCGCCTTGGAACGCTCACGCGCTAGTTTCTTCACGTTCTGCAATTCCTTCCGCAACTCCATCGTGTCTTTGACTTTTGCGATGATGGTTTCGGCAATCGTCTTATTGCGCTGAAAAAAGTGCAGCAACTCTTCGCGCACATTGTTGACGAGTTCTGTGCGGATTTCCGTGTTGCCCAATTTATTTTTCGTCTGCGACTCGAACATCGGGTCTTTCAAACGAATTGCCACCGCGCCGACCATCGCTTCGCGGACGTCGTCGCCTTCGAACTTGCCGTTGCAATATTCGTTAACCGCCTTGAGCAAACCTTCGCGGAAGGCGCTCAAATGCGTGCCGCCGTCGCTGGTGTATTGGCCGTTGACGAACGAGAAAAACGTTTCGCCGTAGCGCGAATTGCTATGCGTGAAACAAAATTCCAGCGTCTTGCCGGAATAATGCAGCGGCGCGTAAAGCGGTTCGCTGCCGTCCACGCCGAGTTCTTCCATCACCAAATCCATCAAGCCGTGGCGCGACTGAAATGTTTTTGGCTCCGCACCTTTCACATTCAACACGAGCTTCAGCCCGGTGTTGAGATAACTGTAATGGCGCAACCGGCGTTCAATGAATTCCAACTTGAATTCGCTATTTTTGAAAATGTCCTCGTCCGGCTCGAACTCGATAAATGTGCCGTTCGGCTCCTTCGTTTTGCCCGTGTCTTCTTTTTTGAGCTTGCCGGCCTTGAACTGCGCCTCGGCGAATTCGCCATCGCGATGGCTGCGTGCGAGAAAATGTTTGGAAAGCGCATTCACCGCTTTCGTGCCGACGCCGTTCAAGCCGACGCTGAATTGAAAAACATCGTCGTTGTATTTCGCGCCAGTATTGATCTTGGAAACGCAGTCCACCACTTTGCCGAGCGGAATGCCGCGCCCGAAATCACGCACCGTCACGCGATTGCCATCGAGGCCGATATGGACTTCCTTGCCGTTGCCCATGATGAATTCATCAATGGCATTGTCCACGACCTCTTTGAGCAAAACGTAGCAGCCGTCGTCCGGATGCGCGCCGGTGCCGATGCGCCCGATATACATGCCCGTGCGGAGGCGGATGTGTTCGAGCGACGACAGCGTTTTGATTTTGCTTTCGTCGTAAACTGCTTTTGGTTTTTCAGCCATAGAAATTGTGCGGCGGTGAAGATGCGCGAAACGAAAATAAATTTCAACGTAAAGCCGCAAGGCTGTTTAGCCACAAAGCGCGCGAAAAATCTTTGACACGGATTCCACGGATTATCACGAATTGGAAACGGCCATTCAGAATTTGGATTAAATCCGTGTTAATCCGTGAAATTTGTGTCTCAATAAACAAAAAACCGGCGTTCCTGCTTGCGACAGAAACGCCGGTTTGATTGATTAAAATTACTGTTTTAAGATCGCTTCGTAGCCGTTGGCTTCGAGTTCCAGCGCGAGTTCCTTGCCGCCGGATTTGACGATGCGGCCATCGGCCATGACGTGAACGACATCGGGAACGATGTGATTCAGCAGACGCTGATAGTGCGTGATGACGAGCTGGCAGGAATCCGGACGACGCAATTTGTTCACACCGCTGGAAACAATTTTCAGCGCGTCAATGTCCAAGCCGGAATCGGTTTCGTCCAAAATTGCGAGCTTGGGTTCAAGCACAGCCATCTGGAAGATTTCCGCGCGCTTCTTTTCGCCGCCCGAAAAACCTTCGTTGACCGAGCGCTTGAGCAAATCTTCGTTGAGCTCGAGCAGCTTGATTTTATCCTTCACGAGCGCGAGAAATTCGATTGCGTCGAGTTCCGGCAGGCCGTGGTGTTTGCGGATTTCGTTCAGCGCGGCTTTCAAAAAGTAAGTGCTGTTCACGCCGGGGATTTCCACCGGATACTGAAACGCGAGGAACACGCCTTCGCGGGCGCGCTCTTCGGGATCGAGTTCCAGCAAATCTTTGCCGAGATAATGCACCGTGCCTTCGGTCACTTCGTAGCCGTCGCGGCCGGCGAGAATCGCGGCGAGCGTGCTCTTGCCGGAGCCGTTCAAACCCATCAGCGCGTGCACTTCGCCCGCATTGATCGTCAGGCTGAAGCCCTTGAGGATTTTTTTATTTTCCACGCCCGCGTGGAGATTCTTGATTTCGAGAATAGGTTGCTTGCTCATTTTCTAAAAAATTATTTTAACCAAAGTTGGATACAAACACAGATTAAATCTGCGCGCCATCAGCCGACGCTGCCTTCCAGACTCACGCCCAGAAGTTTTTGCGCTTCGACGGCGAATTCCATCGGGAGTTCTTTGAACACTTCTTTGCAAAAACCGTTTACAATCATGTTCACCGCGTCCTGTGTTTCGAGGCCACGCGAGTTGCAATAAAAAATCTGGTCTTCGCCAATCTTCGAGGTCGAAGCTTCATGCTCCACGCTGGAAGTGGTGTTTTTCACTTCGATATACGGGAAAGTGTGCGCGCCACATTTCGCACCGATGAGCATCGAGTCGCACTGCGAAAAGTTGCGCGAGTTTGCCGCGCTTTTGCGAATTTCCACCAGGCCGCGATAACTATTTTGTCCGCGACCCGCTGAAATGCCCTTGGAAACAATGGTGCTTTTCGTGTTCTTGCCGATGTGAATCATCTTCGTGCCGGTGTCGGCCTGCTGCATGTTGTTGACGACAGCGACGGAATAAAATTCTCCCTTCGAGCCATCGCCCAGCAAAATGCAGCTCGGATATTTCCAAGTAATCGCCGAGCCGGTCTCGACTTGCGTCCAGGTGATGCGCGAGTTTTTGCCTTTGCAGAGACCGCGCTTGGTCACGAAATTGTAGATGCCGCCCACGCCATTTTCGTCGCCGGGATACCAGTTTTGCACGGTGCTGTATTTGATTTCCGCCTGATCCAGCGCGACGAGTTCCACGACGGCGGCGTGCAACTGGTTTTCATCGCGCATCGGCGCGGTGCAACCTTCGAGGTAGCTCACGCTCGCTGATTCGTCGGCCACGATGAGCGTGCGCTCGAACTGGCCGGACTTGGCGGCATTGATACGGAAATACGTCGAAAGCTCCATCGGACAGCGCACGCCTTTCGGGATGTAGCAAAACGATCCATCTGTAAACACGGCGGAATTCAGCGCGGCGTAATAGTTGTCCGTGTAAGGCACGACTGAGCCGAGATATTTTTTGACGAGTTCGGGATGTTCATGCACCGCTTCGCTGAACGAGCAGAAAATAATTCCCTTCTTCGCCAACTCCTCGCGATACGTCGTGCCGACGCTGACGGAATCAAAAATTGCGTCCACCGCCACGCCCGCGAGCCGGCTGCGTTCGCGCAACGGAATGCCGAGCTTCTCGTAAGTCTCCAGCAACTTCGGATCGACTTCGTCGAGGCTCTTCGGCGCGTTCGCGTTGGGCTTGGGCTGCGAAAAATAGCTGATGGCCTGGAAATCAATTTTCGGATACTTGACGAATTGCCACGTCGGCTCGGGCATTTTCAGCCAATATTGATAGGCCTTGATGCGCCATTCAGTCAGCCAAGTCGGCTCATTTTTCTTGGCAGAAATATGGCGGATGGTTTCCTCGCTCAAGCCCGGCGGCGTGGACTCGGTCTCGACGTCGGTGACGAAGCCGTATTTGTATTCCGTCTTGACCAAATCTTCGATTGTCTCGGTAGCGGTGCTCATGTTCGTAAATTATTTCTTTTTCGCGCAGTCCGCGCAGACGCCGTGAATGGCGATGTCAAAATGGTCAGCCTTGAAACCTTTCGGCAACTTCATCGCCTGTTCCGGCAGATCCACATCAAATACCGTCGCGCATATTTCGCAATGAAAATGGCCGTGTTCGTGCATGTTCGGACAATAGCGCGTGGCGCCGCGATCCAAAGTAACTTGCCGCGCCAAACCAGATTTCACCAATGCGTCGAGGCAGTTGTAAACCGTCGCGTGGGAAATTTCCGGCATCGACTTCTTGGCGCGAATAAAAACTTCCTCGGCAGTCGGATGGTCGCGTTTGTGGCGCAGCACGTCATAGACCTGCTGGCGCTGCGGCGTGAGGCGCAAACCGGTCGCACCCAACTGTTCAGTCAGGTGCTGTTCATCTATGTGTGGGCTGCGCGCCTTCATCGCGAAAAAATTTACCGCACGGAAACGGCAAGTCAAGATTTAGAACAATTCTAAATTGTGGGCGCACGACCACCACGCGGCGGCGACCCGCAAACTCTATAATTATTTCTGAAAAACGTGGACGCGGGCGGGCGGAAAATTCCACCAGACGATTTTGGAGGCGAGCAAACGAAAATCGTCCGTGCCGCGACTGCGGTCTTTGACGATGTGATAGCTATATTGCACCAGCCGTCCGCGCGGCTCAAGCACGGCGCGGATTTTTTCTGCAAGCGCATCCGCTTGCGCCTTGGGAAAGTTTAACAGCGGCAAACTGGAAATTACCGCGCCAACCGCGCTGACCGGCTGCGGCAACTCGGCGAGCAGCGTGTCCATTTCCCACGCATCGCCGGCAATGATGCAGGCGCGCGGGTATTTTTTCTGGAGTAATTTGGCAAGCGTCGGATTGTGTTCGATGGCGATAAGCCGGTCTTCGCGCAAACCATGTTTAAGCAAAGCGTCCGTGACCGCGCCGGTGCCAGGGCCAAGTTCGAGGACAAAACTCTCAGGATTGCGCGGCAGCCAGCGCGCCATGGCTGCGCCCAGTTGCGGTGAACTTGGCGCAACAGAGCCGGTGCGTTGCGGATTCACGAGCCATTCGCGAAGGAACAGCGTCGAATCCGCCAAGGCCGCAATGATTTTTCGTGCCATTTTTATATTTGTCCTGAATCCGCAGTCTAGTGATGACCCGTCCACCGCGCCACTGAAAACTGCCTCAAGGTTTGCTACCGTAAAGCTTTCGATAATCCGCTTTGAGCGCGGCGCGGCGGGCGTTCCACTCCAACCAATCCGCCTCACGTGCGGCACCGGTGTAGTTCGTTTGCGCCGCCGCCCAACGCGCGTCCAAATTTTTCATCGTGGTTTCAAATTCTGTCTGCTGACGCCATTTCAACTGCGCCTCAGCAAGATTGAGCTGGTTCCCAGGATAATCCGGCGCAAGAGCGACGGCGCGTTCGAGCCATTCGCCCGCCTTGTGCTTACTTCCAACGCTCAACGGCCAGCCGGGAGCTTGAAAATAAAGTTCGCCCAGCGTGCGCGCGGGGCCGGCGTGATCGAAGCGCACGTCCAACGCAGCGGCTTGGAGAAATTCGCGTTCCACTTCGTGAACCAAATGGTAAGCCGCAAGCGAAGGCGCCTCCGCCTGCGCTAATTTGCCAAGATTCATGGCGAGATAATAATGACCGGGCGCGGAGTTTGGCTCACGGGCGAGCAAGTGATGGCAAGCAGCAATGCCCAGCTTGGCGATTTCAGCGCGTTGCGTGTCATTCGTGGCCACATCACAAAAAACAGAACTGGCGCGGGCAAAATCCCAAGCGTTCGTAGAATTATTCGGAGCGGATTGAAAACGCACTTGCGCCTGATGAAATTCATTTTCCACCCGCGCGGCCAAAAGATTTTTCGCCGCCGTTTGCGCCAACGCACCCACGGCCGCCACCAAAAGCAGGCTGCCAGCAATGATTATGCGTCGGTTAGAGGACATGACAAAGGCAATTAGAAGTTGCCATCGTGGCGAAGTATTTTATACTGGGCAAGTGAGATTAAACTGGAATTTTCTGCGTCTGGCCGTGCTGGCCATGCTGGTGCTTACAAGCGCCGGTTGTTCCGGCATCAACACCAGTCAGAGCGTTTCACCGGCGACTTTTTTCCTGCCGGGACTGTTGAAGAATGATTGTTCAACAAATACGCCGTCTCTGCACCCAGAAATTTCCAGCGAAATCGCCTCTGTTAAATAAATTATGCGTTTCCCATTCGCGCTGACGAAGAAAATCGCCAGCCACATCATCAAACATAAAATTCGCAAGACACCCAAGTTCGCCATGGTCTTGCAACTCGAACCGTTGCACACGTGCAACCTGACCTGCACCGGCTGCGGGCGCATCCGCGAATATTCCACGTCGCTCAAAGACATGGTTCCGCTGGAACAATGTCTACAAGCAGCCACCGAATGCGACGCGCCGATGGTTTCCATTTGCGGCGGCGAACCACTGATTTATCCCAAGATTGAAGAACTCATCGCCGGCTTGCTCGAACAAGGCCGTGTGCTTTACATCTGCACGAACGGCATGTTCATGCGCAAAAAAATGCGCGATTACCTCGCCGCGATTTATTCGCCAGAACTCGAGCCGACGCTGAAAAAGCTGCTCGACGGAAAATTAATCACGGACAAGGAAGCCGAAGTCATCCGCAAGTCCGACGAAGCGGCGAAGAAAAAAGTCGTCATCCGCCCGACGCAATGGATGTATTGGAACGTCCACGTGGACGGTTTGGAATTCACGCACGACCTTATCGTTGAGCGCGAAGGCGTTTTCAAGGAATGCGTTGAAGCCATCAAGATGGCGAAAATTTGCGGTTACCAAGTCGCGACGAACACAACCGTTTATCGCGAAACGGACGTCGCGGAAATCGAAGACATGTTCAAGTATTTGAGTTCACTCGAAGTGGACGGTCACACGATTTCCCCCGGCTACGATTACGATGCGGCCAAAAAGGACATGGTTTCCCGCCTCGGCAAGGATCCGAAACAATTTTTCCTCACGCGCGACATGACGCGGCAGAAATTTGCAAAAATTCAAGAATGGGGCAAAGCCTTCACCATTTTTGGCACGCCGGTTTACCAGGAATTTCTCGCGGGCAAACGCGAATTGACCTGCACCGCGTGGGCCATTCCGACTTACAACGTCAAGGGCTGGAAAGCGCCGTGTTACCTCATGACCGATGGCCATTACGCTGGCTATCAAGAAATGCTCAGCAAAGTTGCGTGGGACAAATACGGTGTCGTCAACGGCGTTGCTCGCGACCCGCGTTGCGAGCATTGCATGGTGCACTGCGGCTATGACCCGAGCGGCGCGCTCGGCACAAATTACCAATCCGGCGACAACTGGAAGAATTTCAAATACAACTTCGGCGCGAAACCGAAGCCGTTTCCGGCCTCACCTGAATTGGCGAAACGCGCGTTCAATGGCGCAACCATTGGCAAAGGCCATTTGGCCGAAGCGAAAGCCATCATCAACTCACCCGCCGCCGGCGCGCGCGGTGCGTTTGCGAATGAAGTTCATCATGAAGCCCACGTTGCCAGCCATTGCGGCACGAGCGACACGACGGAACGCGATGAGTTACTCGCAAAAATTAAAGACGTGAAGAAAGCGGAGTAAGTTTTACCGCCACACGTTTGATCCATTCCCAAAGCGCGTCAGTAATGGCGCGCTTTTTTTATGGCGTCAAACCCGGCTGCTCCGCCGCGCCTTTGACCTTGTCCAAAAGTTTTTGGTAAGGCCCGCTTTGGAAATTAAATAACGCGGTCGAAGATTCAAAAACCGCCTGACCCGGATTGCAAACCGCGTAGGCTTTGGCGCTCAACCAAAAGGAATTGGCATTGTTGGGCTCAATCCCCAACCGCACGCGCATGAGCACCTGTTCCCCCTGATGTGAGCCCACCACACCAGCGTATTCGAGTTGCTCGCGCCGCGTCGCCTCACGTTCAAATGCCAGCTCGTCGCCCGGCAGCGACATCAAAGTATAACCGTTCTGCGTGAACACCGTAATGGCCGCCGTCTTGATTTTTTCCACGCTCTGATTGGAAATAATCACGCCCGCAAAACTGGCCGAGGCCGGACGATTCATGGAACTGCAACCTGAAACCAGGATGGCGACAGAGATTAAAGCCAGTCCCGCGACGCCTGTGAATTTCCGCGAGCCAAAAAAATTTGAAAATGAATTCATGTTTCTTTTAGAGTTGAAAAATATTTTGTCAGTTCCGCGCGACAATACGGAACAGCTTTCAAAACTGCCAGCGCAAATCTTTTGCGGATGAAATTTTCTTTTGGCCGTCCGCGCGATGAACTAGCTTTCCCGCGTGCCAAACGAAACGCCGCGCATTCTCATCGTGGACGACGATCCCGGCCAGCGCAGTCTGCTGGACTCGTTCCTGCGCGGTCAGGGTTTTGAAACCGTCCTCGCCGATTCCGGCGAACGCGCGCTCGAACTGCTCCCCGCCGGAAAATTTTCCATGATGATTTCCGACGTGCGCATGCCGGGACTCACCGGCTTGGAAACCCTGCAGCGCGCGCGCAACATTTTCCCGACGCTGCCAGTTTTGCTCGTCACTGCTTACGCCGACATCCGCGACGCGGTCGAAGCGATGCGCGATGGCGCGCTGAATTATCTCGCCAAGCCGATTGACCTCGACGAACTACTCGCGACCGTGCGCGCCGCCACCGGCCTGGTGCCCGCTGCGCCGTTAAAACTTGGCGCGGAGAAAAAATTGCCGGCGAATATCGTCGCGCAAAGTCCTTTGACCACCGCGTTATTTCAAGACATCGCGCTCATCGCGCCGTCGGAAACGCGCGTGCTCATCACCGGCGAGAGCGGCACGGGCAAGGAAGTCGTCGCCGACACGATTCACGCGTGGAGTGCGCGCGCGAACGGCCCGCTCATCAAAATCAACTGCGCCGCGATTCCCGAGACGCTGCTGGAGAGCGAATTGTTCGGCCACGAAAAAGGTTCGTTCACCGGCGCGAGCGCGATGCGCGTTGGACGCTTTGAAGAAGCCGATGGCGGCACGATTTTTCTAGATGAAATCACCGAGATGTCACCGGGCTTGCAGGCGAAACTGCTGCGCGTTACGCAGGACGGAAAATTTCAGCGCATCGGCTCCAACCGCGAAATCCGCACCAACGCGCGCATTCTTGCCGCGAGCAACCGCGACCTTGAAGCCGAGGTGAAGGCCGGACGTTTCCGCGAAGATTTATTTTATCGCCTGAACGTGGTGGAGCTGAATCTTCCGCCGTTGCGCGAACGGCGCGAGGACATTTTGCCGCTGGCGAATTTGTTCACCGCCGAGTTTGCCCGCAACCGTGCGCGGCTCGCGGAGGCGACGGTGAACTGTCTGCAAAACTATGTGTGGCCGGGCAATGTGCGCGAGCTGCGCAACGCCATCGAGCGCGCCGTGCTGCTCTCGCAAAGTGAATTAATTTTACCCGAACATCTGCCGGCCAAATTACGCGAGGCGGTAAAATCTGCCGCGCCGCAGCCGGCGGTGGACGCGCAGACGATGGATGAAATCGAGCGCCACGCGATTCTGGCCGCGCTGAAGCAGCAAAAGTCCAACCGCACGGAAACGGCGAAAGCATTGGGGATAAGTCGCCGCGCGCTGCTCTACAAATTGCAGCGGCTGCGCCAGCAGGGTTTTGAATTTGAGTGAAATGTTTCCGTGCAAAAACTAAAATGCAAAAGACCGTCAACCAATAAATAAAATGGAGCCAATTAAGGACATTAAAATATGCCCCTATTGTGGCAAGTATTGCGACGCACAGACTGGTTCTCCATATTTATTTCAGTCGCACCGGATGCGTTACCATGCTCATCGTGGTTGTCTGGCCAAGTTCGCGGCACTGCATGGCATATTTGGTGACCCTCCGTTCGGACCGAAACCAGAAGAGATTAAAGTATGCTTCGATCCTCCAGAACCCGAACCCGAACGGGTCAGTTCCGATCCCACACCTCAAGACCAGAAAATCAATCCAAGCCCAAAAATTAGATGGATTTCTGAAGGCAAGCTTCATGTTAGTGACTTGGCTACGTCAGGGTCAGGCGCGCACACGAGCCATGAGTTGTCGGTTCAGTGCGATTATTGCCACAAGACAATTTTGGTGTTTTTGTGGGCGCCAAGAATTACACCGAAGTATGTTCAGGAGGAAGCTCGCCGTATTGCAGTTATCGAGCATTTACGGACAGAGCATCCGACACCGAAGAAGAAGCCTCTATGATTAATTCTCGGTATTTGCCGCCTAACATGGTGATAGGCTCCAAAGCTTCTTAACCAATTCCACTTCGTTCGTTTCAACTTTTCAACAGCTCGCCCAAATCTAGTTGGCGCGTGAACATCGTGAGTTCGCCATTCGGCGTGCGCGGCCATTCGGCTTCCGGTCGGTCGCGGTAAAGTTCCACGCCGTTGCCGTCCGGGTCGCGCAGGTAAATCGCTTCGCTCACGCCGTGGTCGGCGGCGCCGTCGAGTTCCACATTGGCGGCGAGCACGCGGCGCACGGCATCGGCGAGCAGCGCGCGCGTGGGATACAAAATGGCGACGTGATACAGTCCGGTGCTGCGCGGTGGCGGCGGCGAACCGCCCGCGCTTTCCCAAGTGTTCAAGCCGAGGTGATGATGATAACCGCCAGCCGAAATGAACGCGGCTTGCGTGCCGAATTTTTGCTGCAATTCAAAACCCAAGACGCCGCAGTAAAATTTCAGCGCGCGTTCGAGGTCGGCGACTTTCAGATGAACGTGGCCGATGCGGACGCCGGCATCAATCGGCGTGGAAACGGATTTTTCTTTCATGGCGGAAGACTAATTCAACTTCCGCCGGAATGCGAATCAGTGCAGGCCAAATCACCGACGGAGCGCGTCCGTCCCGGACGCAGAAATGTTCAATTTACGAGCGGCTTGAAATTTCCGAAAAGTATCGGTTGTAAGTCGGTTGCTGCGCCCGAGGACGGGCGCGCTCCGAAAAATTTAACTTAAGTTTTAACGCGCGCCGAAGCGGCGGCGGAATCCGCCGGAACGCGGAGCGGTGCTGGGGAAATGACGTTCGTTGCCGCCTTCGCGATTGCCATTCACTTCGCCGCGAGCTGGCGGCGGACGTTGGCCACCGCCGGACTGCGGGCGTGAACTAAATTGCGGACGGCCACCTTGCGGCGGGCGCGGTCCAGCGGATGGACGGGGGAAATTTTGCGGGCCGCGTTGCTCGCGTTGGTCATTGCGCGGCGGGCGTTGGCCGCGTTGTTGTTGATGACGCGGCTGGCGGCGTTCTTCGTCGGCAGGATTGTAGGGCGGCGCGGCGGCGGTGTAATTAAATCCTTCCGCTTTTTTCCGCACGAGGCCGCGACCGATGAAACGTTCGAGCGCGCGAAGTTCGCCGTGATCTTCGTTCGTCACGAAACTGATGGCGTCGCCGATGGCGTTCGCGCGACCGGTGCGACCGATGCGGTGGATGTAATCCTCGACGTGCATCGGGAAATCGTAGTTCACGACGTGCGAGATGCCGTCCACGTCAATACCACGCGCAGCAATGTCCGTCGCGACCAGCACGCGCACATGACCAGATTTGAAATCCTGCAACGCGCGCAAACGCTGGTTCTGCGAACGATTGGAATGCAGCGTCGCAGTCTTGATGCCCGCCTGTTCCAACTGGCGCGCGAGCCGGTCGGCGGCGTGTTTCATGCGCGAGAAAATCAGCACCATGTCCATGTTGGGTTCTTTCAACAGATGGATGAGCAGCGAAGTCTTGAGATGCCGTGGCACTTCGTAAACGAGTTGCGTGACGGTCTCGGCGGGATTCGCGCGGCGACCGATTTGGACAATTTTTGGCGTGCGTTGAAATTCGTGCGTGAGACCTTCGATTTCTTTCGAGAGCGTGGCGGAAAACATCAGCGTCTGCCGTTGCTTCGGAAGCTGGCGAACGATCTGGCGAATGGACGGAAGAAAACCCATGTCCAACATCCGGTCGGCTTCGTCGAGGACGAGAAATTCAAGACCGGAAAAATCGCCATTGCGACGACCGAGCAAATCAAGCAAGCGTCCGGGACACGCGACGACGATGTCGGTGTTGGAGCGGAGCGCGCGGATTTGCGGCTGCTCACCGACGCCGCCGAATACGGTGGCGATTGTGAGCGGAAGATGTTTGGCGTAGGCGCGAATGTTTTCCTCGATCTGCACGACGAGTTCGCGCGTGGGCGCGAGGATGAGGACGCGCGTGCGACGGTTCGGTCCGGCGGCGGCTTGTGCGGCGGCGAGCTTCGTGAGCATCGGCAGCGTGAACGCAGCGGTTTTGCCCGTGCCGGTTTGCGCGATGCCGATGAGGTCGTGGCCGGCGATGATCGGCGGAATGGCGGCGGTCTGGATGGGCGTCGGCTCGGTGTAACCGGCTTCGGTGACGGCCTGCAAAATCTTGGGATTCAGGCCGAGGACTTGGAATGACATAACGGAAAAAGTGTAAGGATGGCGGGCGAATTGCGCACGCTCGAATATGAAACGAAACCGACGGGGAAAATTATTTCAGCCGCCAGGTGATGCGCGCCTTGTTGAGGTCGTAGGGCGACATTTCCATTTTGACGCGGTCGCCAACGGTCAGGCGCACCCAGCGTTTGCGCATTTTGCCGCAGATGGTGGCGAGGACGACGTGCTTGTTGTCGAGTTCGACACGAAACATCGTGCCGGGCAGAACGGTTTGGACCCGACCTTCGACTTCGATGTGTTCTTCTTTGACTGGTGCTCTCATGCAGACGGACGATATAAAATAAAAAAGGCGGGGTTCGGTTCACCCGAACCCCGCCATGAAAAATCCTAGAAAGGATTAGTAACGTTCGCGACGACCAGCGCCTCCGCCACCGCCGAATTCGCGACGGCCACC
>Ga0214164_1000057_pt1 | contig 76594 bp, 80 predicted proteins | sample TroBogepilimnion_13_FD_153003 | JGI IMG/M metagenome (GOLD analysis project Ga0214164, IMG submission 153003) | Freshwater microbial communities from Trout Bog Lake, WI - Practice 03JUN2009 epilimnion v4 | ecosystem: Environmental > Aquatic > Freshwater > Lake > Epilimnion/Euphotic zone ... | reverse complement strand
CGACATGAAATTTTTAACTGACATATTTTTTATTTTAATCATTGATGCTTTCTAAAAGTTGTTCTAGCGTTATTGAACATTTGTTAAATTTTGATAAATTTTCTTGATATGGTAGCATTTCTAAATTGTTAATATGCCCAACAATTTCCGGAGGTGTGTTATCAACAAAGCCTTGAAAAATACTGTATTTGTGATCTAAGTGATATCCTGTGCGACTGCGTAGACCATAGTGTAGTAAACTCGATAAATCATTCCGATTAGTTTCGGCCCATACTTTTCGTTTGTAAAGTAAAAACTTATCAACTAATTCTTCAGGAGTAGCTCGCCCAGTTGTTACCATACCGGACCGAATACTATTGCCTATTGCTCTGCTCTCTTCGGCAGTTCTTTGCGATGTTGTGGCTCTAACTTTAGCGCCTACTTGCTCCTTTAATGCAATTGATTCCTCTTCGGTTAAATTAATCCATCGATTTTTGCGTGAATTAATTTCATCTTTCTCTTCGTTTGACTTATCGTTAAGTGTTGCTTGCCATTTATCTTGCCTTGCATTAAATATTCGCAAACCCTCTTCTTCGCCGTGCTTCCTGATACATTTAGATTTTGAAAACATTGTTTGAAAATCGCCCAACGCAATATTAGCTTCTTCTATACTCATGCCTTTAGCTAAGTAAAATTCAACACAGCGAGGTGTTAATGCTCGCTTTTCTTCAGCAGACATATTTTTTCGCGCTTGCCCACCTTTACTTTGCCTATCCTTAACCGCTTGTTCTGCTTCAGCTTTACTAAGTCCTTTGCTAATGTAGTACAATACATTATTTGGACGCCGGATAGCAATCTGATATTTTGCCTCTTCTTTGGTAAATCCTTTGTTAAGCCATGTTTTTATTGAGTATGCTGACATATTAATAATCTCCTCAACATTATTTAGCATACGGAACAGGTAAGTCTATTTTTTGGATCATAGATTTTGATATATTTTCAATAGTAGTTTAGGATCATAAAATTCTGATTCTATATTAGTAAGTTGATCGGTAACAATTTGATCAACACTTTCAAATTTTACTTCGCCGGGTGCTAAGTCTACATCAACATCTGTGCGCTTGTTAGGTATTAGAGCCATTTCTCGTAGGTTGTGTGATTGTATAAATGTTTCTTTGATAAAAGAAGCTTCTTCGTATGATATATCAATATCTAATTCCACACGAACATGCATATTTTTCTTTAAAATATTTTCACCTTGGTCAATGGCTTCACTTAATTTCATAACACGATATAACGGCTGCTCATCCCAAGCATAAAATAACGGAGACTTGCCCCACTCTAATACCATCATGCCTCGATCTTCGTCGCCGGCATCGGCAAAGTTATGCGGAAAACAATTTCCTATATAAGTTACATTATTTCTTTTTTGACGCAAATGAAAATGACCGCTAAACACACTGCCAACCCCACCAAAGTGATCTAATTTGATATCTCCATGGTCAGGCATTTCAACCATAGCATTCATTTTAAAATGCGGAAGTTCAAAATGTCCAAACATATAATCAGCAGACATTTTGTGTAGGCGTTTGTAATCATCGCCAACTAGCCACGGAGCTATAATAACATTATCTTGTTTAAACCAATCGTTGACAATAATAATATTTGGAATATGTTTAGCCCATTCTGCTCCGTGTATATCACGTTTGTCACGATAATATAAATCATGGTTGCCAGGAATAAAGTAAAAACAATCAAATGCTTGACTTAATTTTTCCAATGCTCTAACACTAAATTGTAGTGTTTGTAAATTAATACTGGCGCGATGATTGTGCCAATCTCCTAAGAACATTCCAGTTTCACAACCTTCATCTTTGGCTTTTTTTATAAACCAATCAACGAATGCTTCGCAATCCTGATTATGAACTAGACTGTTAGATTTTAAGCCCCAGTGAATATCTGTCATCACTGCGGCTTTTTTAAATAGATTTGTCATATACAAAAGTATATACTATTATGTCAGCAAATACAATTATTCTGGTACTTCTTCGCTAAAATTTGTAATAGTCACAATCGATTCAGAGTTTGGATCTTTTTTACCGGCATTTTGTCGAGTCCAGCTAGGATTCAACCCATTCATTTCTAACATGTCATCACGTATATTTTGATTTTTCTTTTCACTATTTAAAACGTGAGTGAATGAATTTGTAATAGCTGCCGTATAGTAAGCAAATGGATTTTGTGATTTAGATTCATCAAACCGTAATCCAATTTGACTAAGTTGAACTAATGCCGCCCCACGCATTTCTTCATTGTATGTATAACCTCGCCAGTTACTACGAGTAGCATATCGATCACACAATTTCATAAACATAGTAGCTAAAATACGTGTCATGGTTCCGTGATCTTTACAAAATTCTCCTTTGTTTAAATCACCTTTCCAGTGGCTTTTGCCCACAATATAAGGTTCTTTATTTTCGTCTATTCTATAATGATAAAAAGGCGGAAAAGGAAGTCTTACATATTTGTCACTCATTAAATTATCTTCTGGTAACGGGGGCAAAATATCATCTTCTTCTGCTACATCAAAATCAAATAAATCTTCAATTTTTTTCTTTTTTGTAGCAGTTTTGGGTATCTTTTTAGGAGCCATTGGTATATGATCCCAACACGTAATTCTAAATACTAAATCTGTATTTGGGATTTTTTTAGGATCAACAACTACCCCTGTTTCTTTTTTAATACGATCAGCTCGATTACGTCTAGCTTCTGCTACAGTACGCTGATTTATTTTTAACACACTGGGTAATATAATATCATACTGATGATCGTTTACGGGATCTAAAAATGAACAGTAAGTATTTTTACTAAGATGTATTTGTGTTAGAATATCTCGATTATTGAGATATATTGTTTTAGTTCCTTGTTTTCCTATTGCGGTTGTGGCCACTAGTTAATCTCCTGAGTAATTATTTATTGTAGCACAAAAACAACAGAAGTCAACCTTTTTATATTAAATGGACACTTTATTATAGTCATAAATATGGTATAGGATAAAATAATGGCAATAACACCAAGACCAAATTTGATAGTTAATCCAGATGGATCGATTACAAATGTTCCATTTGATACAAATACTGTTCAGAATAATCCGCCTGATCCTGAAGTTCCTTCGGATAAAACTGAACAAACATCTGTAGTATCTATCAATACTCAACCAGATCCTTTAGAAACATTTTTAGATGGATATAATGCTCCACCTGAACTTGATACCACCAGTAGTCTTGTTCAACAGGCCGAAGATCCATACGCAAATTCTCCTGAACTTGATCCTACTAGTAGTCTTGTACAACAAGCTAGTCCGGCTCCGGCCGAAGATCCATACGCAAATTCTCCTGAACTTGATACCACCAGTAGTCTTGTACAACAAGCTAATCCAGGTTTTTCGATATCTAATGTTATATCTGGAGTGTTCAACGCAAAAAAACAACCATCGAGGTCAGCTGTTGGTGGTGTAACAACATCTAGTAATGACTGGCGTGTGCGATTACAGTTAGCACAAAACGCAGATTATCTTTATAAAGCTACTCCTATAAAAACTATACCAAATTCAGGACCTGGTATATTAGCTCCGCTGGCCGCTACTGATGGTGTAATATTTCCCTATACTCCTAAAATTGATGTAGGATTTAAAGCCAATTACCAAACATTTGATTTAACACACTCAAATTACAAATCATATTTTTATCAAAGTAGTAACGTTGATCCTATAAACATAACTGCTTTTTTCACAGCTCAAAACACACAAGATGCCAATTATCTTTTGGCTGTTATACACTTTTTTAAAAGTGTATCTAAAATGTTTTATGGACAAGATCCTAAACGTGGTGCGCCGCCACCATTGCTATTTTTATCTGGACTAGGGCAATACCAGTTTAACAAACACCCTTGTGTATTAACCTCATTCAATTATTCTTTACCTGATGATGTTGATTATATAAGAGCAAATACTGTCAATCAAGCTGGAAGTTCTGTTCCGTTGGGCGGAGTTACAAACGCATTATCTAATTTGGGAACCACAGGAGCTTATTCTGCTATTTCAAGATTAACTAATGCCGGGGCTACTATAGGGGCAGTTTCACAAGTTGGTAGTTTGCTTTTTGGGTTTCCTGCGACAAATGCGCCTCAGCCGCCAACTTATGTTCCAACTAAAATGACTATAACTATACAGTTGTTACCGGTAGTAAGTAGACAAAAAGTCAGTACACAATTTAGTCTAGCTAATTATGCCAACGGCAACGGACTTAAAGGAGGATTTTGGTAATGGCAGTTTATGACACATCTAGCCCGTATTATAATACACAATACAGTCAGTTTTTTTTGGATGTAATGGTAAATCGACCTATACCAAAATATCCCGATGATCAATACTTTACAATAAATTTAACTTATCAATATAGACCAGATTTATTGGCATTTGACTTGTATTCTAACAGTAATTTGTGGTGGGTATTTTACCAACGTAATCCCAATACTTTAAATTCTCCACCATTTGATTTTACTTCTGGAACACAGATATATTTGCCAAATATTAACACACTAAAATCAGTGTTAGGAATTTAATATGGCATCCTTTACTGATTCACCTGAATATATTGAAGTAGATGCTAGAGTAACAGCTCTTATGAGTCAATATAATACTCTGACTGCTCAAGCTAAAGCTGCAACTGAATCAGGTAATGACACACAAGCTACTGAATATTTACAACAAGCGGCCGAAGTAAAGCTTCAGGCCGTACGGGCAATAACGGAAAGAACGCAAATAGTACTTAACATTGTTGAAAATCCAAGTAATTCAACATCTCCTACTGTTACAACAGAACAGTCGCAGTCAACCCCAGCTAATGCTAACGGCACAGCAGGGCAAGTGCCTAATACAGGAAATCCTAATAGTGCGGCCTCTACTCCGGGTGTTGCTCAAAGTAATGATGATAATTATGGTCCCAACACCGTGTCGGGCGTCAATGCTGAAATTGACGGAGCGGATATAACTCCGGGTAAAATTATTACTCAGCCTAATGTGTTGGATCAGTACGCCAGTTATACTTATACATTGGGTTGGTATTTGATAACACAAGAACAATTTAATACTTTTGCTTTAACAAATCCCAATTTTGAAACTTGGTCATTATTAGTACAAAGCGGTGGTGCTGCTCCTCCATCACAAAAAAATACAACACAAAATAATAATCAACCAGTAGGTGGTAGAAATCAATATTTTTCCAATGATTTTTATATTGACAATTTAACAATGACTTCTTTGTTAGTTGGTAAAGGCACAAATAGTGCTCATTCAGTTTCAACTTTGGAATTCACTGTGTTTGAACCCTCGGGCATAACTCTTCCAAACATATTAGCTCAAGCAGTTAAAACTTTTTATAAAGAATTTCAAACAAAAACAGCAGGAACAACTACTTTTGACCCCAAGCAGGCAATTACACCAGATTACGGTAATGTTACCTATGTTATGGTAGTAACATTTTGGGGATACGACGATCAAGGCAATTTATGGTCTCCAGGTAAACCAGGAAATCAAACAGGAGGAATAAAAACAGAACAAGGACTTATTGTAAGAAAATATTTTCCGTTTAAATTAAAAAATCTTAACTACAAATTAGCTAGTAAAGGAATTGAATACAAAATTGAAGGAATTGCTATACCATATTCGTTACATACATCAACACAAAGAGCATCAATTCCTTTTAACATGCATTTGGTGGGCAAAACTCTTGAGCAAATTCTAAATGGCAACGGATCAACTGGTCGACAGGCTGTAGAAGGAAGAGAAAGTACTAATACTAAAAGTAGTAACAAAGCTGCTCCGCCTGCGCCAGCAGAAACAACTGCGCCTATATCATTGCCTAGTATTGCCACTGGAAGAGATAATCCATTATTTACACCGGGCGGTATGGACTTTACTGCTGGAAATTTTTAAGGAATATTTATGATTACATATAACACTTTTGGGAATTGTAATGCCTGGAATCAGTAAACTAAACCCTTTTACGTCTAACCCGGCTGCAGCTAATGGCAGTCGAGGTTCTGGGTTGGCTATAGATTTACCAATAGGAGCCACACAAGCAGATGTTGACAAAGCTAGAAAAGCACAAATATTAGGAAGACAAAAACAGTTAGGTATAAACTCTTCAACTAATTCTGCTCCTCCTAAAGCTGACAGTGCTCCTAGCCCTAATACTATTACTGTTTTTACTGGTTTATGTGATGCTCTCAACTCATTTCAAGTTAAGTTAAAAGAAAAAGGTTTGTGCCAAATACCTGATCAATATGAAATTAAATTTGCCCCAGCGACTTTAGGGTCTGAAAAAGTTCAGTTAACTGGTACAACAAATTATAAACTAGTAGGTATGTCTAGTAGTACAAATTCTGCTAAAAATAAGCTACCCAACAGTAACAGAATGGATTCAAACACAAGAATTATTGAAGTCACAGCAGGGACTCAAATTGTTCAATTTATTGATCAAGTTATGCGAACTAGCACTTATATTACAAAGCAAGCTGCCGGAACTATTGATTCTGAAACTGGAAAATTTACACCTGATCCAAAGCTGAAAAATTCTACAAGAGGCATAAATTGGTACAAAATTTCTTTTAAGTCAGAAAATCTTGGGTGGGATAGTATCCGTAACTTGTGGGCTTATAAAATGACTTTTATAATTAATCAATATTCGATTACTGATTTACGAAGTCAATTTTTTAGTCCAGGCGCATTTAGAGGGGTACACAAACTTTTTAATTATTGGTTTACTGGCGCAAATACTCAAGTATTAAATTTTGAACAAGATTACAATGCCGTGTTTTATCAAATATTGACTGCGGCACCAGACGGGGCCGGAGCTGCCAGTTCGGGAATACTAACAAATTTAAAAAACACAGTAGATCCTTCTCAAAATGATAACACTCCTTTAATTTCAAAATCATATTCTCCTGGTCTATCTGTTAGTAGTCAATATGCGCCCGACGGAGCAGGCTTAATTGGAGCAAGTGCTGCCGACTGGTTATATTCTGTAACAAACAAGGGAGAAGTAAGATTAAAAATTGTCGGTGATCCTGGCTTGATACTTCAAGGAGAATTAACTAATTCGATATCTGCTGAAAATTTTAATTATACGCCATTTTATGAAGATGGATCTATCAATACAGAAACAGGTCAAGTATTCTTTGGTATTGTATTCAATCGACCAGCTGATTATAATTTTGATACAGGACTAGTCGATACCAACGCTCAATATATTACTAACGGTATTCCAGATTTACTTCAACCGCAAGCACGATTGCTTTATACAGGAAAAAAAATTATAAGTTCTTTTAGGCAGGGAAAATTTGAACAAGAACTCGAGGGTATAATTTATCAAGACAATTATGCTTTGGCAAGAGACCAGCTACAGGAAAACGCTAGAAAAGCTAGTGAAAGCCAAAGTCTTAAAAATAATAAACGTCAAGATCTTAAATCTATTATAAATCCAAATAATCCATTTACATTTTCTGGGCCTTTAACAGGCGCTGTGAGATCTTCAATTATAAACAGTGATGTTTTAACCAATAATGGGTTAGGCTGGAACGCAACTGGTGGGTTAACATCACAAAGTCCTAGTCCAGCTGTTAGTCCAAATAGTGGATTTATAAGTAATCCCATAACACAACCAGCAGCTCCGGCAGATCCAGTGAGTTCTAATGGCGAAGTAGTATCTGTACCTGCTAGTATTGCCAACCCTGATAATCCTTTTACTTTTAACGGAGGCGGAGGTTTATCTTTGAATTCAATATCAGATAGTTTGCAAACTAATCAACAACCGCAAACAATGGCACCCGGAGACGATTCATCTGAAAACTAATTATAGGATACTAAAATGGCAGAAAATATAGTAAGAAGCACCGGTCGTTCAGAAAATTATAAATTTGATGCTGGCGGAATGCCTACAGAATTTGGGCCTTATGTTGGAGAAGTAATGAACAATATAGATCCAACACGTAGTGGCAGAATACAAGTCTATATAAAACAGTTTGCCGCAGGAAACAAAAGTTCACCAAGTTCTTGGCGTACTATGAGTTATGTAAGTCCTTATGCTGGAGCAACTCCTAAGTCAAGCACAAGTGCTGGTGTGGGAACATATGGTTCAACTAGCAATCAACAAAGTTATGGTATGAGTTTTCAAGTACCTGACATTGGAGTTAAAGTTTTGTGTTTTTTAGTAGCAGGAGATCCCAACGGTGGTTACTATATAGGATGTATACAAGAGCAAGGCATGAATCATATGACTCCTACTATAGGAGCCGCTACACAGTTTGCGCCACAAAATAAAGATCAGACTGCTTATTTTAATAAATCAACACAATTGCCTGTTGTTGAAATTAATAACGCTCCGGAAAATACTCAAATTGTAGAGAATCCACAATTTTTTAATCAAACTAAACCAGTTCATAGTTATGTTGCCAGTGCGTTATTCCAACAGGGATTAGTTAATGATCCTATTCGCGGATCAGTGACTAGTTCTAGTCAACGAGAAAGTCCTAGTAGTGCTCACGGCATTTCAACTCCTGGTAGACCAATATACGCCGGAGGGTTACAAGACAGTACTGCGGTTAAACAAATAGAGTCAGGTAACGTAACGGCAGCACAAACAGCAGTAGTTGGTCGTCGTGGTGGGCATAGTTTTGTAATGGATGACGGAGATATTAATGGTTCTAATCAATTAATTCGTATTCGTACTGCATTGGGTCATCAAATTACAATGAGTGACGATGGAAAGTGTTTATATATAGCTCATGCCAATGGACAGGCTTGGATTGAATTGGGACAAGAAGGTACATTAGATATTTTTACTACTAACAGTGTTAATTTAAGAACTAGAGGAACATTGAATCTTCATGCCGATCAAGACATTAATATCAATGCTGGCGGTAATTTGTCTATATTAAGTAATCTTGATACAATAATACAAAGCAATCAAAATTTTGCTATAATATCTAAGCAAGAATTAGAATTATATGGACAAACAAGTATAGGTGTCAATACAGGAGGAGCTTTAGCGTTGAAAAGTAATGACGGAGCTTGGACTGCCGGCGGCAGTTTAAGTTTTGATGGCACAGGTATCGATTTAAATTCTGGAACATCTTCTGGGGTTACAGGATCACTACAAACTCCCAAAGGTCTTACTACTTACTTGATGCCTGATGCTGATTTTAATACATCAACGGGCTGGCAAGTATCTGCAACAAAACTTCAAAGTGTTGTTACAAGAGCCCCAACACACGAACCTTGGCCTTATCATAATCAAGGAACTAAAGTTAACGTGTCCTTATCTGATGGAACAAACAGTGTACCTCCTAGTGCTCCTGCGATACCACCAGGTTTTTCCATAACACAAACTGGCAATGCCGTTACTAGTGCCTTACAAACGGCAGCTTCTACTGCTTCGCAAGTATTATCTGAACAAGGTTCAACTAGTCAATAATGGCAAAATTTACATATACTCTTCCTTCCGGTGATGTTTTTACTTTAAATGCTCCTGCTGGTACAACTAAGGCTGCTGCCGATAAAATTTTTTATGAACAAGTAGCTGCCGGTACCTTTGTTGGATATAAAGTTGGCGATACACTTACGCATCCGGTTGAAACTTTTCAAAAATTTGGAATTACTAGATTACAAAGAGGTACTGCGGGAGTTGATGATAAAACACTATTGGCAGTAATAGCAAACTTACCTATAGTAGCTCCTATACCTACAACATTATCAAATACGCCTGTTGTTAATCCTATAAACCAAGCAGATTTTATTCAAGTTATTAGTAATCCAACACAAGGTGTGTTTATTCCTCCCATGCCGCCAATTGGAAATTTAACATCATCGCAAGTTCAAGGAGCAATGGCTCAGATAGCTACTGATGTTAATCAAGCTGCCAACGTTATTACTCAAGAAAATGGTGTTGGTAAATATGGCTTTAACGCCGTTCAATTAGAACGTGCTGGTTATATCAAACCTGGATACCCAGCACGATATTGTCCAGTTAACAAAAATACTAATCAAAATCCTGATAATTTTGTGTCATTTATGAATTCTCCTGTGCCGTGGACTGGTTTAAACGGAGTTACTAATGTTAATAATATTTTAAATAACGAAGGATTACAAACAAAAATTCAGTACTCCTTAATGAAACAAAGTTATAATCAATTAGTTGATACTGGTACTATAATACCGCCTGTGGCTTCTGTAACAACTCCTAGTGTTGCTAAAAGTCAAGTTTATACTAATGACGGAACATTAGCTTCTGTAACCCCATTAAGTTTGTTTACGGCTATTCCTAGCACACTTGATTCGAATAATTTACTATTAAAAAATACTACCAGTACATTGGGAGATCCTGTATACTTAGATGGTATTAACAAAGCATTGGCTTCTATACAGTTAGGAGATATTCCAACAAATATTAACAGTTTAGGAGATGCCGCTAAAGCTGTTTATAGTCAAGGATTGAATAGTTTATCAACGGGTGCTGTTAATTTTGCTCAAACAGCAATAGCTAACGTGTCCAATCAGTTACAGTCAACATTTTCTGGAGCATCATCTCTGTTGACAAACACAGTAAATCAAGTTTCTTCGGTATCAACACTGATTCCAGAAACTATAAACGCAATATCTAAAACAGTAACCAGTGATGTAAGTTCATTGATTGGAGTAGCAAGTAAATTTGGAACTGAGGCTACAAATTTATGGGCAAATGCCAGTGACCAATTATCTCAAAATTTAAATGGAGCGTTATCTAGTACATTAAACAATATTAATACCAGTATAGGATCTGCTGTAAATGACATTACTGGACAAATTAATACTATTAGCGGCGATGTAAACTCTGCTATTACCGGAGCTGTAAACAATTTGTCTGGTGGGTTAAGTTTAGATTCCATATCAGGAGGAATAGGTAGTGCTATGAATTCATTGGGTATAAGTTCATCTTTTGGTTCAGCATTTGGTGATTTGGGAAAAGTATTTGGTGGCAATGGCGGAACACAAGTAGCGGGAGCATTTACAAATACAGTTAATCGTTTGACTATAGACGCAGCGTCTGTTAGAGTAATTGGAAGTCCTTTGATTACCCCGCCAAATTATGATTTGCCTGATTTTTCAAATTTGTCGTCGGCTCTTAATATACAAACCGCTAAAGATTATCTTGCATCTGTATCTGGTACATTAAGTAACAATTTAGGATTAGGATCTTTAGCTAACCAAGCAATTAATGTAGATATTAACGGAGTAAAAAATCTAGCTAACAAAGGAATTAATAACATTATTAATGGCCTTGGTAAATTTGGATGAAATAAATACATATTATGGCAACTTTCATTGGATTTAATACTATAGGACAAAATAAACAGTTTACTGCTGTTGATCTTGACTTAATTAAAATTGATTTACTAAATGCTTTTAATATTAGACAGGGTGAATTAGTGGGTAGACCCGGATACGGAACTTTACTTTGGGATTATATGTTTGAAAATCAAATTTCCGAAACACAGCAATACATTTATAACGAAATACAACGTGTTGCCGGCGGAGATCCTAGGATTTTTATCAACAATATTACAACTTACCCACAAGAAAATGGTATGTTAATTGAATTAACGTTACAAACAGTGGCCACAACAGACGCACTACGTTTATCTATATTTTTTAATCAAACACAACGTACAGCCAGTTACGTGTAATCTAAAACTACGTACATTATTTTAGTCATAAATACTGTAACACTGGAAAAAGAATGGCTACCACTACAAGACAAACTGTATTATTCGGGGTTGAAGATTGGAAAAGAATCTATCAAACTTATAGCGAAGGTGATTTTCAAAGCTATGATTTTGAAACATTACGTAAAAGTTTTATAGATTATTTGCGTCAATATTACCCAGAAACATTTAATGATTATATTGAATCATCAGAATTTATAGCACTGCTTGATGTTATTGCTTTTATGGGTCAAGCATTAGCTTTTCGTACAGATTTAAACACACGTGAAAATTATCTTGACACAGCAGAACGTCGTGATTCTGTAATTAAATTAGCAAATTTAGTTTCTTATACACCTCAACGTAATACTGAATCTTCGGGCTACTTAAAAGTTTTTTCAGTAACTACAACTGAAAACGTTACTGATTACAACGGAGTTAATTTAGCCAATGTTACAGTAAATTGGGCAGATCCTAGTAATTTTGATTGGTTAGAACAGTTTACTTCAATTATTAATGCGTCTTTAATTAATACACAAAAAGTAGGCACACCTGGAAACGACCAAGTAATATTGGGAGTAGATACACAAGAGTATTCAATCAATTTAGTTCCGGGATACTTGCCAGTTATACCTTATAATGCTACTATTAACAGCATCAACATGCCATTTGAAGTTGTAAACGCAACTTCTTTGGGCGAAACTTACATTTATGAACCGCCACCTTTGCCTAATGGAATATTTAACATACTGTTTAGAAATGATCAATTAGGATATCAGAGTTCAAATACCGGATTTTTCTTTTACTTTAAACAAGGTACATTACAAAATCAGGATTTTAATTTAGTAGATCAAGTAGCTAATCGTACAGTTAATATCAACATAGAAGGAATTAATAATACAGATATTTGGTTATATCAGTTGGATAATGTTGGCACTATAACTCAAGAATGGTCTATGGTTCCCTCAGTTTATGCCGCAGCCGTTGAACAAATGACACCAAATTTACGCACTGTATTTTCTGTAACTAGTCGAACAAATGATCAAATTACTTTAGTATTTGGCGATAACGTATTTTCAGCTATTCCTGTAGGTCAATTTAGAACTTATGTTCGTGCTTCTAACGGATTACAGTATATAATTAATCCCGAAGAAATGCAGTCTATACAAATTCCTATTTCTTATGTTAGTCGCACTGGTGGAATAGAAACTATTACTTTTACTTGTGGACTTACAAATCCTGTAACTAATGCAGCTCCTCGTGAAACTATACAACAAATTAAAGAACGTGCTCCTGCTAGATACTATACACAAAATCGCATGGTTAATGGCGAAGACTACACTAATTTTCCGTTTACAACTTATAACTCTATTATTAAAAGTTCAGCATTAAATCGCAGTTCAATTGGCACAAGTCGTTATTTGGACTTAGTAGATCCAACTGGAAAGTACTCATCTACTAATGTGTTTGGAAGTGACGGAGCTTTGTGGTATACAAATACTTTGCCAGCCTTTACATTCACTTGGCAAACTACAAACGAAATTAATAATCTTATTATTAATCAAATACAACCTATTTTAGTTACAGAAACACTAAAACAATTTTATTACTCTTATTTCCCCAGAGTAAATTTAGCCGCTATCAATTATATTTGGCAAGAAAGTACCACTATTGTAAATGAAACAACAGGTTATTTTATGAATAGTAATGGGCAACCTGTTCCAGTAGGAATAGCTGCCAGTAATAATGCTAGATTTATTGTAGAAAATTGTTTAATAAAATTTGTTCCTCCTACTGGATATTATTTTGATGTTAACAATGAATTACAACTAGGTGTTCCTATTAAAGATGAAGACCATTTAATTATTTGGGCTAGTCCAACAGCTATTGTTGGAGATGGTACAAATCAAGGATTAGGAAATTTAACTAGTGGAGTTGGTCCTATAGTATTAAACACTTACGTTCCTACAGAAGCGATAGCTGTTGAAGTTATTCCTTTGTTTGTAAACACTTTTAGTACAACTATCCAGCAAACTATTCTAAATCAAATAGTATTAAATGCTAACTTTGGTTTGGGATATGATCCAACTGGTAATATTACTGGAACTCCTTATACTTGGTATGTAATTACCGCTTCTAATTTAAGCATTAATTCTACTTGGAGTCAAACATACGCAGGTAATACATCAGGTGCTAATCTTGATGCCAGTTGGTTGATACAAGCCACGTATGATGGAAGTCAGTATACAATATCATCTCGCAGTCTTGACTATTATTTTGGTAGTGTTATAGAAGTTCGTTTTTTCTTTGAAACTAATCAAGCAATATATGATAGCCGTAGTGGTACAGTTATCAATGACTACATAAAAGTATTAAAAACAAACAGTCAACCTTATAACAATTCTCCGTTGCTGTCAGATATTAAACTAAAAATTATTGGACAACCAGTATTAAGTGATGGATTAGTAGATGACTATCAAGTATTAGTTGGATATCAAGATTATAATAATAATGGTATCCCAACTGATCCAGATTTTTTCCAAGAAATAGTAGGAGTATCTCCCAATAGTACTGTGACACCACAACCTTATGTATATTTCCAACTTACTACTGATTTTGACAATTTACAAAGATATTTGCTTCAACCAGAAGGTGTTGTTGTTGGAATATACCCAACACTAAATTCTATTGAAGCGGTAAAACAGCAATATGTAACCGGACAAATATTCTATGCTTATCAAGAAAATATTTTTTATCAATTGACTTTGACTTTACAGGATTCCAGAGTGTTAACTGCTGTTACAGGTTGGATAGCACAGGTTGGTAGACAAAATTTATATTTCCAATACAGGCACAATAGCGCTCTTACTAATTTAATTGATCCAGGTAGTACAAATATTATTGATTTGTATATTGTAACATTGGAATATTATACAGCTTATACTGCTTGGATACAAGATACTACAAATACAGTAACAAACCCATTACCGCCAACCATTGAAGAGTTAACAACACAGTATGCGGGATTACAAAATTATAAAATGATCAGTGACAATATGATTCTTAATAGTGTTCAATTTGTTCCTTTATTTGGTAACAAAGCAGACCAAGCACTTCGCGCTATAATTAAAATTATTCCTGCGGCAAATACTAATGCTAGTAATAACCAATTAAGAAATTTAACACTTTCTACAATGAATGCTTATTTTGATATTGCTAATTGGACATTTGGTCAAACTTTTTATTTTAGTGAATTGGCTGCTTATATACACGCACAGATTGGAACTTACATAGCATCTGTAGTATTAGTACCACTTAATAGTCAACAGACATTTGGAGATTTGTACGAAGTTCAATGTGCTCCTAATCAAATATTTGTTAACGGCGCAACGGTAAATGATATTGAAGTAATTAATACATTAACCAGTACTAACTTACAACAATCTTCTAATAATGGAGTTTACTAATGGTTAATTCAGTTCGTACCGTTAATCTATTACCTGAAATATTTCAAACGCCTGTTAATAAACAGTTTTTAAATGCGACTATAGACCAACTAACTCAAGAACCGCAATATAAACAAACACAAGGTTATATAGGCCAAAAAGTTGGTCCAGGTGTAAATCCAAACGATTATTATGTTATAGAACCTACAGCAAGTCGTAGAAATTATCAACTTGAACCAGGTGTTATATCTGTAGACCCAGTAACAGCAAAAATTACTGATGCTATAACATACCCTGGCATACTTGATGCTATTAACACACAGGGTGGTATAACTAATCAAGCAGACAGACTATTTGAAAGTGAATATTATAGTTGGGATCCTTTTGTAGATTTTGATAAAATCAATAATTATTCTCAGTATTATTGGGTTCCTCAAGGACCACAAACAGTAACAGTTGCCGCAACAACTATACCAACTACACAAACATTTACAGTTTCTAGAACCAGTTCAGGATATACATTCAGTGGATATAATGGAGTTAATCCTACATTATCATTAGCTCGCACAGGAGCTTATCAATTTGTTGTAGCTCAAAATACTCCAGAAGCCGTTAACTATCGTGTGACAAACAGTGGAACAAGCGGCTGGTCAATAGAGCAAGAATTGAACCCTACATTAACCTTAGTTCGCGGTAATACATATACTTGGAACCTAGTTCAAAATTTATCCCTGGCATTTTATATAAAAACAGAACTAAGTTTTGGTACTACAAATTTATGGTTAGAAGGAGTTACAAATTCCGGGGCTACAAGAGGTACTGTTACATTTACAGTACCACAAGATGCTCCTGATACTTTATATTATTGTAATGATGTGGAATTTAATTTCCGAGGTCAATTAAATATTGTAGATGCTACTACTGGAACAGGACCCGAATTTTGGATACAAACGGAACCAGGTATCGACGGAGTTTTAAGTTATTCGCCTAATATATCATCTCGCACAGTTTTAGGAGTTAGTAATAATGGTACTGATTTAGGAACTGTTACTTTTGATGTTCCTGCCGCTGATGCTCAAAATTTTTACTACTCAATGACCAGCATTGGTACAGTAAACTTAGTAGCACCATCGACTTTATCTTTCAATCAAATTAATAATGTACCTATATCGGTTTTCTTGACAGCATATCCAAACGGTATTGATGGTATAACAAATCTCAACGGTCGTACTATAATATTCACTAATAATGATACTACTGTTCAAACAGGAATTTGGCAAATTCAATATGTAGTAAACACAATAAAATTAAATTTTGTTCAAGCTGTAGCAGAATCAACTGAACAGTTTACAATTAATTTTGGTTTAGAGTATGCCAATACTCAATGGTATAGAAATTCTAGTGGGCTTTTTGAACAAATACCTTTATTGACTTCTGCGTTGCCTTTTGTATACTATCAAGACAGTGTTGACCCAACATTTTTTGGTGTTATAAATTTGATTCAAGAAGATACTACTGCTTCCATTAATATAGAAGAAGAAATTTTAGGTCATAAAAATTACACAAGTCCAAACGGGGTAGTATTTACAAATGGCCTCAATGTTACATTTCAAGGAACAGTATTTCCTTCATCTTATCAGGGAAAAAGTTACTACGTCTACGGGGTAGGAAGTAGTATTACACTTATACCTGTAAGTGATTTTATTACTCCTGAAACTTATTTAGGACAAGTATCTATTCCTTATGATAAGTTCCCATACGGTTACACAGCCTATGATGCCAACATTCATCAGCCATTAGTGCCTGATTATATGACAATCAGTATGGCTAGTCCGGATCTAAATCCATGGACTCGTAGCAATAGATGGTTTCATAAAGATGTTATTGCGGCATCGGCGGCATATAATAAATCACAACCGGTTTTTATAGATGTAGCCAGAGCTAATAGACCTATTTTAGAATTCCGTTCTGGGTTGAAACTTTATAATTTTGGTACGCAAGGTGTGCCTTCGGTAAATATCATAGATTTAACGCAAACAGATGCTTTACTTAATGTAAATGGACAAACTGGTTATGGAACCGATGGATATCAATTAGCACAAGGTAGTTTAATAATATTTGCTGTTGACAGTAATCCTAATGTTAGAAATCAAATTTATCAAGTAAACTTTGTTATTCCGGCTCCTGAAATATCAACAACACCTGTTATAAATTTAGTTCCTGTATCTTATAGCCCAGTATTAGCAAATCAAACAACTGTATGTTTAAATGGCAATACATTAACCGGTGTTAGTTTTTATTATGACAGCACAAACTGGTACGAAACACAACAAAAAACCCAAGTTAATCAACCTCCATTGTTTGACGTGTTTAATAGTAGTGGTTATAGTTTTGGTGACACTAGTCAATATCCCAGCTCTAATTTTGTAGGCTGTAAATTATTAAGTTACGCAGAAAATCCTGATAACCCAGTTGACGCTGTATTAGGTATTCCCTTATCATTTTTTAGTCTTGACAATATAGGTGATATATTATTTGATAACAATTTGTATACTGACACTTTTATATATACACCATCGGGTGTTGGTATAACTGTTGATGTAAGCAGTGGATTTGTAAGACAATACGCTAACAGAACTGATTTTGTTTTAGAAATTGGTTGGCAAACAGCCGCAATACCAAGTCTACCAAGGCAACAATTCCAATTTACATATAATACTTTGCCTCTTCAACTAGATGTTGTTGTGGAAACAAGTTTGAATGTGCCACCTTTACAAATTTTTATTAATAATGTTTACCAATTACCGTCAACATACACTTACATAACAGATACTGCGGTTAATACTACTACAATTACTTTAAATGGAACTGGTTATGTTGTAGGAGATGTTATTGAAGTATTAGCATATAGTCAGCAGGTAAGTAATCAAGGATTTTATCAAATTCCTATCAACTTAGAAAATAATCCTTTTAACGGTAACAGTAAACAATTTACACTAGGAACTATACGTCAACAATATTCTACCATTTGTGAAAATTTAGTAGATTTTACTGGAGTTATAAATGGACCAAATAATTCACGAGATTTAGGCAACATTGTACCATACGGACAACAAATATTACAACAGTCTTCGCCCTTAACATTGGCTGGTTATTTTTTACGTTCACTAAACTATAATGTTTTTGCTGCAATTGAATTTAATAGTAGAGAATATGTAAAATACAAAAATAAGTTATTAAACGCAGTAACTCAATTAGATATCGGAGTTGGACAATCAGTAAGCAGTATACTTGATACTGCTATAACTTATATCACTAAAAATAACAACAGTAATAGTCCTTTTTATTGGAGTGATATGTTACCGGTTGGTTCAAACTACACTTCTAATTCAACAACTGTTAACCCAATAACAAGACAAACTTTTAATACTATACAAACTTATAATTTCACATCAGGTAACTATCTTGGATTATTGGTTTATGTAAATGGAGTATTGTTATTGCGTGGTAGTCAATATACAGTATCAACAGACGCCCCTAAATTAACAATTTTAATACCTTTAAATGTTGGTGATGTAGTCACTATTAACGAATACCCTACAACTGTAGCAAGTTGGTGTCCAAACACACCTAGTAAAATGGGTTTATATCCTAAATATACTCCTAGTTTATATCTTGATTATACATATTCTGAACCTACTTTAGTAATTCAAGGTCATGATGGCAGTAAAACTATTGCTTTTGGTGATATACGTGATGAAGTTTTAATTGAATTTGAAAAAAGAATTTATGACAATATTAAAGTAGACGATAATCCTATACCTTTATCAACTGACAGTGTTGATCCAACATTTTATCCCGAACAAACAACAGCTCTATTGCCAGGATTTTTCCGTACCACACCTTATACATACGCTGAAATTAATCAGATAATGAGCGAATCGTTTTTGTCTTGGGTAGGGCAAAATAGAGTAAATTATACTGAACAAGATTATATTGCCAGCAATCCTTTTACTTGGAATTATAGTCAATCAGCTAATCGTATAAATCAACAACAATTACTACAGGGCAACTGGAGAGGATTGTATCTTTATTTCTATGATACAGAAACACCAAATACTACTCCTTGGGAAATGTTAGGGTTTTCGGAAGAACCAGCCTGGTGGACTTTAAGATATGGCCCAGCACCTTATACTTCTGGCAATACAGTTTTATGGGATGATTTAGAAGCAGGACTTGTTGCCAACCCAGCAGGACCTTATATTTTACCCGAATACGCCAGACCAGGACTTACAAAAATCATACCATCAGGTACAGAAGGCGAACTTTTACCACCAAATGAATCTATAGTTGGGTTGACAGATCCGTTATCTTATCAAAAATCTTGGATAGCAGGAGATGGTGGCCCAGCACAAGCATCTTGGTGGAATTCTTCTTCGTATCCGTTTGCTATAATGCGTATGTTAGCTCTTACAAAGCCTGCTCAGTTCTTCTCTTTATTTGCTGACAGAGATTTATATCGTTATGACACAACTTTAGGTCAGTATTTGTATAACAAACGTTATAGATTAAATGCTTCTGGTGTAGAAATTTATGGCAATGGCACAAGCAAAGCTTCTTATATTAATTGGATAGTAGATTATAATCAACAAACAGGCGTTAATAGTACTACAGATTTAACTAATGCTTTGTCTAACTTAGATGTTCGTTTATGTTATCGTATGGCCTCCTTTAGTGATCCTATGTATATTCAAATATTCACAGAACGTGCTGGCCCTGAATCTACTAATAACAATTTAGAAATTACACCATCTAGTTATAATGTATTATTTTATAAAAATCAACCCTTTAACAGTATAACATATAGTTCTGTGATTGTTGAAATTGCTCAATTAGGGTCTGGAGGAATTGGATATACTGTGTATGGATATAGTAATATTCAACCTTATTTTAATGTACAAATTAGTAATCCAGTTGGTTTATACAAAACAATTACTGCCGGGGATCAAACAGTTCAAGTTCCTTCGCAGTATACACAGAATGTAAAACAAATACCTTACGGTTATACATTTACCAATACCGCTGGTGTATGCGACTTTTTATTGGGCTACGGAACATACTTAGAAAGTCAAGGCTTGACGTTTGCTAATATAGAAAATGGGTATACACTGAACTGGTTCCAGATGGCCACTGAATTTTTAAATTTTGCCACTCAAAATTGGACGGTTGGTACAATTATTAATCTTAATCCTTGTGCTACATCTATAACATCTACTCAACCAATATCTATAGTTGATACTATTGCCAGTGTAACTCCGGAAAATATGTTATTGGATCAAAATTTTAAAGTATTAGATGTAAGAACAATGATTGTTAATAGAGACAATAATACCTTTACATTAACAACAACCAATAATCAAACTATAAATTACTTGACTCTTCAATATACAAATTATGAAGATATGATAGTATTGAATAATACAAGCCAATTTAATGACTTAATATATGATCCAATAACCGCTGCCAGACAAATACGTTTAAAATTAACTGCTGCTACAACCACACAGTGGGATGGGCAACTCAATGCTCAAGGATTTATACTTAATTTAAATAATATTGAACAATGGAATTCATATACAAAGTATACCAAAGGTGTTATTGTTTTATATAAAAATACTTATTGGCAAGCATTGGTTATAAGCGAACCACAAAAAACATTTAATTATAGTGAATGGGTAAAGAGTGATTATCAAGCTATTGATAACGGACTTTTACCAAATTTAGCCAACAAAGCCAATCAGCTAGCCAATGCTTACAACGTTTACGAAGCAAACTTAACTAGTGATAATAATTTATTTGCCTTTGGGCTTATAGGATTTAGACCACGTCAATATATGACGAATATGAATCTTAACGGTGTCAGTCAAGTGCAACTTTATCAACAATTTATTGGAACCAAAGGTACTTTACAAGCAGCCGAAATATTTAACGCGGCTAATCTCGGAAAAGAATCTGGACAGTATAAAATTTATGAAAATTGGGCTATTTTATCAGGAACATATGGTGCCCAAGCTAATAGAAGTTTTTTTGAAATACAATTAAATCAAGCATTATTAAATTATAATCCTTCTACAATACAAGTTATAAATCCTGGCGAAGCTAGTCAAGCCAATCAAACACTTTATCTAAATAATTTGTGGAAAGAAAGTTATGCTATAACTTCTACAAATATATTACCTACAACTTATGAAAACAGTAGTTTGCCATCAGCTTTGCCTTCTGCTGGCTATGTGTGCTTAGATGATATTGATATAACAGTGTTTGACATCGCTAATCCAACTTCTATTGATACTAATCTTTCTACTATTGGTATAGGAACTTATATATGGATTGCTAAAGTTAATAGTTATGATTGGGGAGTTTACAGAGTTAATGATATTTTTGGTCAAATGACAAGATTATCTGACAATCTTAATGGCACAAGCACAGCACAATTTAATCAACCACATGGTTTAGCAGTATCTGATTTAATAATAATAAAATATTTCAATTCTGGTGTTGATGGTGTGTATAGAATTTTAGGAGTTCCCTCGCCGACAACATTTACAATTTCCTTTACATTTACAAATACAAATGTAACTTTTGTTACAGGCACAGGATTAATTTTCCATTTACAAAATGCTAGAGTAAGTCAAGCTAGTGATATTTCAACGTTGCCTTATGTAAACAGTTTAGTGCCTGGATCTAAAGCCTGGGTAGACAACGATGGAAATGGACATTGGGAAACTTTAGAAAAACAAAGTCCATTTGTAACTAATTCAACTATCTCACAAGACTTACGATCATCGGCACAATATGCGACTAGCGTAGCACAGGCATATAATAATGTAGGTTTACTAGTTGGTGCTCCAAATTTAAATACCAATCAAGGGGGTGTGTACTGTTATTTTCATAATAGTACAACAGATTATGAATACAGTAATTTATTAAAATTAACAGCTACAGCTACACAAACTTTTGGAAATTTTGTATCATTTGGTTCAGCAATATGGGCAGTAGTGGGAGCAAAAAATAGTAATTCTGGGGCAGGATACGCTGCAGTGGTGTATCGTAATCCTAATACTGCTCAGTATTCTATTACACAGCTTTTAGTAGCACCAGATCTTGATTTTAGTTCTATAAATTTTGGTACGGCAGGTACTATAAGTGCTGACGAAAGATGGATGTATATTTCTGCGCCAGCAAAAAATATTGTGTATGCTTATGAACGTATTGATGTAGAAACACAATCGGTTACATATACATCAGATGGATTTACATCTACTTTTAATTATTCTAATAGTTTACAAATAAATGGCTCAACACACCCTGGACAGTTGACTGTTACTTTTAATGACAGTTATACAGCAATATTGAATATTGATTATACAGTTAGCGCAACATCTGTGATATTCACTAATCCTCCTAGTGCCAATCAAATTATTAAAATTACAAGAAATCAACAGGCTCAGTTAGATGATTACAATTATTATGATATTCAACAGTCCAGTACTTCTGGATTTGGCGTAGGCGCTATCTTTACAGTTAATGTAGTTCGTGGTTTATATTCTATTACTATAATTAACGGTGGGTTAGGATATGAAATTGGTGACACTATAGTCATTAATGGAAATCTAGTAGGCGGTGCCACTCCTGCTAATAATATTACATTAACAGTAACAAACACAGTTAACAGTATTTTAACTGGGTTTACAATTTCTGGAACAGGAAATTACAGTAATACATCATTTGCTCTTAACTCACTGCTATACAATGCCACAAATTACTATAATTTTTCTGTAACTGTCAACGGACAATTACAACGACCATATTTAGATTATACATTTAATTCCGCAACAACTGTGCTGACATTTGCCAGCGGATCTGTACCAGCCTTGGGTGCGAAAATAATCGTAATAACTGATACTTATTGGCAGTATGTTACTTACATTTCGTCAAACCAATCACTTAACGGTGACAATTTTGGAATTTCTGTGTCAACTACTACAGATGGTAGACAAATAATGGTTGGAGCCCCAAATGCTTCTGTCAACGATTTAACCGAAGCTGGTGTTGTTTACATTTTTGATCGTAGTGTAATACGTTATATTGTTAGTAATACAAGTCAAATGACTTATACAGTTCCTGGAAATGTAACATATCCGTTGGCTGTTAGTGTTAACAATATATTCTTACTTACAACAGCCCAATCTTATTCAGGTCAGTATAGTGTAAATGGAAATACTGTTACTTTTACTAATATTGAATTTACTGTAGGTGATATCATTGAAATTGAAACTAATCAAATACAGCAAATACAACAACTTACGTCATCTACTGCTAATGAAGTAGCTATGTATGGATCAGTTACTGCTGCTTGTCCGCTTAATTGTAGTGTTTATGTAGGTGCTCCTTTTGACAGCACTTATGTAGTACAAGCTGGGTCTGTAGATCATCAAGTAAATCAATCTAGAGTTTACGGTACAACAACTTCTACTTTTGCTAACCCAATTTTAATTCCTGGCGGAACATTACGTATAAACAATAGTATAGTTACTGTACCAGCCTCTCCAAATAATACAGTGACAGGATTTGCGGCAGCAATAAATGCCAGTAATGTTCCTAATATATTTGCTTCGGCTACTCCTGATTTACAATTTTCATGTGATGGCTCTACTTCAGTATTTTATATAGGTAATTTATACGAAACAGCTAACAACTATACTACTGTTGTTTACGTCAACGCAATAATACAAGGAAGTGCTGATTATTCTTATGATCCATCAACAAAAAGTATATATTTTGTAACACCGCCTGCTGCCGGAAATACCGTTACTGTTGTTTCAGGAAGATTAACCATAGGAGTACTAAATTCGGCAGCCGCAACCGCAGGAAATTTACTTACAGTGCTACCTGGAGTTGTAAATTCGGTATTTGATTTATTGGAATTTGAAACATTTATATTTACACAACAAATTTTAAGCCCTCTTCCTGTTGTTTATGGACAATTTGGAGCATCTTTAAGTATTGATTCAAGTGCTGTCAATTTAATAGTAGGCAGTCCTAATGGCAACGTATATGAACCAACTACATTTGATAGCGGAAAAACTTATTTTGATGAACACAGTACCACATTCTTTAATCCAATAATTAATGGCGGAGTAGCATATACATATGATTATTTCCCTAGCAGTAATAATTCTCCGTCAAATCCAGGACAATTTGCTTTTGGTCAACAAATATACAATAGTAATGTACAAACAGGTGACGCATTTGGAACTTCATCTAGTTATGTTACAGGTAAATTGGTTGTTGGCGCAACTGGCGGTCCAATTACTAATACCGCAAATTACGGATATATTGTAGTATTTGATAATCCTACAAATTCTCCTGCGTGGAAAGCTATACGTACTCAACAACCAGTTGTAGATGTATACTCTATTAATAGTGTTTTTGCCTACAATGGCAATCAAGAAATAGGAGTTAACAGCACTATTAACGGAGCAACACAAACTTACTTTGATTTCTTTGACCCATTACAGGGTAAAATTTTAGGTTTGGCTAGACAAAATATTAATTACATTGGGGCAGTTGATCCAGCACAATACAATACAGGCTCAGTACATAATAATGGTAATTATTGGGGTCCAGAACATTTAGGTGAAATGTGGTGGGATACTAATACAGTAAGATTTATTGATCCTAACCAGGATGACATAGTATATGCTAGTCGTAGATGGGGACAAACTTTTCCTGGCAGTAGTGTAGATGTATATCAATGGATAGAAAGTACTTCGCCTCCCGTAAGTTATACTGGACAAGGCACTGTTTTAAGTACAATATCTTATTCAATATCGTCACAACTTGGAAAAAATAATATTTTTACAACATTATACTATTATTGGGTAAAAGGAATAACAACAATACAACAAGGTGCTGGAAAAACTCTCAGTGCCAACGGTGTAGCAAGTTATATCTATGATCCTCGCAGTAGTGGATTACCTTATATAGCAGGATTGAATTCTTCAACCATAGCCATATATAACGCAAAAAATATATTATCAAGCAACAACACAATTTTAAGCATTGGATTTGATCAACAACTTAATGATGCTATAATTCATCAAGAATATCAAATTATTAAAGATGGCATCTCTGATTCGTTTTTAAATACTCAACTGTATAGAAAATTTCAAGATAGTTTATGCGGGGTAGATAGAATTGGAAATCTTGTTCCTGACCCATTGTTGAGTCCTGGCATGAAATACGGGGTAGAATTTAGACCACGTCAAAGTATGTTTGCCGATAGATTTTTAGCATTAAAAAATTATTTAACTAGAGCAAATACAATTTTAGCTCAATATCCTATTTCAGAAACACGTAGTTTTACCTTGCTTGATTCTTCTGAACCTTTGCCACCTCAAATTATTACAATAACTGCTGGAAGTTTTGTTATTGGAAAAACATATACAATATCAACTTTAGGAAACACAAATTTTACAACAATAGGCGCTGCAAATAACACTATTGGATTAAGTTTTGTGGCTACCGGTGTTGGTTCTGGTACTGGTACAGCAAATACTTTATTTTGGAATTTCGAAGTGCCTAACTTAGAAGTATTAGGTTATCAAAATTTATCTCTAGTTCCTGTAGGTTACAGATATCTTGTTGACAACGACAGTACACAAAGCGGACGTTGGACCATATATGAAGTAGAGTCAGATTTGCAGTTAAGTTTAGTACAAATACAACATTATAATACACCAGAATATTGGTATTACATTAATTGGTACTTGCCAGGATATAATTATACTCAAGCACCAGTTGCCGCAGTACAAAATTATGGACAACTAGGTTCATTAAGTTATTCCACTGCTCCTGTTGGGTCAAGTGTAAGAGTTATTAATAATGGTGCCGGAAAATATGAAATTTGGCTACGTACTGGTGTTGATCCTGTTAATGATTGGCAGCGTGTTGGATTAGAAGATGGTACTATACAATTTGCCGAAGATTTGTGGAATTACACAGTTGGAAATTTTGGATTTGATTCTCAAGTTTTTGACAGTCAATATTTTGACGAAACACCACAAACAGAAACACGTTATATAATTCAAGCCTTAAACGAGCAAATTTATATTAATGATTTATTATATGAACGTAATAGCAGTTTAATTTTAATGTTTAACTATGTATACAGTGAATTTACTGACCCATCGTGGTTAATAAAAACCAGTTACGTTGATGTTGACCATACTATTAGGAATTTATTACCTTATCAAACTTATTTGCCTGATAATCAAGAATTTGTTATTGATTATTTTCAAGAAGTAAAGCCTTATCATGTACAAGTAAAACAATTTAATTTAATTTATGATGGAAAAGATACTTTTGGTGGAGATTTAACAGACTTTGATTTGCCAGCTATATGGAATTCAACTTTACAAGTACCTCAGTTTGTAAGTCCTGTAATCAATTACAATATGTCTGGTTTACCATATACTATAGCTCAAACAACTCATTATTCAACTGTGAGTGACGCCGCTCCAAACGCACAGTTGTGGTTAGAGCCAAGCACTTACAGTCAGTGGTACAATAACTTCTTATTGAGTATTGACGGTGTAATTATAGAAAATGGAGGAAGTGGCTATACAACGCAACCTACTGTTACATTTAGTTCTCCAATGTCTGGCGGGATATTGGCCACAGGATATGCTTTGATTAATTCTAATGGGCAAGTGACACAAGTTGTAATGACAAACGTTGGATCAGGTTATATTAATACTGCCACAATAACATTCAGCGGTGGAAATGGAACAGGCGCGATTGCTTATCCTATTATGAATAACTCATTGGTAAGATCCTTTCGAGTTATAGTAAAATATGATCGTTATGAATACAATACAAGTATAGTAGAATGGATGCCCGGAGGTACATATACCGAAGGAACACAAGTTAGATACAAAAATATTGTATATCAAGCAAATATCAATATTACCAATACTACTTTCGTTACTACAGCTACATTAACAACAGGATCAAATAGAATATTTGTTACTGACGCTAGCGGAATTATTGTTGGACAAATAGTCGATGGTCCTGGAATAGCTAACAATACAACGGTGTTAAATATAAGCGGAAATACAATTACATTGTCAGCTTTGGTTTTAAATACTAGTCCCTCACTTCAATATACTTTATATTTTTACCAACAATTTATTCCTAGCGATTGGACATTAGTAAAAGCTAAAACACTAAGTGGTGTCAATAGAACTATGGGTTATTATGTGTCAACTCCTAGTACACCAGGTTTGTCTCTGCCTTTATTAATAGATGGAATAGATTATCCAGGTGTACAAGTAAGCGGATTATCTTTTAATCAAGATACAGGATTTGATAGAGGAAATTTTGATTTTAATCCTTGGGACAATTTAAGTATTGATGCCAATGGACAGCCTACTTATGATTTAGGAATATTAGATACAATTTTTGCTAGTTCTTATCTTGATCCTTATTTAGGAACACGTCCCTCAGATATTAATATCAACGGTGGAGCTTATGTAGACACTTATGAAAGTCATGCGCCTGAAGAATTAGTTCCAGGTATTGAATTTGATACTATGGATTTTAGAGTTTATACTACACCTGGTGCTGATTGGGCAGGAGTAGGACACGGGTTTCCTTTAGCTACTTACAATTCAATATATAGATCAAGCAACCCTACTATAAGATTTGGTGGATTAGAACCTTATCCAGTATTGATTGAAGTTGTTGATTATACCCAAGGATACAATTTATTAGTAGGAGTTGATTATACAGTTAATTGGACAATACAAACTGTTATCATTAATACATCGTCTAGTAGAGTAGTACAAGGAGATCAAATAGGTGTTAATGTTTATGAATTAGGTGGTGGAAACCAACTTTATAAACAAACATATACTGGGTCAGCTATAGTAAATCCTATTATTGTGCCCGTTCAATACGCATTAATACAAGAATTTGCTATATTTGTTAATGGCGCATATTTAAATAATACTGAGTATACTTATACTTCTGGAACAACATACGGCACTACCGCTATTACATTTAATAACGCTTATACTTCAACGGATTTTATAAGTTTAGTTGCTATTGGTCCAACTACTATTAATAATACTACAGTACATTATAGTTGGAGTGTGCCTATTGTTCAAACAATATCTTCAACAAATGGAGTATATACTTACAACTTAGATCCTACTATTAGTTTACAATATACCAATCCAGTAAATGCGGTTGTAACACTTGCTGGTAATCAATTAGTTGTAGCTGGTGGTATAAGTTATATAGGAGACGGGGTAACTACTACATTTGAAGTTGCTCAAAGATTAGGATTTGATCAAAGTACCATAGTTGACAGCGATGTGCTGGTTTATTTTAATGATATACCGCAAGTATCAGGATATACTGTAAATCCACAAACATTGGGAACTACAGTGACTTTTGCATCAGCTCCTCTATTAGGTACAAGAATTTATATTGCTGTTACAACTGGGTCTCAAGCCGTTATTGATCCTTTAAATCATCAAATAACCTTTAGAAACGTTACAATTAGCGCAGGAGAGACAATTACTATCACTACTTGGCATGACACTCGTGAACAAAGACTAGAAACACAAGTTTTTGTTGGGCCTATAACCGAAGGAGTAACAATATCAGAAGGTTTTGATGATACCGAATTTGATCAAGGCAACATTACAGGAGAACCAGGAAGCTACAGTTATAGTATTGGCACTACAATTACATCAAATAATTTAGATTTAGGAAGATTAATTACTAACGTTGATCGTTTGCGTGTGTCATTAAATGGACAAATATTAATGCCAATAGTAGATTATACTGTCTCTGGTACAATGTTAATTTTACCCAATACATTACAGTCAACTGATGTAGTTATAATAACATCTGTTACAGATTCTATAGTGCCAGAAGCAATGGAATTTAGAATTTTCCAAGACATGCGTGGTGTACAAGCAACCTATCGTATGACCCCGCAAACAACTACATCGTTAACCGCATCAGTTTCTGCTACAGCTGATATCATATATGTTAATAATGCTTCAGCACTTACTATACCAAACTTTTCGGCAAATATCTGGGGAGTAGTAACTATTAACGGCGAACGTATAATGTATAGAGAAATTGATACAAACGCCAATACTATAAGTAGTCTATTGCGCGGCACAGCTGGTACAGCTGCCGCTAGTCACAGTAATGGCTCTATTGTTTACGATATGGGACGAGGAAATTTACTACCAAAAGAGTTCCAAGACTATGTTGTAAGTAATAATTTTGTAGGAGACGGAACTACAACAACTTACATAGCTACAAATATTAACATAGAAACTATAATTCAGGGATTTGATACTGTTTTATTTGATGAAGGACCTATCAATTTAGAACCGTTCACATATGATTATTCATACGTAGATCCGCTTGAATCAGTTGAAGTTTATGTCGGCGGAATTAAGCAAATAGGCAATTATACAATTACTACTTTGACTCCTGTAACAGTAGTGTTTACAACAGCTCCGGCAAATGGATCAGAAGTTACTATTTTAGTAAAACGTGGGGTCACATGGTATAATCAAGGGTTTTATTCAGCTAGCGACGGTGTTCCTTTACAGGAAACTAATACCCCACCTGCTAGATTTTTGCGAGGGTTAACATAAGGTTTTTCGACTTTGAAATTAGAATAAATAGATTATATGGAAAATAACACACCTATTCAACAAAAACCAACAGTTCCGGAAAAACAGCCTAATGAGACTGGCACCGTTAATGTTGCTGGATTTTTAAAAATTTATGACCCAAAAACTCGTAAAGTATTTGTGGAGCAAAAAGATGCCTAATCAAACTATAACCCCTATTATTCAGGGTTTTTTAAAAATAACAGACCGTAATACCGGAGAAGTATTAGTAGATAAATCTAATGCTATTAATTATGAAAATATTTCTATAGCTATGGCTAATACGCTTAGTAACCAACTTAATACAGGTTGGATTTATACTATGGCTTTTGGAAACGGGGGAAGTGCAGTAGATCCTACAGGTGTAATAACTTATTTGCCGCCAAATGTAATAGGACAAAATGCTTCGTTGTACAACGAAACTTATGCCAAAGTAGTTGATCAAAATTCTGCTTCAAATTTAGACCCAACTAATAATAATATGACGGTTTTACACACATCTGGTAATGTTTATACAGATATTTTAGTAACTTGTTTATTAGATTACGGGGAACCCCCAGGACAACAGGCATTTGATAACAGTACTAATTTTAATGGTGATTATGTTTTTGATGAGTTAGGATTACAATGTTGGAATGGATCCGCTACTGATTTATACTTAATAACCCATGTAATTTTTCATCCGGTTCAAAAGTCGCTTAACAGACAAATTCAAATTGATTATACTTTAAGAATTCAAACACTAACGAACTTGAGCGCCGCATAAATATGAGTATATTATACCAAACTAAATATAAAGACGGAGTCAAATAAATGTCATACACTATTAATTTAACGAACGGAAACGTTCTTACTACAATACCAGACGGTACTATCAATACCAATAGTTGCTCACAAACTTTGGTTGGTAAAAACTATGCTGGTTATGGTCAATTTCTGGACGATAATTTTGTTCATTTACTAGAAAATGCCGCCAACTCTACACCTCCATCTGTTGTTTTAAAAGGACAACTATGGTATAATACTTCTACAACAGTACTAAGTGTTTATAATGGTGCTGTGTTTAAAACTTTGGGCGTAATAAACAACGCAAGTTCAGCCCCAACTGGTAACAACAGTGTTGGCGATTTATGGTATGACAATACTAATCAACAATTAAATGTATGGACTGGTTCACAGTGGTTGTTAATTGGACCAATTTATACGGCAGCTACTGGTATAACAGGAGCTATCCCCACAACTATTACTGATAATTCAGCACGTCAACACGTTGTAGTTGAATTATACACCGGTGGAAATATTGTAGGTATAGTCAGCCAAGATGCTACATTTACTCCGGCTACAGCAATTACTGGATTTGCCAATATCCATCCTGGGATTCAACTTTCAACAACAATTAGCAGTGGAAATGCTGTTTTTTACGGCACTACAACTAATGCCCAAAGTTTACAAGGATTGTTGCCCAGCCAAATTATGCGTTCCGATGTTAATACAGGAACTAGTGGAACATTATCAGTTTCTAATAACGGAAACGCTACTAGTGGATCAACAAGTGCGTTTAGAGTAGGACTTAATTCAGATTTTGGTATTAATGTAGCCAATAATAACGTGTCATTAACAAATTATGACCTTAACGGTAATATTTCTTTATTTGCCAATGTTGGCGGATCATTAACATCCTGTTTGTCAATTAATGGATCAACAGGTAACGTTACTGCTCGTAATGTACAAGCAGTATACGCTGACGTAGCGGAACGTTTTGAAGCTGATGCTTTATATGAAGCTGGAACAGTAGTTGAACTAGGTGGCATAGCAGAAATTACTCAATCAAACACAGATTTAAGTGAAAATGTATTTGGTGTAATAAGCACAAATGCAGCTTACTTAATGAATAGTCAAGCAGGAGATAGCTCAACTCATCCTCCTGTTGCTATGACAGGACGTGTACCAGTTAAGGTAACGGGGATTATACAAAAAGGTGATAGACTAGTTTCGGCCGGAGATGGCATGGCACGTGCTGCCAAGCCTGGAGAAGCTACAGCATTTAATGTGATTGGTCGAGCACTGGTAGCTAAATTAGATTCTGGCGTAGGTACAGTTGAAGCTATTGTTACAATTAAATAAGACAGGACATAGTAATGACCTATTCGACTGGTGGATTAGTACAAGCTACAGACTTTAATACTTTTGCTGGTAATATCAACGCTGTTTGGAATACCAAATATGGACAAACGTCTGTGTCCACAGTTAGCCAAGGTGCCACAGTTAGTGCGGCAAATTGGGCATCATTAAATAGTACTATTGCTAACGCAGCCGCTCATCAAGGCACTACAATTACATCAAGAACTAGTCCTACTGCCGGGCAAACAGTAGCGGTATTACCAAATTTATCTACTGACATAACTAGCTGTACATCAAATGTTTACAATGCCGCTTCTCAAGGAAGTCAGTATACAGCATGGACAGGTACTGCCAGTGTTACTGATATTACAGGTACTGGTTCTAATCCCTGGACAATTACATTTACAGATACAGTAACATTTGCCAACGCTACAGCAGCCACTAGTTTTTTTAATTCTGGGGCTACAGTTAAAATACAGTTTAGTAAAACATCCACAGGACATGCGGGAGACGCAGAATGGAATAGTTTTATTGGAACAGTATGTGGAACAATTTATTTGTCTAGCACAGGTACTAGTAAAACGATTAATGGGCAAACGTATACTGGAACTACCAAAATTGGTGGCACTGGTACTCCTAGTGTTTTAAATACCACTATAGGTTTTGCTCAATTGAATTCCACACCGGCTGTATTGTATACACAGTACGACACTGGATATAGTTATTCAACTAACAATCTAAGTATATCTGCCGCCTACAACGGAAGTACAACTTTAACTTTTGTAACAACATGGCATAATTCTGGACCAACTGCGGTAATAAGTGGTGGTACAGCAACCACAGGTATAGTCTTTGGCACTGCTCCTACAACAGTTGTAACTTACTATGCGCCGGAAACTACACACTTAACCAATACTTGGGGCACTCCGACAGTAGCTTCTTCTGTTTCGGTAACTAACAGTTAAATAACAACAGGAAAAAGCAATGACCTACGTAACTGGCGGATTAATACAAGCGTCAGATTTTAACACTTTTGCCGGCAACACTAACGCGGTTTGGAATACAGCTTATGGTCAAACTGCTGTAACAAGTGTTAATCAATACGCAAAGGTTCAGGCATCAGAATGGGCGTCATTAAACGATGCTATTGCCAATGCCGCCGCTCATCAAGGTACCGCAATTACATCAAGAATTGATCCTTCAAAAGGGCAATTAATAACCATACTTTCTAATGTAGCTAATGATATTTCCAGTATAAACAGTCATAAATTTAATGCCAACTCATCAGGCGCTCAGTATACTACATGGACAGGTACAGCTAGTGCTACTTCGGGGGCAGGTATTGGTGGCACTTGGTCAATTACATATACAGATACTATAACTTTTGCTAATGCGGCATCTGCTAATCATTTTTTTAATTCCGGCGGGTTAGTTAAAATACAATTAAGTAAAACTTCAACAGGGCAACCTGGAGATACTGAGTGGAATAATTTTATTAATAATGTATGTGGAACAATTTATTTGTCCAGTACAGGTGCTAGTAAAACAATTAATGGGCAAACATATACCGGAACTACTAAAATTGGTGGCACAGGAACACCAACAACTTTAGCTACTTCAAAAGGTTTTGCTCAATTAACTTCTACTCCGACTATATTATATATACAGCATGATACTTCTCCTTCATATTCAAGCAATCAAGTAAGAGTATTAGCATCTTATGATGGATCTAGTACAATTACTATTTCGACTACTTGGGCTAGTACCACTACTGATGTTATAAGTGGAGGAACAGCAACTTCAGGCGTATCATTTGGTACAGCACCTACAACAGTCGTAACTTATATTGCGCCAGAAACCACATATTTGACTAATACTTGGGGAACTCCCACTATAAATTCTTCTGTTAGTGTTACCAATGACGCTCCGGCATATTTACCTGTAAAATATCTTGTAATAGGTGGAGGTGGCGGTGGCGGTGGCGGATTAGGTTCTGGTGGTGGAGCTGGTGGATTTGTTCCAGGATGTATAGCAGTTCCGCCAGGTACTCCAATTAATTATAGTATAACCGTAGGATGTGGGGGCGGAGGTGGATCTGGAAAAAATGTAGGAAGTGCTGGCTCTCTCAGTAAAATATCATCAGGCCCAACTTGTATTGCTAAAGCCTGCGGTGGTGGAGGAGGTGGTACCAGTCCAACATTTACACCTTTTGGCATTAAAACAGTGAATTTCCTTCTTGTTGGCGGAGGAGGTGGTGGCGGATCAGGTGGTAATTCTAAAGGTGGCGGCGGAGGAGCGGGTGGTATGATTTGTTCTAGTACTACTCTCAACGGAAGCTGTAACTATTCAGTTTGTGTTGGTGGTGGTGGAGCAGGGGCTGCCATAGCACAAAACTACGGAACAGGATGTAATGGCGGAGACAGTGTATTTGCGGGTTTTCGAGCTTACGGCGGTGGCGGAGGTGGTGGCGCACTGGCTGGGGGTAATCCTGGAGGATCGGGAGGTGGTGCTGGACAAGGAACTAACGGCGGAGGGGCTGGTTCAGGAGTATGCGGTCAAGGCTATCCTGGAGGAAATGGATCCGCTAATACCGGTGTATACGCATCAGCAGGTGGCGGCGGAGCAGGTGGTTCTGGTGGCAGTGCTAGCAATTATGACGCAGGTCCCTCTTATGGTGGAGCTGGTAGAAAAAGCAATATAACAGGAAATTATTACGCAGGCGGTGGATCGGGATATTACGGATCCAGTTCAGACGGTGGCGGACATGCTAATGGCGGAGATCCTTACTGTAACCCATGTTTGTCTATATGTGGCGCTTATGCTACTGGCGGTGGTGGCGGTGGTGGATTTTGGTATAGAGCTGGCGGTAATGGCGGTCCTGGCATTGTAGTTGTAGCCTATTCAGGAAGTCAAGTATGGTGTGGTGGATGTGTAACCAGTTCTGGTGGAGTTGTTTATCATTATTTCTATAGTCCAGGTACATTGACTTCTCGCGGTGGACAATGTGTTCCTAATCCAGCTTCTCCAGGGGCATCTGGTGGTGGCGCTCGAATAGGATCAACAGCAGGAACAGGCGTTCCAGGCCAAGGTTATCCCGGGTCAGTAGGATCAGGTGTTTACTATGCCACAGGTGGTGGCGGTGGTGCTGGACGTTCAGGGTACACAAATGGAGGTGGTGCCGAGGCAGGTGGATGTGGTTCGTCGAGTAATATTTCAGGATCAAGTGTTACTTATGCCGGTGGTGGCGGTGGAGCTGGATACATAACCGCTGGAAATGGTGGCGCTAACGGGGGTTCTGGTGGCGGTGGTCACGGCGGCGGCCCCAGTCATGCCCCAGGATATCCTGGTACAGTCTATGGAGCAGGAGGCGGTGGAGGAAGCTATTGTGGGGGTAGCCATACCAACTATCCTGGAGGTAATGGATATCAAGGTATAGTGATTATATCTTATCCTGGCAACGTACAATTTGCAGGTGGTACTGTTACATCATCTGGTTGTAATACAATACACACATACACAAGTCCAGGTATTTTTACTAATGCTCCTACACCATTACCTGTTACATACACAAGTCCGGGCCTATTTATTAAGCCCACAACTAATACTCAATTATTGGTTAGAGTTATAGGTGGCGGTGGCGGTGGTGGTGGTGCTCGAACTGGTTGTTATCAAGACTGTTATAATGGCGCTGGTGGCGGCGGAGCTGGTGGCGGATATATCGTAGTTTGTAGTAATTGTATTTCGCTGTTTACTAATATCGGAGTTGGCAGTGGTGGAGCAGGAGCATACCCCGAAGGAGCAGGCGCTTCTGGTGGAACTAGCAGTTTTGGTAGTTATGTTACAGCCACTGGCGGTGGCGGCGGAGCTAGTAAAACTGGAACAGTAGGTCCCACAGCGTCTGGAGGCGGAGGCACTTTTACAACAGCTATTTCACCACATTCGGGTGCCAGCGGTTCAGCCGGCAGTCCTGGCGGTAGATGTACAAGTTCTGGACCAGGTGGGTCAGCGGGTTATAGTTATGGTTGTGGCTCAGCAGGTGCTGGTGTATGTGGCAATAATTGCGGTAATAATGCTACTGGATATGGCAACGGAGGAAGCGGAGCACATATTACCTGTTATGGATATCCTGCTCGTAAGGGAGGTAACGGTTCTCCAGGAGTAGTTGAAATTGAAGTGGTTACACCTGGCGTAGTAAATTATACATATAGTAGTCCTCGAGCTAACGCGGTGTTAAATGTACCCTCTTTACCTGGATATACCGCCGGATCTACTACGGTAACTATTACAGTTAACAGCGGAGTTTACTTATATGCTACCGCTATTAGTAATGCTGGATTGACAATTAATGGTGGAACAACTGGGGACACTTTTAATTTAATAAATCGCGGATATATTATAGGACAAGGTGGACATGGTGGTAATTGTGGAGGCTCCGGTCAACCTGGAGGACCAGCCTTAAGTATAAGTTATCCAATAACAATTAATAATACAAGTCCTACTGGATATATCGCAGGTGGCGGTGGTGGAGGCGGCGGCGGTTATTACGGCAATGCTGGCGGTGGTGGTGGTGCCGGTGGTGGAGCAGGTGGGGCTCCTTATGGAGGCTGCGGAGGTAATATTGGACAACCAGGAGGAAACGGTGGTTCTTGTCCTTGCTGTGGAGGATACGGCGGTGGAGGTGGTGGAAGAGTATTACCGGGAAGCCCAATAGCTTCATCTTGTTATATAGGAATTGGCGGATCAGCAGGTGGTGCCGGAGCAGGTCAAGGTAACCGTTTTGGTCCCGCACAGAGTAGCGGTGGCGGAGCCGGACAAAGAGGTGGAGAAGGTAATGGTAACGGTGGCAATGCCGGTGGCGGCGGCGGTTGGGGAGCATCCGGTGGAGATAACGGCTATGTTAGCAATTATGGAAGTGCTGGAGCAGCTATAAGTGCGCCAGGTTCTGTTTATGTATATTGGACCTGTAATTGTGTTAGTAGAGTTTATGGAAGTAAACCACCATCATCTGTTACTGTAAGATATCTTATAGTAGGAGGCGGTGGTGGCGGTCAAAATTTAAGTGGCAGTATTGAAACTGGTGGCGGTGGCGGTGGCGCTGGTGGTTTGCTAACTGGAACAACACCATTGTGTAGTCTTAATGCGTATCCTGTGGTAGTAGGAGCTGGAGCTACTGGAGGCAATTTACCAGGGTCTGATTCTTCATTTAATGGTATGACCGCCTACGGTGGTGGTAGCGGTAATTCGCCTGCTGGAACTGCTGGAGGATCTGGGGGCGGAACTTATGGGGCACCTGGTTGTGCTGGAGGAAGTGGAACACCTGGACAGGGCAATCCTGGAGGATACGGTGGCCATCCTGGAGGTGGTGGTGGTGGTGGTGGTGCTGGTGGTGCTGGTGCTAACGCCTGCCCAAGTGGAATAAATGGTGGTGCCGGTGGAGCAGGAGTGGCCAGCGATATAACTGGTTCTACTCTACGTTATGCGGCCGGTGGTGGTGGTGGCAACAGTTCTGGATGTGGTGGAAATCCGGGTGGCAACACCTGTGGCATCGGTGGTGCTGGCGGATCTAGATATAATAATGCTAACCCTGGAGCAGCAGGAACAGGATCTGGTGGTGGTGGTGCCGGTGGGTACGATGGTGGTTGTTATCCAAGTCTATATGCTGGATTAGGCGGATCTGGTGTCGTAATTATTTCTTATCCTGCTCCGCAAAAATTTGCTGGTGGAACAATAACATCTTCTGGAGGAAAAATTATACACAAATTTACTTCTCCGGGAACACTGGGATATTTACAATCTAAATCGTATACAGTAGCATCGCCTGTTACTAATTTAAATTTATCTAGTTTGTTTAGTCCTAAGCCACAAGCCGCTTATACTGTTACAATTAATAATGGAGTAACAGTTGGCGGAACTCCTGGCAATAACGCATTAACTATTGGTTCATTTCCATCAGGTAGTACCATGACACTTAACAATTATGGTAGTATACAAGGATATGGTGGATCAGCTCCGGGTGGTACAGGTGGAAACGCTATCTGCGCTCAAACAACTACTTCTACTATAATTAATAATTATGGATCTGTATCAGCAGGTGGTGGCGGTGGAGGAGCAGGTGGAGTTGGTGGATGTGGTGGACCAGGTGGGGCAGGTGGTGGCGGATATTACGGCAGTTCGGGGTACAATTTTCAGTATAGCCAGTATCCCCCTGTTTCTGTAGTATCACAATATCTTTGCTATTGCTGTGGAGATTATAGGTACCACAATACTTGGATTTGGAATTGCTTAGTTGTATATAGTTGTGGCGCTGGTTTAATACCAGGACCTGGTACAACTGTAGTTTCCCCTTATGATGGAAAAACTTATCAAACCGGTGCTTTAGAAACCGGAACTCATAACTGCGGTTGTTATTCTATTGGACAATACCAAAACAGTACCGTTTATACATGCGGAGGAGCAGGTGGTGCAGGTGGCGGTGGTGGAGCTGGCGGAGCCGGTGGTGTAGGACAAGGATATAATCAATCAGCAGGTTCTGGATCAAGTGGAAGCGCAGGAAGTGCTGGATCGGCTGGAAGTGCTGGAGGAACTAACGCTGGTACAGGTGGGGCAGGAGGTGCCGGTGGTACAGGTGGACACGGAGGTGCCGGTGGAGCATTTGGTAACACCGGAGCTCCGGGAAATCCGGGAAGCCCAGGAACTCCAGGTTGTCCAGGCACTCCTGGAAATAACGGTGGCGGCGGAAATGGTAACGGTGCTGGTTATGGTGGTGGAGCCGGATACGGGGGCAGTGCTGGCTACTACTTAGTTAAAGGATCCTCAACGGTAACATTCAATAACTGTGGTACTGCTTCTGGACGTTTAGGATAAGTATTACCAAAATTCTTTAAAACTGTTGACTTTTTTATTTAAAACAGTATAATAACAGTATGGATACTGATAATTTAATAGCACATAGTCGAGCTCGTTTTGCCTATGAAGCTGCCAAACGTACACTACGAGAAAAATATCAAGGAAAAATGGTATTTGCTTACAATGGTGGAATGTGGCGTGCTGGTCCGGAGTTACAAACTATGATATTCACTTGTGGCAGTGATGGAGTAGCATTTTTACCAGACCTCTACGAAAATCCCATACAAATTAATACAAGAGATCTAATGAAGTTAAGTCAAGAACGTTGGAAAGAACAAATGGCAGCTTGGCATGATGAGTATGAACAACTTAGCAAAAACAGATGACCACGGGCGTATTAATTTTTGCGTTTAATAATGAAACAATAGACTATCTTGCTTTGGCCAATTGGTCAGCAAAAAACATCCGCAGGCATTTAAACTTGCCCGTAGCTGTTGTAACGGATTTAGCTATACCTTCAACATATTCATTTGAAAAAGTAATTTCAGCTACACCAGAAGGCAAGTATTCTAGAAAATTTCATGATCAAACAATAAATGTTACTTGGTATAACGGCAATCGTGTTGATGCTTATAAACTAAGTCCTTGGGATACTACTCTAGTATTAGATGCCGACTATGTTGTTGCCAGTAATGAACTAACTAAAATATTAGATGTAGACGCGGATTTTTTAGCACATAAAACAGCCTATGACATATTACACAGAGAAAATTTTGATGAATTAAATAATCTTGGAAATTATAAAATGCCCATGTGGTGGGCAACTGTGATGTTGTTTCGTCGTTCTAAAGAAGCTGAAATGATTTTTAATATAATGAACATGGTAAAAAATAATTGGCAACACTACAGGGATTTGTACAATATAATCAAAGATACTTATCGCAATGATTTTGCTTTAAGTATAGCACTGAATATAGTAAATGGACATTCATTAGAACACAAAGGTATACCTTGGAATTTGGCATCGTTGCCTGCTAACAGTACCTTATCACAATTAGATATTGATCAATATAGAGTAGATTTTACAACGCCAGATAATAAAGCAAAGTACATTACATTTTGTCAAGATTTTCATGCTATGGGTAAAAAATCTTTAGGAGACTTAGTTGAAAAATCTAATTGAATACGGATATTTAATTCCGGCTATAGGAGACGTATATGTAAAATGTGCCGAGCGATTAGCTGAAACAATATTACATTGGCATCCTGATGCTGACATTACAATATTAACTGAAGACATGTTGCCTTACGGAAATCAAGGTGGTTTAGCTAATGATTGGCAATGTTATGAAGCTAGTCCTTATGAAAAAACAATCAAATTAGAAGCAGATATGTGGTGTGCCGGTCCCATTGATCATTGGTGGGATTTGTTTAGTAATCGGGACGTAGTTATCAGTCAAGGCTGTAGAGATTTTTATAATCAAACAAGCATATCTAGATATTATCGCAAAATATTTGATAACAATAATCTTCCTGATTTATATAATGCCATAACTTACTGGCAAATAAGTAATACAGCAAAGGATTTTTTTGAAATAGTTCGTAATATTTTTGAAAATTGGGATCAATATAAATTATTATTAAAATTTCCAGATGATTTGCCTACTACTGATGTTGTTTATAGTATTGCGGCAATTGTAATGGGAATTGAAACTGTTACATTACCCAAAGGATTAGCGCCAACAATAGTACATATGAAAAAACATATTATCCCCACTATTTCAGATAACTGGCACGATGAGTTAATACTAGAGCATACTAACCCAGGAGTTAGAATCAATACAGTAGCACAGTGGGGGTTAGTGCATTATCACATAAAGGATCTAGCAAATGAGTAAAGACGCAGATAAACTTAAACACAGTAAAAGATTACACAAAGATCAAACAGCTATTGAAAAACAAAAAGCTATTGCTAAAGCTCACGGGTTTCCTACAGAACCTGAGCATCAATTAGCAAAATTACATGCCACTACCTGCGGAGATCCTAACTGTGCTATGTGTGGCAATCCTCGTAAATTTTTCAAAGAAAAAACCATACAGGAAAAACGATCTGAATTAAGGTCAACTGATGAATGAACAGGAATTTTGGGCGGCATTACAGCCTAAAAAAATAAACCCTATACTGTATAGATTGTATTATGATGATCAAGGTTCTCCTCTTTTTTATAGTCAGGAAGATTTACCAGGTAATTATATAGACATTAGTAGAGAAATATATTTAAATCCACCTACACACGCTAAAGTTGTCGATAAAACTTTAAAAATTATAAATACTGTTTTTATAAAAAAATTATCACCAAGAAATACTGGGACACCTTGCCATCCTGATGACGTCAGTGTTGTTGTAAGTGAATTAGTGCCACATACTAAATGGAATTTACATGAATAATCAAACAATTATAGATATAGATACATTAGACGTAATATACTTGAGTTACGACGAACCAAACAAAGAAGAGAATTGGGTAAAAATACATAACATGATACCTTGGGCTACTAGGGTTGACGGAGTTAAAGGATCAGACGCCGCGCACAAAGCAGCCGCAGACGCTAGTGATACTGATAGATTTATTTTAATTGACGGAGATAATATTCCTGATGAAGATTTTTTTAATAAACAATTAATATTAAATGACTTAAATTCTACTCATGTATTTCGTTGGAAAGCACGTAATAATACAAATGGTTTACTATATGGAAACGGCGGTCTAAGTTGCTGGACCAAAGAATTTGTTTATAACATGCGAACACACGAATCTTCTGCTGGTGATGACGAAACCACTGTTGAATTTTGTTTTGATCCTAAATACATTGCCATGTACGACTGTTATTCTACTACTTACATAAATGCCAGTCCATTTCAAGCCTGGCGTGCAGGATTTAGAGAAGGCGTAAAAATGTGTTTGAATCGAGGTGTGAAGCCATCTGTAGCAAGTTTTAAAGAGCAAGCACACAAAAGGAATTTAGATAATCTAAGTATTTGGCATAATGTTGGGCGTGACGTTGAAAATGGCATTTGGTCAATGTTGGGTTCCAGAATGGGCACGTATATGACTATGCTTAACTCAGCTTGGGATTACAGAGAAGTTAGAGATTTTGATGCACTAAAGAAAATCTATGATACTATCGATGGACACAACCCAGAAATAATCGCAGGAAGAATAAGTCCAGACTTACACAATCAACTTGATTTGCCTATTATTATGTTAGACGAAAAATCCAGTAAGTTTTTCAAAAATTATTATATGATTGATAGAAAAAACAAAGGAGTAATGGTAACTGAAATGGATGTTATACGAGAAATAGAAGGTTGGTAATTATTTTGTACCAATCAGCATAAATCTTGTAAAAATCCAATCAGGGTATTTAAATTCTAAAGATCCTTTATACGCTATTTCTGACAAAGGATACTGCCTAACAAAATCTTCCAGAGTATTGGTATGTACAAAATGATCCTCGTGCGGCATATTGTTTCCTTGTATAATAACACGAGTTCCTGGTCTAATATTATCAAACCATTCTGTATTGTTAAAATGTTCGCTACTGGTATTAATTATTAAGTCAGGATTACCTCTAACACCTTTACTACAGTCTAAAGTAAACGCTTTAAATCGCCATTCCTTTATTACCCAGTTTTCATTAATCATGTCGGCTATATGTTCACAAGTAGGGTCTATATCAAAACTTTCAATACGACCTACACAAAATTTTTCTCGACTTAGTAGTAAAAAAGCAAGAACCCCATACCATCCGCCATATATTTGAGTATAATCACTAGACCATTCTAAGGATTCTAATTCTCTACATAACCATAGTTTACTGTCTATTTGTCCATTGCTGAAAGCGTCTTGGTTAAACATTTTGAGGACGAGTTTTTGTATTTAACATGTCAGGCAAACAGCCACACCACGCATACGGACAAGTAACAGTTTCGGTAGGCCATTGAATTTTGTCAGGTTCAAGTATATTACCTAAAAGGCCACTAACGTGGCAAGTACCACGCATAATTTCTCCTCTAGCACTAATCCAAATACCCTCTAGTCCTGCTGCACATTCCCAACCTTGGAAATTAGCTTGATTAGTTTTTATTAATTGTAATCCATTGAAATGACTTTTAGTTCCATCCTCATATTCCATCATATGATTACTGTCATATTTTGATAAATTATATTTAGGAGTCCATCTGTGTTTTAAGTTAAGAATAGTAAGTTTTTGTTCTTCTGTATATTGCGGAACTTTTATTTCAGTATTACCAAAGTTATATTGTATTTGGTGATGGGCATAGTGGCATTTTTCAGTTTCTGTACGCAATCTTTCTGTAAATCTTATAGCTTGTTCGAATCGTTCAGGATCAGGATTCATCATTACGTTTACTCCTACAACTGTGTGTTCTTCACAAACTTTTACTTTTTCTAAAAAATCTTCATCATTAACTTGTTCTGTGTGATAACTTAAATATATTTTTACAAATTTATGAGCATTTTCCTGCCACCATCTAAGGCTTCTTGATCCATTACTGTTCAAACTCATAGCCCACCTTCTAGCTGCCATTCTATCTACTAGCTCACTGAAATCACGCCATACAGTGGGCTCACCTCCTGAGAATATTATGTGTATTTGCATATCAGGATTGACAGTTTGAACATGACGATCTAATCCATCGCAAAATTCATCTAGTGTGTCTAAAGTCAGCCAACTATCAGTTCCACTTTTGTTACTCGGTGGACAATAGCTACAGTCGTAAGTACAACGATCGTGTAGCATCCAGTCTACACAAAAATAGCTGGGTCTAGATAAATCTCTAAAAATTTTATTAATTTTCATATTGGTCTTTTAAGTGTTGTAATTCTGTTACTACATCGAGTAATTTTTCGTTTCTTACAATGTCTATACTGTTTGTCATACTTAGGAATTTTCTAGCTAGAGATTCATTGTGTGGTTTTTCTAATTCATGTAGAGTATATTTAAACAAATAGTTTATGTCAACATTATATTTTTTATTATAATCTTCAATAAAGGACTGTAGTTTAGTTATAGTAGCTTTTTTAAATTCGTCTGATAGTATTTGCACATTATAATATTGTGGATATTCTAGTAAATTTAAGTAAAAATTTTGATAACGCCATTTTTCGCTTATGACACCTACACTAATAAAATACTCAATAATTTCAGGAAGTCTATGAACATTCCATGCCGCTACTGTAATATGAGGACGTATAAGAGCTTTTTCTATAAGAACTAATTTTTTAAGATTGCTATCTACAGTAGACCATACTGTTCCAGAACGAATGAGTTCTGCTCTTTCTCCAATTTCGTCAATACTGGGCCAAATTTCTAACTTACCAGATTGCCACTGGCTCCAATAATCAATGATATTTTTTTTATTATATTCTAACACCGAACAATTAGTGTTGTAAGAAAGTTTAACATCAAATCTTTTCTTTTCAACGAGCATATCTAGTATTTGCCAATGTTCAGGCATTAGTAACGGTTCGCCTCCGGCAAAATAAATTCTTTTTACTGTGTCAATTTGATCTTCGAGAAAATCATAGTTAGTTTTATCATCAATATTATCTATTGTCCAAACTTTTTCTTGATCAGTATATCCTAATTTTTTAGCATCAGGTACCCAAGCACTACTGTATCTTGGACCACAACTACGGCATTTGAAGTTACAAATATTACTAAATCTAAAATCCCAGTATTTTAAATCCATTGTTGTACACGTACCATCTTCTAAGGTAATATCGGGTATAGACTCTATTACTTCAGGAAAATCTCTGTTATGATAAACCCTACCACTTTCTCCTGTGACTCGTTCTCTGTCAAAGCACTTAGAACATACTCCAGGTTCCTTACCTTCTATCATATCCTTGCGTATAGATTTTTGTTTATCACTATTCCAAATTTCTTCAATTGACTGCGACTTTAAGTCGCCCAAGTGTGCTTGAAAACTACTAGTGAGACAACAAGTAATTACTTTACCACTAGGTTCAAAATTAAGATGCATCCAAGGAACAGCACAGACGGTAGAACTAATTGGTATTACTTTTTTTAGCATAGACATATTTATAAATTAAAATATTGGGTTTTATGATTATGCCATTCTTTATCATCGAGATGATCTATATTGATTCTATAAAAATGTCTTATGCTATTATTGTTGTCAAAGTTTAAAGCAGTTCTAGCGTGAACGAACGAATAATTATCATACAGTGCTATGTCATATAAATCCCAACGATGTTGGTATTTTAATTTGTTTATTCTTTCCAGGTAGTCTAGATACTCTTTAATAAGAGCACAATTTTTTTGAGAAACATTGTTTATCTTTACATCAATTATCCAAGCAGATTTGTTTAACCCCCAATTATAATGATTTAATCGTAAAGATTTTGTTTTGGTAATAGGATGAATTTTTATTAAAGGAAATTCTTGTATATCTTTTCCTGGCTCATACCAACTTTGCTGTACTACTGTAACTTTAGGTATTAGTTCCTTCATTTCATCTGTAAGATAGTCAAATGATTCTTCTAAATTCATCCATATAGTTTGACCTGAATTGTCAGGATTTGGATTACTGGTTATCCATAAACTTCTAAAAGGAAAAGGGTTGAACTGTCTATTTGGTATATCAGCATGCCAAGGCATAAACTCTGGAGGTATTTTTTTAATAAGTTCGTTACTGAAAGGACTGATAATTTGATTACCATATTTGGTGTTTACAATTTCTGCCCATTCTTTAGAATATCGATAGTCTTCTATTTTCCAAGGACTTCCAAAGTGAAAACTAAATTCAGCGTATTGTGTTTTTGTAAAGTTTACTTTTTTAAAAATTATAAGTTTACGGGCATATATTAAATTTCTCCAATAATCTTTGTCCATAGTAAAAAATTCTTCTGGCGAATCTAAATAAATTATAGATCCCCATGTATCATATATATTTTCAATGTTCATGATAGTCTAGCGTCTACAATAAAATTTATTCTACCAAATTTACTTTTATTTTCTAACCAATGCGGAACATGATTGTTAACCCAGTATAAAGAGTCTTGTTCTAAAGTATAGTTTTTGTCTTGTATAGAAAATATATTATCTACAGCGGCAGTAACTGTAAAATGAAATCTGTCATAATAGCTAAAATAATTTCCTTCATCCGTATGAAGATCAACTTTAGAATTTGGAGACAACTTGCTAATAAAAATCCTACCTAATTCTACTGTGTTTGCGCCTGTGTTCATTAAAACTTCTTCAAACCAATTTACAGCTTTTTTAAATACAGCTATTTCCGCTAGTAGAGATTGTTTTACTTCCATAAGTTGATTTAGTTGTAGTGTATCAAAGTTTTTAGGAAAATGTTCCAAGTGTCTCAAATGTATTGTTTCTGTATTCCTTAAGGCGTGGGTAACTGTTTGTCTATGAGTTGATAATTTCCAAAGATAGTCGTTTGTTGGTTGATTAAAAAACTCGCGTAAGGTGTTGCCTAATTCCTCATTACTATTGATTTTATAGCAATTCAACGTAGATTCAAATAATTTGTACGGGCTTACCATCATTATAAATTCCCACCAATAGGTATATTTTTTCTATATTCTTGTTTTAGATATGTACATCTAACTATATTGTCTTCAAGAGACAACGTTCTGTTGAAAAGTATATTCCAAAAATTTTGATAGATACACTTAGTTTTTGCTGGCACTAAACATTCATCAATGTACTCATATCTTTCTTTGATATTTTTGCTGAATACAAATTTTCTTAAAAATTTACTGTATTTTGTTGGCAACAATGTATAAAATCTATACCTACCGTATTCTTCATTATATTTTATAACAGCTTCTATTAAGATAGGTCCAATGATTTTATTATTTGTTGAACGAAGTGTAGTAATATACCAAACTGGTTCGTTATGGCTAATATAAAAAGATATCAAACCTAATAGCATACCACTGCTATCTTCTAAACCAAATGCTTTATATCTAGATAAATTTGACAAATATGTTTCTAAAAATATTTTGTATTCTAAAAATTCAGCACTGTTTTGATCATCGAATACAGATTGATTTTTGTTAAACAAGTGTCTAATAGAAACCTCGTGTTCGTTAGTTAGTTCAACAACTTTCATAGAAACCTTTTAAGTTTAGTATTGCTTGACTATAGGGTATTCCATCCAAGCTAAATTCTAATCGTGGTATTTGATTTTTACCAATATCTTCGTAAGCTAGATTATTAAATGCCAATAAACTTTCAAATCCGTGTTTTTTATTTTTTGTTCTAGTACCAGGATACAATTCATTTAGTATAGAGTTTTTACTGCTAACAGAAGTTATTTTGTAATTATATTTTTCTGAAACTAGTCTTTTTATACTAGGATGTTCTAAATAATATAGTAAGAGTTCAGGAGTGTAACTGAACCACTCATTAACTAACGGTATATTAAATTTATTAGAAAAACGTATGGCACTGGCATCCTCGTTTTCTCTAAACGTATAATACCAATAGCTATCAGTCTGATTAACATAGCGTGTTAATAAGGCTTCTCCTCCCATAACCGCAGGAGTACCTAATTTTAAAATACTATTATAAATCATAAGATACGTAAGTTGAGTACACTGTATTTGTTCCCCGAACTCTATAGCTTCTCCTGAATAAAAAAATTCATGTACATTAAAGTCAACAGTTTCTAATTTTACGTCAAGCGCCTGCGCGATTTCATGTGCTTCTTTAACTTCGGTTATATTGTAGTTATTTTCAAACTTGAGAACAATACATCTGGGTTTGAAACCATTATGAACAAAATTACGTAAAACTATTTCACTGTCAGTTCCGCCTGATAAAAACAGCACTAGATCATTTCCTAAATCTTGATTTACTAATTTTGCTGTTCTATGTAATTCATTTGCATAAGAGCTTTTAGAATATCTATCTAAATCAACTTGCCCTAAATTTACAGAATACCGTTCAACAGAATTATCTCTATAGCCATATTCTTTGTTTCCTACGCTATAGGTTAAATGATTATTGTGAGTGAACAGCATTTCTATTGTTTAAAATGGCTTGTCTACTTTCTTTTGTAGCAATTAATGGTAAAAATATTAAACTAAAATCCCATTCGTATGGTTTGCCACTAACTGAAGTTCCAAAATCGTATGAACTAGCTTTAGCATGATGATTATTGTGCCACCCCTGTCCCCAGGTAATCCAAGCAAGCAATGGAACATTTTGACTATTATCTTTAGTATCAAAATTTCTGTATCCTTGTCCTGGGGTATGACAAAAAACATTAATATTACTTTCCATATACAAACTGATAGCTGCCGGAATTATAAACCCAAATAAAAGTAACTGCCAAGAAATTACACCAACTACAGCATAAGTGAAAAATATCACCCAGTTATAGTGTTTAGCAAACCATAAATGAATAGGATCTTTAATTAAGTCAATGACATATTTTGGATTGAAATATCTATCCCAATCATGTAGCCATGTATGCCAAGCATACAATTTTCCTTTAGATGGAGAATGTGCGTCTTTTTCAGTATCGCTGTATCTATGATGACTTCCTCTATGTACTGCCGCCCAACCTAGCGGACTGCCTTGTAGGCTTAAACAACTTAACCATAATAACACAGGTTTGAGTATGGGTTTTATTTCTACTGATCGATGGCTTACATAACGATGTAGTATAACCGCTACTCCTAATCCTTCGATTAAAATCCAACCAATTGTTAGTTCTATTAAGTTTATAAATGTAAAATTAAAAAATGTGAGATAAACTGCTAATCCTATCCACGCAATTAGATGGACAGGATACAGTATGTAGTAAAGGAATGAATTTATTTTTTGCATTTAAATATTTAAGTAAATATCAAACAATGATTAAAATAGTTGATTATGCTAGTAGTTTCGACCAAGATTTATGGAATAATTGTCAAGACTACATTGAAAATTCTAAAGATAAATTAAAAAACAATTACATCAATCTAAACCCTAGAAACTACGCATCTTTTCCAGTGGTAACTATTGATGACAAAATTGTCTGCTTCAGTGCCTTGGAAATAAACGAAGAACGATGGGGAAAAGGTATCGGTAGATGTAGTACTAGAATGTGGATACATCCAGACTATCGCCATTCTGGTAAGTTTAGTGGAGGAGATAAATTTTTAAACACTACATACTGTTTACCATTTCAGTTGGCTATGGCAAAAATAAAAAAGTTAGATTGTGTGTTTATCAGCAGAGAATATAATTTGCGAGGCTTTACAGAGTACCTAAAGTTAATTAAAATTAATACTAACACAGACTTTGCTATGGAGTCAACTAGATATAATGTCTGCGGGTCATTATATCCTGTACCCGAGAGTTGTAAGCAATTGGTAATGACGCATTACTTAACTAATAAAGGTGAGTCAGTGTGGAAAAGCAATATGAAAAGTTTTATGCTTATTGAATAATCTTAGGTATTCTCAAAAGGATTGTATTCACCTATACAATACTGTTTACTAAAAATGCTCTTTATATTCATAACTTCATTGTTTCGAAATACATAAAAGTTTTTATTTTGTTTTATTAAATTATTAAAATTTTGAAACCATCTTTTTTGATTATCATGATTAGAACTAGTGAACCATTTATCTTTTTGCGGAATAATAATACTACCTTTAGTTTTATCATCGCCAAATTGTAGTAAATTTGCCTCTGGATAAATTGCGGCATCGACTAGATTTTTTGGTAAAAATTTATACTGTTCTTTGTAATGATGTATTACAAATGGTCCAATAGTTGGAATTTCTTCTTTAAATCGTAATATTTTATCAGTAGGTTTGATGGTTTTAATTAATTTCAATAGCAAATGACCTTGTTTAATAGATATTTCTGGAAATTCTCGGCAGGTGTAAAATGCTTCATCGAAAAAGTTTGCGAATTTAGATATAAACGTTTTTTTGTTTATAAATTGTCTCATATTTAAATCAATACAAGCATCTATAAAAGAAATAGAATATTTATTATTATCGAATCGTAAAAAGGGTTTATCAAAACCCCATATATAACAAACAGTTTTGCCTTGTTCTGTTAATTTTAAATGATCTTCTACTTTAGATTTAAGTACATGAGATCTTATGGCGCTAGTCCAGTTATTGGCAGGACCTTGATTATACAAATGATAATTTTCAACGACAAAATCGTCTTGATACATATTAATAATTAAATCGCTAATATCAAATAGTCTAAACTTGGTTCCCAGTTTGACAAGATTAAGAGAACTTACAAATGGAATAGCGGCATTAAAAACTTCTTGATTAAATTTACCTGTTGTTGATTCTACTTTGGCATTAGTAAATGTAAAAATTTCATCTAGGTGTATATTATTGTCTAAAAATGATTTTAATACTGTGTGGCTATCTATACCGCCGCTGTACAATAATACTAGATAGTCATATTTGTTACGTATTTGTCTAGCCCTTTCAGCGTACAGTTCGTAAATATCTTTTTCGGGCTCTATCGTCCAATCATATTGAGACATAATATCGTCATTAAATATAAATTGAATTTTACTCATGTCTCCTTTAGCAAATTGATAAGCTTCAAACTTGCTAAAAGTTTTTATATTATCAACTTGATAGTATCCAAATTTGACAAAGTCAATATCGTTTTCAAAAAACATAATTTAGTTAAAGATGTTTTCTAATTCAGATACAGAAAATTTATACAGTTCGTTAGATGCTTTGAGTGACACATTATTGGCAAATGTTCTAATAAACTCGGGCCAGTACCCAGGTTGATTTGGTCCTTCGTACCCGTACATTTTAGGTCTTTGTAATATATCAGGCCATAAGTGTTGATGTATAGGTATTCTACTACTCCAACAACTAATTTTTCCTTTAAATTCATCATTGAGCAACTGTTTGGCTAAAGGTAAATGATGATAATTCATTACTATTTCAGGAGTATAATTGTACCATTCAGTGATAACGGTTCTGCCTACAGTATTGCCGTATATAGAGGCAGTAAAATAATCTTCTCTCCACCATAGTTTCCATTCAGACTTTTGTGTATAATCTTCAAGTAGCTCTCGTCTCCAATACGGTTCTCCCTCGGCCATAACTGGAATATTGTCAAGTAAATCAAACCAAGCATGCCGTAACATTCTTCCAACATAAGGGCAAAATGTTTTATCAAACATTACCTGAACATCATTTTCAAAAAACTTTTGTAGATTCCAGTCAATGATTTTTAAGTCAACACCTATATTATCGCAAATTTTCTTGGCAGCTTCTACATCTTGTATATTATGATCATTTTCAAATCTAATAGTAAAAACATTTTGTTTAATGCCTAAATCTTTAAAAACTCTCACAACAACTTCACTATCAATTCCGCCTGATAGCAATACATCAAAAGGTTCCGAAAACTCATCACGCATTACACTAGCATTATAGTATAAAGCATCATAGTAAGACATAGTTTTATATTTTAGTCCCTTTTTGAAATGAAGTTTGAATGTTGAATACATATTAGGTTTGGCCCCATTTATTGATCCATCATCAAAGCTATATGACATCCAATTATTGTGTCTTATCATAATTTAATCCCTGCGATTTTTAGTTACCCACTCGCCAAAGTAAACAGAGTGTTCTTCTAATCTACATGTAGATTTGGCTAAAGGAAAATATTTACCTTTTTGTAACTCAATGGTAGCTATGTCTTCTTTAAACACATCTTCTAAAGTTTCAAATTCTTTGCGTTTTTCCAAAGACACAGATGGGTCATAATAATACTGTGTTATCCATTCAAATTTAAATTCGCTTGCTGGATTATCTGGTATGAGATTATTAATTGCTAAACAGCCTGGACTCCATTCAACGTAAGCATATGGATATATAAAAAGCCACCAGCCGGTAGAACAAGTTTGTAATATCCATCCTTCTCCTTGTTCCATTTCGCATTCGTCTAAATTAGTAACAGCAGACAATCCTGGGTGAACAACATCATCACCTTTGCGAATATGTAACAGGTCAGATTGTATATCCATTGCCCATAGCCAACTTCCGTTACTTTTACCTGTTTCAATATGGCTATACTCTAAATTAGTTTCTTTTGCTAAATCATCTACCCAGTAGTGATCTGGTTCAACAAAATTTTTAAATATTAATCCAGATTTTCCAATTTTTGCTTTACCGCAACTTATCTTACGATCATTGTTAACCGGAGATCCATTTTTGTCCCACTCAAATCCGTGGAATTTACACACAATATTTTCTACTGTATTGCCTACATCGGCCAAAGGATACATTCTATGTGGACAATATCTACGAAATAAATTTATACCATCGCTGTGTTTATTCAGTATATAATCAGGAGTAACATAATTTCCTTTTTTTACCGAAGTATAGTGGGCTAAAATTTCAGCATAGTTTTTAAAAATCATTTTTAAAATAATTCCGTTAATTTCAAATAAGTTATAACTTGATTCATATAGTAGTTAGTTTTTATTTAAGGTATCCTATATCTTTTCTATACTCGCAGTTATCAAGCAATTTTAAATAATTGTAAATTTTGTCGCTAGCATTTGTTATCGTAGTGTCTATAGCGGTTAGTGTAAACTCGTCTCTAGTTTTTGAACAACCACAAATTAAATCTATTGGTTTGTTTTTTAATTTTCCTTGAACAAGGACTGTTACTGCTTTTTTATCATTAAACTTTATATCAAATGGTTTATTGGTTGCTACCGATAAAAATAAATCTCCTAATTCGTTATCTATAGTTGGAAGAATAGATTGTATTTCTGGACAGCCGGGTCTTGTATTTATCTCTAATACAAATGGAACACCATTTGAAATAATTATTCCTAGATAAAAAAATCCCATATACGGGTTGCCTTGTGATTTCAAGTGTTGTATAATAGAATTGGCATATTGGTCAATGATTGGATAATTATTTCCTATAGAATATGACCCCATACCGTCTGTGTTGTATCCTATATCATTTTCATATCTACGTTTGTAATCTCTAGCAGAGCCTAAATAAGACCACTGATGTTCATTACAAAGAGCATGGTATGATATTTCCTCTTCACCATTTATATATTCTTCTACAATAAACAAATTAACAAATGGACCTTTGTATTTCATTATTTCTATTCTTTCTAATCCATTAGCTATTAATTTTTCATATTCTTCTTTATAGTTTTCATCAGTAATAATAATAGTTTGTAGCCCAAACCTAAAATCTTGTTCATACTTTAATACAAACGGTCTAGGAATATTATAAAAATTTACTAAAAGATCTTCTGTGGTATATATTTTATAAGAAGGAGTTGGTATTCCCAATTCTAGTAAAAGTTGTTTAGATTTAATTTTACTCCATTCAAGATAAGAATTTTCAAGACTTGGCATTAAGCAAGGAATTTTCAATTTATTGATCCAAGCTCTAAATTTTAAACGCATTTGGTAGTTGTGTAATAAGGGAATTACAAGATCAGTTTTAACGTTTATGTTTTCTATTTCAGTAAACACAGTATGATATTTTGCTAAACTTTGAGCTATAAAATCGGTATGAGTAGTTTGGGGATCTAAAATAACTATATTCATTACTGTACAATATCTCCAATCACATGGTATTTGCTAAAAAAATACATGGCATGATTTGGAATAATATTTTTATATTCTTCCTGTTTAAAAAGTCTATAATTAGGAGCGTAATGATCGTATTTGTAATAATTTCTATTTTCATTTATTAAATTTTTTACTTTTTGTTCAAATTTCCAACGATTGGAGTGATTAGATAAAGAAAACCAATTATCTTTGGGAGAAAGTATTAAACTAGAGTTATATAATTTATCATCTCCAAAGTTACTCAATATTGCTTTTGGATATATAGCACCATCTACTGTCTTTTTACTTAGATAAATAGGAATGTTTTGTATTTTGTGATGAATAACAAATGGTCCTGTACTTGATAATTCTGTTTTTTTCCGTAATCTAGAATCACTTATAGGAATAGTTTTCATTAATTTTACTAATAAATGAGATTGTTTAATAGAAATTTTTGGAGCATCTTTTGATATATAAAATGCTTCATCATAAAAATTAAAGAAATTATCTTTCATTATTGATCTAGTAACATACTGCCTGGTGCCAAAATCTATACTAGCGTCGTTGACTGTAAAAACATATTGATTATCTTGTATATGTATACTAGGTTTATCTGCTCCCCAAATATAACAAACTGTTTTTCCTTTTTCAATTAAATCCATGTGTTCTTTAATCTTAGATTTAAATTGATGTGATCTAGAAACAGTAATCCATTGAGCACTGTTGGCGTAAAATTGAAAATTTTCAAAATGGAATTCATCATCCCATTGGTCTATGATTAATTGACCTATCTCTACCGTTCTAAAATTTATACCTAATTGATGTAAATTTAATGTGTTGATAAAAGGTATAGCCGAATTAAAAACTTCTTGATTTAATTTGTCATATTTTTTAGTAAAATCAGACGTAGAAAAAGTACATACTTCGTCTAATTTGATATTATTGAATAAAAAAGTTTCTAATACGGTATGACTATCAACTCCTCCGCTATACATTAAAACAAGATAGTCATATTTTTCTCTTAATTGCTGGGCTCTTTGGCAATATAAATCATAAATATCTTCTTCTGGTTCAACGGTCCAATCGTATTGATCATAAATTTCATCGTTGAAAATAAATTTAATTTTACTCCAATCTTTTCCCGATAATTGATAAGCTTCAAACTTACTCAAAGTTTTTACATCGTTAATTTGATAGTAGCCGTGTTTAGTGAATTCTGGATCTTCAGAAAAAAACATTATTTTATGAACCTGGTAATCATGTTCATATTTATAATTTACTTAGGGCTATACAATAGATTTATTGATTAATTGTTTCGTGTCTAACAGTAACAAAATTATTATTAGTGTGGTATTCGGCAACTGTTTTAAAAGATGATAAATTACTTCTTGCCTGTAACCATGCTGTATAATTTTCTACAGTATCAAACGTATATTCTATAATTCTTGTATTCTCATCAGGATTTGTGGTTGTTACGCTGATAAATCCTGGTTGTTCTTTTGACCAGTCTACATTACTTTTTCCTATTGCGGCATTTTCGGCAGATACGTCTGAAAACCATTGTGCTCCTGAAGGTTTAACTGATGTTATGGTTGCTTTAACTGGCATTTTGCTATTCTCCTATAATGTAATATTTAGTATGATCTAGTTAGTCTTATACTTTAAATTCATTTTTCGTACCTGTTTTTTAAAATTTGTTTCCATAGATTATATGAATTTTTAAAAGTTTTGGTTGTAGATGCTAAATCTGAAACTGTATTTTTTATTCCTACTTGTTTATAGTAGGTTTGACCTTCATCGCTATTAGCAAAGTTTATCATCATTTGATTCATGTTTTTGATAAACTTTTCATCGCTGTTAGGACTAGCTATCAGTAGGTATTCTCCTACAAAAGATTTTTTAATTCCAAAACATTTTTCCAGTGAAGGTATGCCATCAAATTCTTTTTGAGAACTATTTGCTATAAATTCAATTTCTTTATATTGATTACTATATCCATTAAGAAAAACACCATCTATTTGTCCAGATAATACATCCAATAAAGCAAGATTAGCTCCTTTATATGGAACTTCGATAAAGTGTTTATACTTTTCTGTGATAAAATAAACAGGAACAGATGTTTGACTATCCTTGCCAGCTGACCCTAAAAAATAAGTCTTATCATCGTTTTTTAATTTTTCGCAAGTTAAATTGCGATCTTTGCGTACAGCTAAAATTTGCGGAACTTCTCCCATAATTGATATTATTTTAAAATTATCCAATGCTAAATTTTTTTCAATCATTACAACATAAATTGAAGGGCTAGTTAACATCAAAGTATTTGGCGGACTATTAAGTAATTTAGTAACACCCACAGCTCCACCTGCTCCGGGTATATCTACTACAACTGTTTCGTAATTTAACTTATGTAGAAAAGAGTCAACTTTTCTTGCCATAATATCAAACGCTCCCCCAGCAGAAAACGGAACAATAATTGTTATATTTTCTGCTAAAGTAAGCGAAGGTAAAATAAATGCTAGGATGTATATAATTTTTTTAATCACATTAACTCTTCAAATTTTAATTTTATAAATTCTAAACTATTAATTAGTCTAATACTGTCGGGATTATTGATATTTTCTTCACCGTATTTTTTGCCAGCTAAAGCTCCTTTGATAGCCCATTCACCATAGGGTTTATCAAAACCTTCTGTACACCAAACTGTTAATCTTTCTTTATTTTTTAAATAGTCTTCTTGTAAAAATATTCTAGAAGATAACTTAGCACACTCTCTAAACGCACTACGAAATGTGTTAAATTCATCTGTGTTAAATCTAGTAATGTTACTTACTTGATTAAAAATTTTAAACTTGCGACTTATATTTGTAGTCATGTCTATTGTAGACTGGTTTACTTTAAGTACTAAATCTTTTGGTAATAGTTTTACCCCGCCGTACCCATAGGTTAAATTGTTAATGGGATTTTGACTAGTCCAAACATAAACACATTCTCTATTAAATATATCAGGTTGAAAATCAAAATTGAAGTCATCGGTTAAGTAAGCATCTCCATCGACAACATAAAACATATCTGTAGAAGATAGTTCAGCAGCTTGTTTATGGGCATTTACAATACCTTTGATACCATTTACACGTTTAGCATTGGGTGCTTTAGTTAAAACACGTAGCCAATTCTCTTCGGCGTTTACTTCATTGTAACTGATAAAAACAACATCCGGGGTTTTTGCTGACCTGTCTATAGGACTTATGGATCCCATGTATTTAGTTCCTTTTGTTTCTATATTTTCTAAATAGCACTTGTATACCCAAATTTTTTCTTCTGTAAATTTGTTGTCTAAGTACCACACCATTTGATATTTTAAATTATATAAATCAGTAACAGCAATGTCATTAAACTTTATATTTTTAAAAGCGGCATTTTTTTTACATATAAGATTTAGATTTACTTCGTGGTATTGTTTTTCGTTGATCCAGTTTTTTGTAAAATATTTTCCTACCCATGAATCCTGATATTTCCAAGTAATACAACTATCCACTACTGCAGTGATAGGCAATTCTTCTTTTAGTGTCAAAAAGGAAAATGCTGGATTTAAAACAATAAATTCATCGTAGTTTTTTCCTAATTCATACAATGCTGTATCATATTCAACACTATCGCCATTCCATACTATTTTTTCTACTTCCTCTGTTGGAATATAATGTATTTTATCAGTGATTGATTTTCTTAAGCCAGTCATAGTATGTTTGAAATCCTTCCTCTATTGTTACAGTAGGATGATATCCAAAATCCTTCCTGGCACGAACAATATTTAATTGCCCTCGACGAGGAAAATTATCGTCCCTTGATTCTACACGTATTGAACCTTTGCCTGCTATTTTAATTGCTAATTCTGCGGCTTCTAGAAGTGTTCGACTTTGACATTTTGTAATGTTGTATATGGTATTGTCAGTATTATTGCTTGTGGCAGCTAAAGCAATACCCATAGCTGCATCATCTACAAATGTAAAATCAAGTTCATCATTGATACCTTTAACAACAAGTTCGTTTCCTCGCATAGCATTACTTAAGAATTTACTTACAACTCTATTTTCGATATCATACGGACCATACACAGCACTTGGACGTATAATTGTGTGAGTAATGCCAAATCTACGTGTGTAATCTTTAACTAACCATTCTCCTGTTAATTTCATAATAGCATATGGTCCGATAGGATAACAATCGGTGTCTTCATTAATACCATCTATTTCAGTAGAGATGAAATTACCATATACCATACTGCTACTAACATACACAAACTTTTTAACATTATTTTTTACAGATAATTCTAACAACCGTAATAGCCCTTCACTCATTACTCTACTACCTGCCATAGGATTTTGATTGACTATACTTTGTCTGGGAAAGCTGGCTAAATGTACAACTACGTCAACATTTTTAAACATATAATCAACGTGTAATTTTTCTATGTCATTGTAATTTATATCACGGGTTTTTATTCTACAAAAGCGTTCAAACATTATGTAATCTAATTCCTGCTTTGATATAAACCCGTAGTCTGTTTTGTTATCTATTATAGACACATTATGATTTAAATTTTCAAGCTCACGAACAACATTGTGTCCTATGAAACCTAATCCACCAGTAACTAATATTTTCAAAACAGTAAGCCTTTAATATAAATGCCAATCATTATTAAATTTAATAATATTAAACTGGGTTCTCGCCATAAAATGCTGATCCATACCCATAGTATTGCGGCAGTTAATCCGGAAAATTTATAATATGGAGTTACGTCGTGTGCTACCAAATAAACGTGTAGTAACGCTACAAAACTAGCTGACCATTTTAAATAAAAGTCTAAGGGTTTATTGAACATTATGAAACTTTAAATAAAATTCTGTAGCAGAGATATCTTCAACCTCGCCATACACAATCACACGATATCCATAGGAATTTACATCAGGACGAACACTATATCTAGGATCTAAGCAGTTAGCTTTGATCCATTTACCTAAATCAGTATCCATAAATTTACTTAAAGGTACCGCGGCATATAGTTCAGGATCTTCTACATCTGACATAGTAAAACTGTGGAAATTAATAGTACGCATACTACTATTATAGCAGATAAATTGTTATTTTACAACAAATTCCGAAGCCATTGGAAAGATTGATTCTAATACACCAGCACAGGCTATGGCAATTTCTCTGTGTTCTTTTTGTGTTTCTGGACCACTGCGTAATTCAACATAGTGCAACCATGAACGCAAAGTGCCATTCATGTATATCCTACTTTCAATAAGACCTTCGGGCAGTACAGCACGAGCTTGTTCTTTGGCTATGCCCTGATTAATAGCCCACTCATATTCTCTTTGAGCGGCATAGATGGCTCGTTGTTGAGCTCGATACCAATCATTTTGTAATAGTTGATCATCAACTTCGACGCTGTTCTGTCTGTTTTTGGTATCTTGAAGTCTGGCTTCTCTTGTGGTAAATTTAAGGTCGCGAGTAGGGTCTGCGTATCGTTGAGAAAATTCTTGAAAGCTGAAACTTCTATGTCTAAGTATTTGTCTTGCGATATCACGAGTAGTTTCTATTTCTAAACAGGCATTAACAGTTTCTAACGGGCTCCAGTGTTGATGTTTAACAAGATATCTTATTAATTTTTCGCTGGTTTCTGTATTGAACTGATTTGAGGGATTACTTACTCTAGCACAATACGCCACTAACTCTTGGGCATTTACAATACCTTGGTCCGCTAATTCTTTACTAGGTTGACTTGATGATACTAATGATACTTTCAAAGATTTCCTAACAGTCTATCAGTTTCCGGCTGAACTAATGCCGCTACACTTTTAATATCAACAATAAAATCTACATCACGAATTCTGTCTTCTAACTCGGCAAACATTCTTGAAATAATTTCTTCAATGTCTTCTATTGATAAACCCTGTTTTGCCAATGTATGTAAGTTTACAGTACGTTGTTTTTTATCGTCTAATTTAAAAATAATTTTTTTAATACATTCTAGTGGGACATCTGTTTTGTTTACTTCCGAAACAATAATCTCCCACTGTTCTAATACATCATCAATTGGCAGCATCGTTCACCGCGGCAGTTGCTTTAGATGGACGACCACGACGCTTCGGAGCTTCCGCTACAGGAGGGGTCCATGTAGCTTCTGATGGATTAACACCTGGTACCATACGCTCAGCATCTTTCTTCATACGAGCTGCTTCGGCTATCATGGAATTTGCTTCTTGTTCCATACGCTTTGCCTGTGCTAACATATTGGCAGCAATAGCACGATCGCTTAGTACACCATCTGTAGGTGCTGTAAGTGTATCGGGAATTTGAAAACGACTTTCAGATTCTTGTTGTCTAGCCAATTGTTCTTCTCTGTATTTTGCCTCGGCAGCACGTTTAACTTGTGGATCAACCATACCGCGAGCGGCATCATTTTCTTCCATTTTCTTACGTGCTTCTTCGCCTTGATTCATTTCGTTAATTAATTTATTAAGTTCATCTAAACGAATGTTAGCATTAGTAGTTGGAGTCATAATTACATCAGCACAACGAACTTTTTTAATCATACGTTCTTGATGTAATGTTTCAAGTATTGGTCTTCCATCTGGCAGTAAGGAACGATGTAAAGCATCGGCTAACTGATTAGCTTGTTGTCCAATATCGCTTTCTACCACACGCTGAATAGCATCTTGCCATGACGCATTAAGTACTTCTGGATATACAACAAGGCACATATGAGTATCGCCCGGAACTTCTCTAAATAGTACCAATATTTTTCTATCGCCTATTTTTCCTACGTGTTTAATTTGTTGTGCCATGTTAGCCTCCTTGTGCTGAATCAATTGGCGTACTAACTGTATCAGTTGTATCAGTTTCTCCATCAGCTACAGTGCCTGTAGCACTTGCTTCAGCTTGTGCTTGCTCCACTACGGCTTTTAGAAAAGTTGTGAGTTTGTCATAAACAACACCAACTTGTGTTAATTCGGCACCGCGAAATGCTCCGCGAGATGCCGCGAGATCTACGATAGCTCTTAAAGCTTCAAGATCCGATAAAGTGATTTGAGTAATGTTTTCCATAATAATATTTAACTGAATTTTATATTACGATAAAATAAAATGCCCCTTTTACGGGGCATTTTGGTTAAATTAATTTAGATTATTTGAGTTTATAGTTAATGTAAGCTAAAACTAAGGACATTGTAGCTCCAACGTAATTGCCATTACTTAAATCTTCTAGCCCAGATAGTGTTAACCAACCCATCAGAAACCAAGTAATTTCGGTGCGATTTTTAAAATACCACAATCTAAATTTGTCCATATAATCCTTTAGTGAGTTACTTCTTCTTCATAGTACGCATATTGTCCCCAAGGTGGTACTATAGTGCTACTGCCATGTATTATCCAAACTGTATCACAGTAGTGTTCGTCGCCCCAACTACCATAAGGATATCCGTCCGTTAGTACTACTAGACGCTTAGGTTCAATTTGTTCTTCTTTTAAGTAGCTGTATATAGCAGTAAAATCAGTTCCGCCGCCACCTTGAGGTTCATAATCAGCGATACTGTCTAAATTCTCGCTGTCATATTGCCGTGGATTATGTACATTGGTATCAAATGTAAACAAGTGTATTTTATAAGCGGCAAATTGTTCCATAATACCTTGTATCTCGCTTAAGAAATCTTTAAGCATGTCACCGTCGATAGATCCAGATGTGTCTATGGCAATAGCAATATCAATCATTTCTTCGGGTTTCAAGCCTGGCATAATTGCGTCCATATGCCAACTTCTGCGACTTGATCTCATCCAAGTGAAATCAGATTTAATAGTTGATTCAAGTTGCATACGTAATAGCTCGCGCCAATTCATTTTAGGAGCGGTCATATCTTGAATAAGACGTTTAATGCCAGCGGGTATATTACCAGCATTGTCTGAAGCCGCGGCAGCCGCTAGTACTGCTTCTTTAATTTCATCACGTATAGCGTCTTTTTCTGCTTGGCTTAGTTTAGGACGACCACTGCCTTCATCTTCGTCACTGCCGTCGCCACCTCCGTCGTCTAAGTGATCATCTAATAATTTTTCAATCAAATCGTTGATGTCAATTTTTTCAGCGTTTTCATAAAGTATGTCGTATACTTCTTCGGCGCACATATTTTCATATTTTGGATCATATAAACAAGGCACTGTGGTAATTTTCTCACCTACACGGTGTTTGATTAAATCAGCATTTACACAATAGTCATCGGCAATGTTCCAAAGTTTAGGATTTCTATCTTGTCTCCTGCCCATATGATCGTACACACAATGTAGAACTTCATGTCCAAACAAAAATTCAATTTCTTTTGGGCGTAGCATATCAATAAAACGACTGTTATAATAAAATCTACGTCCATCTGTTGCCGCTGTACCACACCACTCATCGGCATTTACAAGTGTTAAACGAGTGGCCAAATTACCAAAAAAACTAGCACGTAGCAGTAAGCCTACTCTGGCAGTAATAAGTTTTTCACGTACTTGTGCGTCTAGTTTAGGATCTGTAGGACCCAGTAAGTCTTTGAATTTGCTAGAATCTTTAGTATCTGCTGTTGTGCCTTTAGCGGTCATAATTCTTCCTTGTTATTAACTATACTACTATTATAGTGTCTATTGAATAAAAAGTCAACCATAGTATTTAAGTTTAAAAACTACCATTTCTTCGTCTGATCTTAGATAGATTTTTAAATGATTAAATTCTGTATTCCAAGCCCATGTATTTCCCACTGAAAAATATTTTAACTCTGTTCCTGGACCATAAGTCATCCAGCACCAATTTCTAAGTTCAATTAAGTCGTCTACTCGATTAGAGTATGAAATAGGACTAATGGAATACTTAAAAGATCCAAATCCATTGTGCCTACGATCTAATTTGGTAATTTTATATTTCATAATACTATTATAGCACCAAAACAATAAAAAGTCAACCTTCCGCTTTTATGTATTTTAATACAAACCAGCTTTGAGCGGCTTCGTTGAAAAAATCTAAGTGTATTTGTTCTGAATAGTAAAATCTGCCAGGCAAAATCAGCCCGTCATCTTCGCCATTATATGGTTTGAGTCCTTTATGGCGTCTTACTGAGAATCCTAACTCTCGCCGACATTTCCAAGATATAAGCATACTAGCACCATACTCACGTACTATTTCAAAACTAATTGACTCCCATTCTCGTGGGTCATCAAAGATAATTAAGTTGTGTTTAATTTCTACTTTCATTTTTCTCCAAATTTTAGTAAAAACACAAGGTACTTTTTTTCATCTAATATAGTATTATCTAATGACATCATACCGTCATGGGTATAATTTAATTTTACCCCGTAAGTATTTGTTAACCAAGAACCAAATCCATCGATATCAAAACTGTTATGTTCGGGTATAGCATTGAATTCTTCTTTAGCTCGAACAATTTTAACCCACGTATCGTTACTAGTAATGGTATCTATTCTAGAACTAGTGTTGGCATAATATTCATCTTTACTCATTATGACCATCTTAGTAAAAAATGTAATCGTTCTTGATTTGTATCAAAGTACACAAACATACCTTGATGATGGTCTATGCCACGTGGCAAATTCTCCGCCATCCAATTTAATATTTCCCGTTCGTTCTCTGCCCACCATTTGTAGTCAAAAATCATTAAACTAGGACTACTGCCGTTTTCAGCCAATAGAAATTTATTTTGTTTAAATGTAGCTGACGGGTCTGAGCGCATTATCATTTGACGGATTTGGCCTTTAATTTAATCCAAATAAATTCTTTGGTATTTACTGGTCTATTATCAATACGACTTACGCCGTTTTCATTTTCAATCCAAACACGACTGCTGTATTTTAGCAAATGATCATGTAGGCTATAATTCATAGCTCCGCCGTTAGCTGGACTACAGTCGGGCATGACAACATAACGACCTAAATCTTCACCAAATACAGTACCATTTTCTTTTAGTTCATAGTAGTAGTTCAATTAGGTTCACCATATTTAAGTTTAAACCATGATAATTCTTCATCATCAAATATACGTATCACATAATGATCATAAACTATTTGATAAGTCCAATGTTTGTTATCAACTTTATCGCCGTGAGCCAATGGTTCACAAGGACCATATGTATCTGTAAGCCAATTCCTTGCCTTGTGGAAATTTAACATACCAGCAATTTCTAAAATATATTTAAATTTCTTTCCTACCTCTGGTTCAAGATATAAACTATATCTCATTTAAATCAACCTTGTCAACGCCTTCCATTTGTAAACCGCCTTCTGCGGGACAAAATATCCAATCTCCTGAGTTATATTCGTAGGCATTATAGTTTAAATTTCGAAATATAGATTTTACTTTTGATTTATCAGTTTTAGCTATTTCAACAAAACAAATAGGTCTATGATTTTTTAAAAGATTTTCGGCACCTGCCAAAGCCAAATGTTCCATACCTTCAACGTCCATTTTTATAAAATCAACTGACTCATCAAAATTATCTAATGTACAAGTTACTACAGATTCAGTATTAGGCTTAATCATATTTTGATTATCACTGTGTTGGGGTTTGATTAATTCCACTCCTCCAAAGTTATTGACAGTATTATAATCAGGTAGTGCTATATCTATGATTTGGTCAGAGTTATTGCTTACAGCTAGATATTCGCAGATAACATTATCTAATCCATTAATTGCTACATTACCACATAACATATAGTATATCTGACGCTGTGCTTCAAATGCTCTAATAGAAATCCTATTACCAAATTTCTTAGCCAAGGCTATACTATGGCTTCCTATATTGGCTCCAACATCATAAAACGTCATTGAGGGTTTGTGTTCTAATATATGGCTACAAAAACTTTCTATTAGTTCAATATCGTCTTTGGCCCAAGATCCCAATAGTTCAATACTACGCCCTATATATTGATCATTACTGTTAATGATCATAGGGCCATATATGGAATTGACAATTTTATTTGGTATAGTCATAGTTTTTCTACATCAACCCCACACCAACTTAAACATTGTAACCAATGGCTCACTAGCAAATCTATAGCCCGAACTAGTCTGCTGATAATCTCTACCACACTGATAGCCATGCTCAACTAACCATTTACTCATACCTTCGCATCTTTGAGCAATTTCTTTACGGATCTCAAGTCTTTCCTGATTACAATCTGTGCCCAAACTGTTATAGCGACGTATCAAATCGTGATAAAATGGTTCAGTATCTACAACAAAGACAAGATGTGGATATAAATCTCTAGCCATAATATTTCCTGTTTGTATCTCATAAAAAGGTAGGAGGTCGGTGCGAACACAGCCCTGTGTATAAAACTACACCACCCTCCCGTAGTTGTTAAACTGATGCTTGAAGAATATACTTACCATACTTTTTATGGAACTCATCAAAGTTTTTCAACTTTGTTGGTTGGAATGGTAAATTATAAACAGTAAGAGCAATACGAGCTCCCATAACCACTAACTCAGTTTCAAAATTCTTCATCATATAAGCAAAGAAGTAGTCTGCCATTGTATGGAAATCCTTGTCAGCTACTTTTTTATCTACTGCTTCTTTAAGTTCATAGCACATACTGATAACTAAAGAATACATAGCTGATACTTCTTTAACATCTAAAGTAGTTACCTTACCTGATAAAATATCTTCCGGGTTAGGCATACGTCCCGCAATTTTACGATGAGCATTAAATTTAATAGCAAGTCCTTCGCCAATGGTACCTGAAATTAAATTAGTAATTGTATCTTCATCATGGTCTTCGTCTTCTAATAATTCTGATACAAAGCTCCATGAGCGAGGAGTCGCAAACGCACGGCTAGAAGATTTTGGATCAAAGTCATATAGATCTTGTTTATTAGAACCAAGGTAACCAATAACATCTTTACTAATGTTATGAGTTACTGCCCAATCCTGCCAACTAGCAAAATCTGTTTTCATTTCTTGATGTATGAAACGATTAGCTAACGGAGTAGGCATACGATACGTTACGCCTTTGTCTGATTCACGATTACCTGCGGCAACCATTACAACATTTTTAGGCAATTTATATTTGCCAATGCGACGATTTAAAATAAGTTGATAAGCCGCCGCTTGTACTGACGGAGCAGATGAATTCATTTCATCTAAAAATAATACTACAACAGGATACTGACTTGCTAATTCTTCGCTAGGTAAGTCAATAGGTTCTGCCCAATCCATTTTACCTAAATCTTTATTGTAAAACGGAATACCGCGAATATCTGTTGGCTCCATTTGACCCAAACGTAAGTCAATCATGTATCCGCCTAGTTCTTCTGTTACACTGGCAACCAATTCGGATTTACCAATACCTGGAGGACCCCATAAAAATAACGGGCGTTGATGTTTAAATGCTTTAAGCAAGCTACGTCTTGCTTGTACGGTTGTTACTTGTCTTGAGTCTGACATGGGCTATGTTCCTTATATACGAGTTAATAAATGTTACTATACTGCTATTATACAACTAAAAGAATAAAAAGTCAACCTTTTTTGGTTTCGTCCATAAACACTTCCAGAGCCTTACGCTCTAAGGGTGAAATTTGTCTATAATATTTTACCAAAGCTTCGATGGCAGATAACCCATCCATTTGGTTTACTTCTGCAAAAGTTTCAATAATTTCGCAGGCGTAATCTAAGGTCATTGTGTTATTCATACTACTATTATACAAGAATATGAATAATAAGTCAAGTGTTTACTAAATATTCGAGTGTACACTATCATCGAAGACTCTAGTCCTTATTACATAAGATTTACATTTACAGGTTTGAACCATGTATTAAATTTTGTTTCAAACCAAGTTCCAATTAACATAAAAAACTATTTAGGTTATAGTCATGATACTTTGGATATCAAAACATCTGAACAAATTATTTCTATGTTGCCAATGTCTACACAAATTGATTTTAAAAAGGATAGAGTGGCTATTTTTACCACTATGCCAGGCGGAGGATCAGGCATACACAAAGATGGTCTTAACAATAGACTAAGCATAAATTTACATCTACATATACTAGACGATAAATGTACAACTTATTGGTATGAGGATAAATTATTTGAAAATTTAACTTTGGTAGGGGATACAAATTATACAAGAAATGTATACCCAGATTATAAAACAATGAATAAATTTCAATCTATAAAAACAATGGTAGCGCAACCAAATGAAATGATTCTATTTAATACCGATATATATCATAGTTGGAGTAATCTTAATTCTAAAAATTACAGAAAAATCCTAACACTACGCCCGCAAAATTCTGGAACATTTTATTTTGATGATGCCAAAAAACTGTTATTCAATTTATAACTAACGTCCTCTGCCAGCTGATCTTGTAGGCGGTTTTTTATTTGGGGTAGGAGTGGTGGCTTTTTTAATCTTTTTTTCTACGGCAGGAGCATCATCACCTTCTATATGGTGTATGCCTTTTTTCTTTTCTAATGCCGCTTTTATTGTGTCACTTAATTTACTCATTGTGTTTCCTTGTGTTTGGCTGGCTTACCTGGGCTCGAACCAGGGACATTTTGATTAACAGTCAAACGCTCTACCGACTGAGCTATAAGCCAATAATTTTTACTCTGCTACTTCTACTACTGTGTCCTTTTTAGGATTCTTTTGATTTTTAATAAACAACTTGATACGATTTTGAATCTTAGATTTTTCTTTAGGTCTAGATGTTTTATTCATCAAGTCAGTTAACTGTTTTAAGTTAAGTGGGCCCAATAGTGTTTTACCAGTTTTGGTTGTTAACGAAGTTTTGCGTGATTTAGATGCCATATATCTCCTTTGCTATTTTACTTAGCACTGACTAGAAGTCAGTTAGAAATTTTTGGCGGAGAGCTAGGGATTCGAACCCTAGATGGACTGTTTAGGCCCATGCCCGCTTAGTAGGCGGGTGCCTTCGACCGCTCGGCCAGCTCTCCTTATTCATAACTTTACCTTTGTTTTTGTGGGGCCATTGCTTTAATTATATACTCATCGCGATCAATAAGCCCTGCTTCAATTTCCAACATAGCAGTAACTAAAGTACCGTGTATAGAATTAACTTTTTTGGCATGACCTGCCTTTAATTCTCGAGCTCGTGTAGCTCCTATCATTATTAATTCATAACGCCCAACTTTATCAGCTGCCGCTTGACTTGTGCGGCCAACAATATCAGATGGATCATATCTTGATTGTTCTAACCTTGGAATAATTTTTCCATCTGGTAATTCTTGTTGAATTAATTTCATTGTGTTTCCTTATTTAGATAAAAATTGAGTGTTTTTAAATTTTTTCATAATTTGAAAAGTTTTTTCTTTGTCTTTTCTTATTTCACGAGCTATTAATATACGTTTTTCTGTTTTTGATAATTGTCCTGCTAGAGTTTTGCTCAGTTCCGAAGACGATTGCTGTTTTTGTTGTTTTGCCATATTAACTCCTTAAGTTATAGTATATTATATACTGAACTTTATTGAAAGTCAAGTATTTTATTAATTTCAGACAAAGATTTGTCCAAGGCTACAGTGACAATTAATCTAGGTACAGGGCTTAGTATCAACCCATGAGCACAATCAGTTCGAACAAAAGCACTAGGAGTTAATAAATTAGCCACTTGAACAGTTGGATTACCAAGATAGTTCCATCTGTCTATAGAATTATTTCCAGGTATTGCTTTACTACTATACTCCTGCCCAGTAATAGTATTGAATTTTGATTCAATTAACCGTCTGTCGTTATACTCAATATGGTCCCACCAAATCATTTTATCTTCTGGATTTCCTAAAACCATTACATTGAATCTAGATTTAATACGATAACTAGAGCCTTGGAAAAACTTAGCATCTATATGAGGATTTGTTTTAACAGTGATATCTGAATTACTAATGAATACCCCAATACCATAGTAGTTTATATCGCAGTGATATAGGGATAAAAAGTCTATTAATTCTTTTCCGGCTTTACTATTTTGCCACTCTGTTTGGCACTGTCTGTTATGTTGTGTAATATCTAAATCATGAAAAAATTTAGAATTAAAACAGTCAGTATACCTATCAATTATCCAGTTACTAGCATCATTGGAAAAATTAAATTTTGTTTTGTAATAAAAATCGTTCATTTTTTCCAATAAGGAATAAGGTCAACAGGCATAGAATATTCGTTACGATTCATAATTAATTCAATGTTGTCATAATTATTATTACCGGTCCACGGAGCCCCAACGGCTAATGTTACTTTAACATCATCGGTATTATTAATCATTCCATGCGGCCAGCCGCCGTCCATAATAAAACATTTATCAAGATTAGGCACATGGATATTTCCTTTATCGGTAATAAAATATAATGTGCTAGTATCTCCCTGTAAAACAATTCTAAACTTATGTTGTTTACTATTAAGTTCATGCGGGTCGCAATCTATATGTTCATAATTAGCTATTCCGGGTTGTGTAATCAAAGCCATTACTCTAGACTTCATCCCCATCCAAGGAAACACTATATTATCAAACCAATCTCTGATAATATCGGGTGTATAATTATTCCATTTAAATTCTCCGGATAAATTGTTTGACGCCACTAATCCACCTTTGCTCATAAGCGGAATCATTTTAGTATATCGATAGGCATCCCAAAAACTACACTTTTTTGGTAAAGCAAGTAATTGCTTGGCAGCTTCTGTTTTATTTAATAAAGGTAAATTTACGCTGGCAAATAGCAAGTTATCGTTTGACATGGATTTATTTAGTGCTAAATATCAGCATGAATTACTATAAATCAGTTGTGTGGAATAATATTTTAACTGACAATATACTTTCAGTCATTGGTTCTGTTGAATATTCTTCTAGTCAAGTTGTGCCCTTGTCTAAAGATAAACAAGTTGAGATTTTTAATATTTTAAAAATTGACAACACTGAATATACAACAGCTAAAATTATGTTGGTTTATTTGCCTCCAAATACTCGATTTAGCATACATTCAGACAAGCCTAAAGAAACTAAAGATCCCAGAAAATCTTGTAGGTGTCTTTTCTTACCTTTAAAATCCTGTGACAAATTAACATGGTCTTGGTATGAAGTAACTGATTCTACAAAAGTATTTTATTATGGGGAAGCCAACAACTGGCCAATAGTACCAATGATTTCAGATTCTTTTGCTTTAGAATTAGACACTGTTATGTGCGATAAACCATTCATAAGCGATATAGGAACTTTTCATTCTCTACGTAACGATGGAAACAATTCGGCAATAGCTCTTAGTATTAGGCTTATGCCTTGGACTTGTGATAATATAGATGTTGACCCTATTTTACCACCTATACATGGAGTTGCTTTAGCATGAAATATTTAATGAAAAATATGGATTTTGTTTTAAATGAATATTAATAAATGGCCAGTAATCATTTTTGCCAGTCCAAGAACTGGCAGTAATGCTCTCTTACACCATATTACCAATTTAAACACTGATATTAAATATTATATTGAGCCAGCACCTGATTTTTGTCTAGAAGAATTTATTCAACAATCAAACAATAGACATGCCATAAAAATAATAGTTAGTCATATTTCTAATTATCCCGAAACACTTAAAAAATATATTTTTTCCAATGACAATTTTAAAATTAAACTTAATCGTAAAAATGTAGTTGAACAAATAGCCAGTTTTTATCTTGCCAGAAATAGAAAAATTTGGACCTATTATACAGCAACTACAACTCTAAAAAATCGTACTTTAGGTGGAGTAATTAATGATTTTTCATCCGAAGAAATAATTAATATTAATTTGGAAGAAATTAAATACTGTATTATACACATGTTAGAGTGTAATAAACTTTGTAGTGAAATTGATGTTAATTTAGAATTATATTACGAAGATTTTGTTAATTTTATTACACCCACTAAAAAAACTCCAAAACCTAAAAATTATAACGAATTAGTTAGTATTATCCAAGACTTATATAGTTCCGGGATCTACCAATCCTAGTTTTTCAAATCCCCAAGATCTTTCATTACAACCGTTACAGCGATTACATCTTCCTACTTGGTAATCAGCACTAGCACAACTGTGAGTAATATAAAACAAAGTTTCTTGTTTAAACTTAATAGTTATATCTATAATGTGACTTTTATTAATAGTTTGAAATGGTGTTTTGAATCTTGCGGTTTCTTTACTGGGAATAGGTTGCCAGTCAACCATATGTTGTGGCAACTGTTCTATTACTCCAGCGTAAACTATGTTAAATCCCGAAACAAGACTTTGATCAACCAAAGACTTAATTTGTTTTTCTTCAGGTAATGAGTTATCACCAAACAGTTGAGGTTCTATGAATGGTATATTGAATTGTTGATTAACGGCTCCTACTACTAAATGACTAAAATATCTAGATCCTTCTTTTCTTAAAATTGAAATAGGGCGTATTTCGTGAATATTACCTGTGGCGGTGTTTTCTAAATGCAACAGGTAATACAGTATAGCACTGTCTATGCCACCGCTTACTAAAACTCCTATTCTAGATCTTTTGTTAGGTAGTGTAAGTGTTATTTCACGTTGATCATCGGCAGGACCGCATATGATATTCATTATGGAAATATTTAGCTGATTGAATAAGTGATAATTTTTTGTGTGTCAGGAAAACTATCAAACCCCGCAGACGGCAGCCCATTCCCTGTTTCGCCCCGGCGGATGCTGAATACTAGAGGGATCAGCAATTACATACTGGTTTGGGTGGTACCATTCCCATTTTGGAAACCTATTTGTCCACCTTCAGCTTCGATACGTGCTAGAACTTCTTCAAACAAGATTGGTGCGAAGTCAGTTTGCTCAACGCATACGCAGTGATATCTTGTATCAACGATATCAGTTTGTTTACCGTTGAATCCAGATAACATCACACGACTAGCGTGTAAGTGTCCATGTATGTTAGTTCCAAATCTTCCTAGACTTTCTGGATGAATAGGAATATGACTCAATATCATTCCGTTCATCACATGGTAAGCACGTAATTCGCGAAAGTATTGACGATATTCGTCATCTGGAAAAATGTCATGGTTTCCACGAATTAAAACTTTGTCACCGTTTAATCTGGCTAGCGTCGGTAAAGCCCTACGGTTAATAACAACGTCACCTAAGTGATAAACTTTATCCGTAGGCTTAACACGTTCGTTCCATTTCGCAATCATAGCTTCGTCCATCTCCTCAGGAGTGTCCCAGGGTCGAAGTTTAGTTACTCCATCGTTACGTGTAAAGTGGCATACTCCTTTGTGCCCAAAGTGTGTGTCACTTACTAAAAATACACTGGGCATCATGCCCTCCTTTAATAAATTTCTTTTATAATATCAAATTCAGCTTTAGGCCATTTTTCTTGGAATTCATCTTTTTTAACATAAGCATTATAATCTTTGGCATTAAAAAATACTTTTGTAAACTCAGTTTTTAATGTGCCTTTTTTGTATATTGTTAAGTAAATTGATTTTGATGTTCCAGCCATATTTGCCTTTCTTTAAGTAATTTATATATTATACTTGTTATTTACATAAAAGTCAACCAGAGATTGCTGTCAAAAGAATAGGAGCCGAAGCTCCTATCTGTTATTTTCTGTTTCGACGGATAACTCCGCAAAGCAGTGATTAAACTGCTAAAGATTGGCCTTTGGCTGCTAAAGTGCGGAACTTGATGTTCTTACCTGAAACAGTTACTTCGCCAGTAGATGCTTTTGCATTTACGAGATTTGCTTCTACGGCCGAGTCTCCCCAACCCTACGGGTTTCACCTTCCCGTGTTGCCTTTTTCGCTATCTCACCATGTCGAAACCAGGTCACCCCCAACGAAATATACTGTCCCACGAACTTTGCACTCCCATTTGGTTGCACAATACACTTCGGTGGAGATGGTGGGAATCGAACCCACGTCCACAATGCCTTTACTACAAAGGAATTACAACAATACTAACATTATATATTATTTACAATAAAAAGTCAAGAAAAACCCGCCTAAGCGGGTTTTTGATGCTAGTTACTATTAGAAACCACGTGTATAAATTAAATTCACTGTGTGTGATTGACTATCACCATACTGCTTGTCATAGCGTACACCGATTTGATCTTTCTTAGTTAAATCATAAGCAACTGTAGCACGTACTGTGTTAGTCTTGTCGCTGATAGTGTTGTCAAATGCTGTGCGATAGCGATATCCCAATTTAGCTGAAACTCCAGATCCTAATGCCGCTGTAACACCTGGTTCAACTGAATAGTATCCAAAGTCTGTGCTGCCTGTAAATTTATTGCCAACAGCTACACGAGTATAAACTCCTACTGGTCCAACTGGATGACTATATGTACCACCTACTTCAGCACGAGTACTTAAACTGTCAGTAGGACTCACATACTGTGTTGCAGCAATGTCAGCTGTGATATTTTTAGTAACAGATTCTTTGATAGTTACAGAATAGTTATGGCTATCAGCCGCACCATTGTCACCACTTTGGAATTGGTCTTCTAAAGATACCGACGCAGCCATAGCTGAGCCTACTACAAAAGTTGATACTAAAATTGCTATAATTTTTTTCATTCTTGATTTCCTTTTAAAAATGTAACATCTCTGTTACGTATATTAATTCTAGCATTATTGCTAGAGATAATATTCAGTTGCGGGTGTTGTTAATGTAATCTTTGATTTCAATCATTGAATATACAATTACAGCCCCGATGATTAATGCGGTTATAGTTATCATCATACTAATTATATCCTTTCACTATATTGCCGTCAATTGGGAGATTGCCACGAGCGTGCCAAGCTAGATGTAGTTGAACTCGTATTTTTTTAGACTGCGCTATTTTATCATTAGAAAAAATTTCTTTTAGTAGTCTTTTTTCTATAGATTTCCTTCGTTGGTCCATAGTCTAATATTTATTCGCTATTGACATTAGTACTATACTTTAGCTGGTTTTTTGGACAGAATCAACAGAATAATTGTTCAAAAATTTAATTAAATCCCCATATAATGTAATTAACATAGCTTCTTTATCCCCAAATAACACAAGTCTATATGGAACTGTATGTTTGGCCATAATGTAATAGGGATTCTGTATTTTCCTATCTAAGTCTAACAACACACTATTGTTTATTTTATTGATACCAGTCAACTCAATTTTGTATTGTGGCAGTTTAAGCATTTGATTTAATATTTGATAACCTTTGTCAGTAAGTCGCATACCGCCATCTGGTCTTATATTATGCCACCAAGTTTTCATGGCAATTTTATAGGTAATACCTAAATCAACATCTAATTTTTTTACTAAATCGTGTGTTAATTGTTGTCTAAGATCGCGCACATTAAGGAAAAATTTTATCGCCTTGCTTTAGCAATACTACACTAAATTTGTCTGTTTTAAATTGTTGATTTAGTTTTTTAGCTAGATTAATGGCATGTCCTGGATTACTAAATGATACTTTTTTATATTTGGGTCCAGGGTATTGAACTAACATATTGCTGGTTTTTAAATTGATAGGTTCATCGGAAAAATACACCGCCCAAATACCTTCAGAGGCTAGCACCTGCTCACTTTTGTAAGTAGATTTATTTGTTACTTCTGCTAAAATTTTTGGTTTAGGACGTGACATAATGCTATATTTATATAGTAAATAGACGCATATTAAAATTTTCCGCCATCGATTTGAACCTGTATGACTTCGTCTTTTGACGACAGCTCGGCTTCTTGATACTGTTTAAGTTCAAGAAGCAATTCAGTTAAATCAGCGTGCATGCCTTTGGCATCCGCCATTGGCATTACAAAATCTTTAACACCACGAGCTTCGTGCCCACGTATGCGTTCTATAAATTTTTGTAGATGTAAGCTCACTGTTACCTCTTCAAAAAGTTTTCTAATTGAGGAGGTATCCATCCATCAGGTTTTAAAACTTTACCATCTTCTCTGCGACGTACCTTACCTAATTGACGATCGATTTTGGCAAAGTTAGTGGACATAACTTCTTTCCAAGCACCTTCGCCATCAAAGCCTGCGCTATGTATGGCTCCTATGGTGACAACTAAAATATCAACAAGGGCATCTAACTGTTCTACCTTATCATTAGCAACAACAGCCTGATGTAGTTCGGAAACTTCTTCATCGATTAATTTCAAATACATAGCATATTGTGAAATGTTTTCCTCGTCTACTGTTTGTTCGCAAGCTCGCATGAATTTTTCTTGGTCACGAAATAAATTTGTCATTTTGGTATTGCCTCTTCTTCTGTATGAAATGGTCCTTTATAAGGATATCTTTGTAATAAAATTAATTTGGGATCTTGCATAGCTTCCCATTTACGACCTTTTTTAACTGTATACCAGCCGGCGGCATGCCAACTTTTACTTTTTTTTGTTTTAGTATACACTGGTAATTTTTGTGGTACGTCCCACATAGGATTGTGCGCTCTACCTGCTGTGGGAAATCCGTGTACGGTATTGGTAGATATCTTTTTCTTTACTATTTTGGCGGAAGGTTCAAATTGTATGTCAACATTACGCTCAACTAATTTTATAGTTTTGTATTGTGCTATTACTTGATTGTTTATTTTTACTTGATACCCACCGGCACAGGCTTCTACGTTGCCAACTTTTTCTTCGTTTTGCTGTATTACCCAAAACTGTTTATCAACAATAGGTTTGGCTATTAAAGTCATGTTTGTGTTCCTTTTCTACATTCTTCTTGTACTTGGGCTGGTACATCAGGATGCCATCCGCCCATCAACATATTACAATCATACTTTACAGTATGATCATCTAACATAATAAACATCGCTACTGATAAAATCATTAAAAAAACAACAACTGTAATTTTAAAAACCTTTATGGTTTTATCCATTTAATAATCCTTTTTTCATAGCCGCATAATATGATTCTTCGTCACGACATTTATTACAAGTGGTGCCCACATACTTTGGAACACACCGCTACATCGATAGCAACGGTATCCTATCAGATGATCGTTATTAGTAACAGCATTATTAAAGTTATCAATCATTCTCATCTTCGAGCGAATATAATCCTTCGCTATTTCTATTAATATTATTAAGGGTTCTAATTGTATCCAGTAGTTCCTGAATCATATTAGCGATTTCATAACCGCAAACATCTAGTTCGTCGAGTCTTCCGCTTCTTAGTTTCAAAATCATTTGTTGTGGTGTCATTTTACAATTCATCCTTTTAACTCTATACTATTATTGTAACAGAATTTAACCATACTGTCAACTATTTTGGTAACCTAATAAAATCAATGAAAGATGAATATGAACTAAATAAGTGTAGTTCGCGATCCTGGCAGATCCAACTACTCTAACAGTTAAAAAGGAACTATCAGCAATGACTATTTACACGCTTTACATTAAGACGCATAAGAAAACAGGACTAAAATATTTAGGTCAAACTCATTACGATCCTTACGAATACAAAGGCTCGGGCATTGATTGGAAAAAGCATATTAAACAACACGGTGACGATATTACTACTCAAGTTATTTATTCCGGAAAAAATCGTGATGAAATGGTATCTCTTGGTAGGCATTACAGTAACCTATACCGCATTACAACTTCTGTGGATGATTTTGGTAACAGAATTTGGGCTAATAGAACCATAGAAAACGGTGGTGGCGGTTGGAACATAGGTAAAACATATTCTACAGAAGAACGAAAAAAGTTTGGGCATACTAAACATAAGGGCTCTAAACGAACAGATAAGCAAAAACAAAAAATGAAGGATAATCACGCAGATTTTTCTGGTAGTAATAATCCTAACTATGGTAAGAAAGCAAAAGAATCGACACTTACAAAAATGAGAGTCCCAAAAGTAAGAGTATGTCGCATAGTTGATCGCAAAGAAATGTCTGTAAACGAACTTACTGGCTGGATTAAGCGAGGCTGTAATCTAAAAGACAACTATC
>Ga0214164_1000056_pt1 | contig 76633 bp, 75 predicted proteins | sample TroBogepilimnion_13_FD_153003 | JGI IMG/M metagenome (GOLD analysis project Ga0214164, IMG submission 153003) | Freshwater microbial communities from Trout Bog Lake, WI - Practice 03JUN2009 epilimnion v4 | ecosystem: Environmental > Aquatic > Freshwater > Lake > Epilimnion/Euphotic zone ... | reverse complement strand
CCTCCCTCACGCTAAATTCAATAGCACAATTTCAGCACAAACTAGCACAGTTTTTCTACATAAGCGGCTCTCTTCTTGCCTGTAAGCTGGAGCGAATGCTATAATGCTCGGCTTAGGTTTTGGGGGATAATTGAACCCACGACCTCAAGGGCGAAAGCCCGTCAAAACAAGCTGCAAAGCTTGTTTAATTATGAATCGGTAGCAATGTTTAGTTGTTATTTTGGTTCAGAAAAAGGTTCGGTGATGTAGCTCAGCTGGTTAGAGCGCAGGATTCATAATCCTGAGGTCGTGGGTTCGATCCCCACCATCACCACCACTTACAACAAAGCCCAATGCACCAAGCATCTGGGCTTTTTTGTTGTACGAAAACAACAAATCATCATTGCTTGTGTTGTATTTGATATACATCAAAGAGCCACGCATTTAAAGCACATAAAATCCATCCATCGAATTTAGATTTACTATTTTTAACGAGGATGGAATCATGAAAAAAACACTATTAGCTTTAGCAGTTGCAGCTGCATTAGTGCCTTCTTTAGCAATGGCTGAAGCTGGCGACATCGTTGTGCGTTTACGTGCAACGCATATTGCACCAGATGAGAGTAGTAAACTTGGCAGCACAAGCGCAGGTGCTGGATTAGCCGGGGGTCTAGGCGGAGCTATTGGTCCAAATTCAGCATTAGAAGTAGATAGCAATACTATCCCAGAAATTGACTTCTCTTATTACATCACCAAAAACATTGCGGCCGAATTAATTTTAGCAGTTGGTACACGTCATGATGTAAAGGCTGTGAATACAGTTGTAAGTCCTACTGCTGCCGTGGGCTTGGGTAGCGTTAATTTATTACCTCCAACCTTAACTGCACAATGGCACTTTAATCCAGACCAAACGTTTGATCCATATGTTGGGGCTGGTGTTTCATATGTCCGCGCAATGGATCGCAGTCTCAACTTATTAGGCGCATACCCAATTCAGATTGATCGTAATTCGTTCGGTCCAGCTATCCAAGCAGGCTTTGACTACAACTTAGAAAACAAATGGTTATTGAACTTTGACGTTAAGAAAATCTGGTTTGGAACTGACGTTAAATTGAACGATGGCACTGGCTTCAAAAAAATCGATAGCCTTGATGTTGACCCATGGGTTGTTTCTGTAGGCTTCGGTCGCAAGTTCTAATTTAGCAGCACAAGTAAGACTCCACATAATAGTTTAGTTCCACCCTCGCCCCCGCTGTCACCATCGGGGGCTTTTTTTATCTACTAAACTACGCGCTATGTCTTCTCATCAGTTAGCCTAACGCTAGGGCATCAAACAGCTTTGATTATGTAAATAGAATAACTGAGTAGCTGGAATAAAAGAAAGTCGTTTTAAACGACTTTTAAATAAATGAGCGTCTAGTAACTAGACGGTGAGCGTCAATTCTTTTGACGGTTTGCTTGTGATTGTCGTGAATTACGACAAAGTGTAAGCGTCGCGTAACGCCACACTTGAATGAAATATTTATTGAAGCGTCCAGTAACTAGACGCTTTGATTATTTGTTTTTGCTAGTGCCTGCTGTGCTTTGGCTAGATTAGCTTGTGCCTTAGTTCTTTTCTGCCTATCGCGTTCAGCCTTCAAAGCATTCCCTGCCCTATCTTTCTGCTGTTTAAGGCTGTTGATACGGCTTTGTTCGGGTGTTAGGGGTTTTATTGTTTTTATTTCGTAAAAGCGCATATGTGTATTTATTTGGAAAGTCGTTTTAAACGACTTTCTTTGTTTTACTAGTACTCAATTTGTGTACTAATCTTTTTCAAAAAGCACGGTTTTTAACGCACTAGCGCAGGATAACCCACTAAATTACCTTTCCCATATAAAGCCTCTAATTGTAGTTTGGCTTTGTATGCGTCTTGCGCTTGAACAACAACATTTGTCGTAGTCATTACCTTAGTTGTTACAGCCAATTTCACTAAGCATTTATAAGTATTCATACCTATTTGTCCTCACCATAAAGTATTTAATGTAGCTTCTCTTAAAACAAATTCCTACCGCAGCTCTTTTGAACCAAAATCACTTGGTTTTTTATGGTTTCCTTTTGTTTGAGATAAATAAATGTACAAGTAAGGTTAAGGTTGGCACGCCGATAACAATAGTGCTGCGAAGTCCGTTCTTAAACGTGTGACGGTAAGCAAAGCGAGTGACTTACTACTCGTCCTCATTACACTACCCTTAAATGGATGCCATAAACGACGCACCTTAGTGCTGTAACGTTTGTAATGTTGTAGATGGTTAGTTACCCAGTAATAGGTAACGTAGGCTTATCGCAAAAAATTAAGCTGAAAGTGAGTGGGACTGCCACATTGTGAACCCACAAACATATCTAAAGAACGCTTCTGATATAGGCGATAGATATGTTGCGTAAGACGAGCACGTAAAAGGAGACAGCAAAACCTGCCTTACTTGTTAACTCAAGTTGTGTGTATATCAGTTGTTTGGATACCTCAGTAAAAGAGAATAAACAGGACCATGCCCTTTAACAGGGCGTGGCTTATTCTTCCTAGTAAAAGAGTTCAAAAGCAAAAAACAAAAACTCCAAATCAATATAAGTTCATTTAAATCAAAAGTCGTTTTAAACGACAATCAAACAAAAGAAGAAAAAACGGTGTTGAGCAAAAGCGAATGCTTTTGTGAAAACACTAGCGAACTTCAGTTCGCTCATTACTACTTTCGCAGATGACGTAAAGATCTAATATTAATAATTGATGGAAGTACCACAAGCACTAATGAAATAAACAATGCCCAATCAAATGATTTAAGTGTCATTGTCTTTTCAGCTAAAGCCACTTGAATATAGCTAAAAATGAAGTAAGTGCTTAAGAAGTAATTCAATGCTTGAACCACTAAGTTGAGTTTAGCTGTATGGCGTCTAAATAAAGAGTAAGCAGTAATGGCGGGCACTGAAACAATGAGTGCGTATAAAAATAGCGTGGCTATAGGAATATTATCGAAAAAACCAACTGAGTGACTGATCATTAAAAGATAGCCAGCTATTGCCCAAGCTAAAGAACCAACTACGTTCATTGCCAATATTCTTTTGTGAATCATGTTAAGTCGCCAATCACTTTTAATAGTTATGAGTTAATCATTATAAATATTAAAACAAAGGAATTTCGCAATAATAAACATTACTGGGTTAACCCATTCATTATTAATAGAAAGTCATGTTTTGTCTTTTTCGGTAGGAATTGATAACAAAAGAAAACAAAATACTTCTAACGAAAATCATTTGTTATTAAGGAGAAATAAGATGAAACAGGCACGAGTACTTAATGAGAAAGAACTAAACCTACTACTGCTTTATATCAATACACGCAGACATTCAGCACGAGATAGATTGATGGTGTTGATGACTTTCTTCGCAGGTATGCGCATTAAAGAAGTGGTGGCAATAAGACTTAAAGATGTCTTAGCCAATGACGGCACAATCAAATACGAGATTAATTTGTCGGCTGAACAGACCAAAGGCAAATACGGTAGGACTGTAGTGTTACCAGAAAAGCTACGCAAAGAAATCCAAAACTATTTAAGCGAGCGCTTTACTGACAAAGAGCTGATCGCACTGACCTACAGCAATCAATTAGATAAACCTTTGTTCGCCACACAGAAGCGAGCTGGATTTGATGCCAATACTGCTTGTTATCACTTTCATATGCTGTTTAAGAACGCAGGCTTAGATGGGGCAAGTAGCCATTCAGGTCGCAGATTATTCATTACCAAGCTCAGTGCTAAGTCAGTACCACTTAAGGTATTAATGGAAATGGTGGGACATAGAAATTTACAGACCACACAACGTTATATTGAAGTGACGCCTGATATGAAAAGAGCTGCGGCAGAGTTGGTTTAATCAATAAAAGTCGTTTTAAACGACTATCCTATACAAGCGTCGCGTAACGCGACGGTGTAACTATTTCAAATATGAGCGTCTAGTTACTAGACGCTTCATTTTTACACAATTAAATGTCGTTTTAAACGACACTTCTTGTATCTAACATCAATTAAAGTCGACCTTTTAGTCGATAGCCAAGTCGACTAGTCTCGGTTGTCCTAGCGCTTGTGCTGAAAATACACTAGCGTAATGCTAGAAGAATCGCGTCATAAAACCGCTGTAATCCTTGGCACACTTAGCCAAGTGCCTAACTATCCTAAAAAACTCAAAATCTATCTCAACAACGCATCGCCTTATTGGCAAGGGGTTTATTGGGATAAGGGAAAGACATACAGACGCAGTTTAAAAACAACGGATAAACGCACAGCCTATGAACATGCCAAAGCGTTTTATGAGCAAGTCATTGTTGCTAAATATAGCCATCCAGGGCATCTCAAAAACTATAAAAATATTGATGTGCGACTAAAAGCAAAGTCTAACCCTAAGTTCACACTAAATGACATTACTAGGCAGTGGCTATCTCGCAGATCAGTTAAATGGTCTCCACGTCATGCCGTCGATGTTGAAAGAAGAATTACAAACAATATTTTGAGGTTTGTTGGGGATAAAAATATTCAGCAAATCACAAGGTCAGAACTACTAGGACTATTACAAAAACTAGAAGAACGAAGTGCATTCGGCATGGCACGTAGAATCTTAAATGATTGTAGGCAAATATGGCAGTTCGCTATAGTTATAGAAGCATGTAAACACAACATTACTTTGGGCTTAAATGCTGCGCTACACGAACATACCGTTGTGCATTTTCACGCAGTAACGCCAAAAGAACTGCCAGACTTAATGCGTAATATTGCTAAGTATGACAAGGAAGATGATGTAATTGTGCGTTATGCGTTACAACTTATGGCACTGACTTTTGTAAGAAAAAATGAATTGCTATTAGCAAAATGGGATGAATTTGATTTAGAAAATGCAGTTTGGAAAATCCCAGCTAATCGCATGAAAATGCGTATCGAACATGTTGTGCCATTAAGTAAGCAATCTCTATTTCTACTTAATCATATTTTGTTAGCTTACCCAAGCAATGCCTATGTTTTTCATAAAGGTAATTCACACAAACCTCTCGTTGACCACTCACTTATATGTGGGCTGTATTGGTTAGGTTACAAATACCGAATGACTGTACATGGCTTTAGAACAATTGCGAGCACTATTCTTAACGAACATAATTTTAAAGCTGATGTTATTGAACGGCAGTTAGCACATACAGAAGCTAACCAAGTGCGTCGTGCTTACAACAGAGCACAATACTTAAATGAGCGGATTGAGATGATGAGTTGGTGGGGCGATTACTTAGAGAAAATTACTCCATTCACTACATCCTAATCGACTTTTTTTAATATTTTAAACTAGGATTTAGAATCATTTAGTTACATTAGGTAAGCTAGTTGCGGCTGCATTAGTGCCTTCTTTAGTAATGGCTGAAGCTGGCGACATCGTTGTACGTTTGCGTGCAACGCATATTTCAGCGGATGAGAGCAGCTCTTTAGGTGCAACGACGGCTGCAAATTATAATCTCGCAACTGCTCAAGCCTTGTACGGTTCATCAACAGCGACAACGGCTGAACTTCGCGTTGACAGCAACACAATTCCTGAGATTGACTTTTCATACTACATCACAAAAAACATTGCTGCTGAGTTAATCTTGGCTGCGGGTACGCGTCATGACGTAAAAATCACGGGCTCAACCGCCAATCCTACAACAAACAACCCTAATCTTGGAAGTGTAAATCTTTTGCCTCCAACTCTAACTGCTCAATGGCACTTTAATCCAGATCAAACAATCGATCCATACGTAGGCGCCGGTTTATCATACGTTCGTGCAATGGATAACAGCCTTAATTATTCAAATAATGCAACAGGTAGTTTGCCGATCAGAATAAGTCGCAACTCTATCGGGCCAGCAATCCAGGCTGGCTTTGATTACAACTTAGAAAATAAATGGCTATTAAACTTTGACGTTAAGAAAATCTGGTTTGATACTAAAGTTGAGGCAAACACTGGTACAGGTTGGACAAAAATTGACCAATTAGATGTAAATCCATGGGTTGTTTCAGTAGGCTTTGGTCGCAAGTTCTAATTTAGTAGCACAAGTAAAACTCCCGTGAATTAACACTCACATGTTGTTAGTTCCACCCTCGCCCCTGTTGTCACCAGCAGGGGCTTTTTTTCACACTTTAGTTGTCAGTTTACTGACGCAGTAAGTTGAGGAAGCCCCCTGCAGGCTTGGCTTATGAAACTAACGACGACAAAAAAGCCAAGCAAGCTCGGCTTTTTCCGTCAGTAAATATTAAATAATCTTCGAAAATCTCGCTCTGTTTTGATCTGTCTGTAAGTATCTGTCAAAGTGCATCGCGATGCCTCTGACAAAGAACCAGCCACGGCTAGTGACTTGAATAGTTGCGTCATCCACTTGAACCAAGCCTTCTTTTTCCAAAGCTTTTAAGCTAGCAAGTTCCGTTGCAAAATATTGCTTAAAGTCGATCATGTACGCTAATTCAACCGCTTCAAACTGCAACTCACCTTGGCACATCAGCGCCATAATTACCGCACGGCGCACCAGATCATCACTACTCAAGGCCAAGCCTTTAACCACTGGCAATTTACCTTGGTTAATATGGTCGTAATACTCTTCTAAAGTTTTTGCATTTTGGCTGTAAGTACTGCCCACACGCCCAATCGCTGAAACGCCCAGTGCAATTAAATCGCAGTCTGGTTGCGTGCTATAGCCTTGAAAGTTTCGATGCAAACGACCTTGACGCTTAGCAATCGCGAGCGTGTCTGTCGGCAAAGCGAAATGATCCATGCCAACATATACATAGCCCGCGCTCAGAAAAGTAGAAATGGCTATTGAAAGCATTTCAATCTTGTCTGCAGCAACCGGTAAATCTTCTTCACGAATTTTGCGTTGGGGCTTGAAGCGTTGCGGCAAATGCGCATAAGCATAAAGCGCAATACGCTCTGGCTTAAGCTTAGCCACTTGCTGCAATGTACGAGCAAATGAAGCCGGAGTTTGTTTAGGCAAACCGTAAATTAAATCGACATTCACAGAATCAAAACCCAAACGTCTTGCTGTGCCAACTAAATCAAATACTTGTTCTGCAGGCTGAATACGGTGCACGGCTTTTTGAACTTGAGCATCAAAATCCTGCACCCCAAAACTTAAACGATTAAAGCCTAAATCAGCCAAATGCGCTAAACGCTTTTCATCCACGGTACGTGGGTCAATTTCAATCGAATACTCTCCATGCGGCGCAAGCACAAAGTTACGCTTAATCATGTCCATCAACTGAGTCAGTTCTTCATCATTAAAGAAAGTAGGTGAACCACCGCCCAAATGAAGCTGGCTTATGGTTTGACCTTTACCCAAATGCTCAACATGCAAATCAATCTCACGGCGCAAATACTCTAAATATTCTGTGCCGCGCTCATGTCGTTTAGTAATAATTTTGTTGCAGGCGCAATAAAAACAAAGCGACTCGCAAAATGGAACGTGTACATAAATAGACAATGGTAATGCCATGCCGCCCACGCGACGCTTATCTAAAGCTTGTTGATAATCCTGAATGCCAAAAGCGTCCACAAAACGATCCGCCGTTGGGTAAGAGGTATAACGCGGACCAGCCACATCATATTTCTGTAACATCTCATGCGTAATTTCTTTTAAAGCATCCGTTTCGCTTTGTATTGTTTTTTTGCTTGTATGCTCTGAAATTGAGATGACTGACATGACTTACTTCCTAATTTTACAAAGTTTTACTTGTTATCACTCTGACAGCTTAATGCGCAAAAGTCCTTGATATAAATCAAATGATTAGCCACAAGAAATCTATTTTGAAACCCATCAAAATCACCATCAAATCAAAAACTAGTATTTTCAATATCTACCCTCAAATGCCTTATCGCTGTATGCTTACGTAATGAATGATCAAGCAAAAAATGTATGACCGATAACACCTTCAAAGTAGCCTGCTCAAACTGTAATCTTCGTGAGCTTTGTATGCCTGTCGGCCTAGAGGTTGATGACATGAAAAAGCTTGATGAAGTGGTCGCAACTCGTCGCCAAGTAAAACAAGGTCAAATGCTGTTTAGTAACGGCGATGCCTTCACCTCGCTTTACGCGATTCGCACAGGATTCTTCAAAACCTGCATAGCTAATGAAGATGGTCGTGAACAAGTAACTGGCTTTCAAATGGCGGGAGAAATTATCGGCCTTGACGGTATCGTTACCGACCAACACAGTTGTAACGCCGTTGCACTCGAAGACGCTGAAGTCTGCGTGATGCCATTTTCCAACGTTGAAGAGCTTTCACGCGAATTTCCTGTGTTACAGCGCCACGTACACAAAGTAATGAGCCGAGAGATTGTTCGCGAGAATGGCATGATGATGATGCTAGGCAATATGCGCGCTGAAGAGCGCTTAGCTGCTTTTCTACTCAATCTAGTGCAACGTTTACACGCCCGCGGATTCTCACAATCTGAAATGATTTTACGCATGACACGTGAGGAAATTGGCAGTTACCTTGGCCTCAAGCTTGAAACAATTAGCCGTACATTCTCGAAGCTAAGCGATGACGGAATTATTGAAGTCAAACAACGTTACGTAAAAATCCTTGCGCCTGATGAATTGAAAAAGATTTTCAATCCGCAGTCTTGCCAAACCTGTATATAAAAAATGGCTGATGACCAATACCTTACCGTCGCAGACCATAACCGTGACGTTAGTGGCTTAACTTATATCTACCCAGTTGTGTCTCGCCGTGCTGGCGGCGTTTCTATCGGCATCAATCTCAATATCAATAACGCCTGCAATTGGCGCTGCTTATATTGCCAAGTACCCAATCTCACACGCGGCACGCCGCCACCAATTAATCTACAATTACTCGAAAAAGAGTTGCGTGACTTTCTTGAATATATTGTTCATGGCGACTTTATGGAGCGCTATGTAGCTGAAGGCGACCGCAAGCTTCAAGACATTGCTTTCTCTGGCAACGGCGAGCCCACTAGTGCAAAAGAATTTCCTGAAGTGCTTAAAATTGTTGAAAAGCTCTTGAATGAATTTGATTTATTAAATTCAACTATTGCACACCCAATTAAAGTTCGCTTGATTACTAATGGTAGCTTGATGGATAAGCCACATGTTTTAGCAAGCATGCGCCACCTCGCCAAAATTAATGGTGAAGTATGGTTTAAGGCTGATGCCGGAACATCCGAGGGTGTCGCCAAAATCAATGATGTCAACATCAATATCCCGAGTGTAATTAAGCGCATCAAAGCTTGCGCCGCTGCTTGTCCAACTTTTGTGCAAACGTGTATGGTGGCGATTGATGGTGTTGCGCCAACCGAAGACGAAGTAACGGCTTATATTGAATTGCTACAGCAAGTAAAACAGGCTGTTCAAGGCGTCCATTTGTATGGCCTTGCAAGGCCATCTATGCAGGCTGAAGCGCCTCGATTAAGCCGTCTTTCATCAGAGTGGCTTGAGGGTGTAGCGAAAAAAATTAGAGCGATAGGCTTAAAAGCTTTTGTGAGTCCATAACCAATAAAACAAATCTTGCAGGCAATAAAAAAGGCACAGAATTCTGTGCCTTTTTCGTTTTAAGCTAAAGCTTAAATTTCGTACTGTGGACGACCTGCTTCTGGCCAATCCAAGTGGTAGAACTGACCACGCGGTTGGTCAACACGCTCGTAAGTGTGCGCGCCGAAGTAATCGCGTTGTGCTTGCAACAAGTTTGCTGGAAGCACTGCGCTACGGTAGCCATCATAATATGAAAGCGCTGCGCAGAAGCCTTGTGCAGGAATACCATTCGTCACTGCCAAAGCAATGACTTTACGCCAGCCAGCTTGGCCGTCGTTCATTGCTTGTGTGAAATATGGATCTAACATCAAGTTTTTCAAGCGTGAATCAAGTGCATAAGCGTCCGTGATTTTTTGCAAGAAACGTGCGCGGATGATACAACCACCGCGCCAGATTTGTGCGATTTCACCGAAGTTCAATTTCCAGTTGTACGCAACTTGTGCTTTATCAATCAATTGGAAGCCTTGGGCGTAAGCACAAATTTTTGAGCAATACAAAGCGTTTTTAATCGCTTCAATAATTTCTTTCTTGTCAGATTCAGTTTTAACCACTGGACCTTTAAGAATCTTGCTAGCTTCAACACGCTCTTCTTTCAAGCTTGAAAGTGCACGTGCGTAAACTGCAGCTGCGATTGCATTCGCTGGCGCACCTAATTCAAGCGCATTAGCCGCAGTCCATTGGCCTGTCCCTTTTTGACCAGCAGCGTCCATCACCATATCAACCAAATAACCCTTACCAGCTGGGTCTTTTTGTTGAAGAATATCGCCAGTGATTTCAATCAAGAAACTTGATAATTCGCCTTTGTTCCATTCTTCAAAAATCTTACCGATTTCGCCAGCTTCCATACCAAGCAAGTTTTTCATCAACCAGTAAGCTTCGCAAATCAATTGCATGTCGATATATTCAATACCGTTGTGCACCATTTTCACATAGTGACCTGCGCCGTCTGGGCCGATGTATTCAGCACAAGAGAAACCGCCTTCAACAGGCTTGCCTGGTTTACCGCCTTCTAAAGGTACGCCAGTTTTCGGATCAACTTTAGCTGCAATATCACGCCAGATTGGCTCTAAGCTCGCCCATGCTTTACGTGTGCCAGAAGGCATCAAGCTTGGGCCAAAACGCGCACCAGTTTCACCACCAGAAACGCCCGAACCAATAAAGTCGATACCTTTAGCTGCTAATTCTTTTTCACGACGAATCGTGTCAGTCCATAAAGCATTACCGCCATCAATGATGATGTCGCCTTGCTCTAAGAATGGTAATAATGCATTAATAGTCACGTCTGTCGCGCTACCTGCTTTTACCAATAAAATAATCTTGCGTGGGCGCTTAATGCTCAACACGAAAGAAGCTAAATCCGCATGACCCACTACATTTTCATGTGAAGGCTCATTCTTCTTACACTCTTCAATAAAATTCACCATTTTTTTAGGGTCGCGGTTGTATACCGCAATGGTGTAGCCATGATCGGCAATATTGAGGGCAAGATTTTGCCCCATCACAGCAAGGCCAACGAGGCCAATATCAGCATTTTTAGTGGTCATTTTCTTCTCTTTTGGAGTTGTTTAATGGATGTGAGATGGCGCTTCACCAAATCAACAGAGGCAGAATTATAAATCGAATTCGCTTGTAAAGCGCATATAAAATCCACTTTTAATCAAGAAACATCAAAATCAACATAAAATAAAATCAAATGCCATTTAGGCATGTTTTTAGTCTTACGTCCTAATTCATATATCGCAATTCTTAAGTATAATGAATTTCAATTTGTCATGATGCCACTATGAACAACATCAAACTCAGCAGTTTTATCGTCATCTCTTCACTCATCTGCATGGTGCTCGTTTTACACATGGCGCCTACCCTACTCATCGGCATGCTGATTTATTTACTAGCTAAAAGATTGGGAGACAAGCTCAGTCTAAAAATGCCAGAAAAGCCAGCGCGGTTAATTGCCGCCGTATTGATTACCGCCATCATTATTGGCGGGCTAACCAGTGTAGGGATCCTATTATCAAAGACGATAGGCAATGAACAAAACCTAGCTGGCTTGGCTGCCAAGCTTGGTGAGAGCGTTAACGACATTCGAAATGATTTGCCTCCAACTCTACTCAGTTACTTGCCAGATAGCCTACTCTCACTAAATGGCTCGGTGAGCGATTTAATTAAAGAGCACACACGAGAACTTGGCGGTGCAGGCAAGGAAGGTCTTCATACTTTCGCGCATATCTTAATCGCGATCGTTGCGGCCCTTTTATTATCTGTAGATTCTTTTTCAACACTTGCAAAAGCTCAACCTTTTGCCAAAGCGATGCGTGAGCGAATCCAATTATTTGGCAAAGCATTTGAAAATATCGTATTTGCACAAATCAAAATTTCAGCGATTAACACCTTGCTCACTGGCATTTTTTTGTTAATTTTTTTGCCACATTTTGGCGTCAATTTACCCTACAACAAAACCTTGGTGATCGTCACATTTTTTGCTGGCTTACTCCCAGTCATTGGCAACCTCATTTCCAACACGATCATCACGGTCATCAGCATAGGCGTTTCCTTCAAAGTGACGATTGCTGCTTTGGTATTTTTGGTGGGCGTCCATAAACTTGAGTATTTCATTAATGCCAAAATTGTTGGGAGCAGAATTCATGCTACCGCTTGGGAGCTTTTACTCGCGCTTCTTATCATGGAGGCATTGTTTGGTATTACCGGTTTGTTAATCGCTCCCATCCTTTACGCATACATCAAATCCGAGCTATTACTAGCAAAGTTGATTTAGGGATATTTGCAATATGGAACTCCGCGCACAGGCGCTATACATCTTGTCTCAAACCAACTTCACAGACAAGACCAAAGCCGTAGCAGCGTTATCTAACGCTTGGGCATCTGGAGGCTGTAGCTTAGATACAAGCATTAAATTTGAAGTGCCAAACAACATTCCTGGCCTACCAATCAAGCCAGATTTAGTTTCTCCCAAAGATGTCGCTCGCCGGAATATGCGTACTACTGAAGGCCGTGCGGTCATGATTCACGCCCTTGCCCATATTGAGTTTAATGCGATTAATTTAGCTTTAGATGCGGTTTGGCGATTTGCAGATATGCCTCAAGAATATTACGCTGACTGGCTCAAAGTCGCGGTTGAAGAGGCTTACCATTTTACTTTGCTCAACGAGCACCTCATCAAGTTAGGTTATATTTATGGTGATTTTCCTGCGCACAATAGCTTATGGGAAATGGCGACCCGAACGACGGATGACATCATAGCGCGCATTGCTTTAGTGCCTCGAACAATGGAAGCGCGTGGGCTCGACGCTTCGCCCGCGTTACGTTCAAAAGTAGCGCAAGTGGGCGATATGGAAGCTGCAGTGATTCTAGATATTATTCTGCGGGATGAAATTGGGCACGTAGCTATCGGCAACTTTTGGTTTAATTGGCTGTGTGAAACGCGTGGTTTGGAGCCAATAAGCGCTTATGCTGCATTGGCAAAACAATATGAAGCACCAACACCTCGGAAGCCTTTTAATCATCAAGCAAGGCTAGCGGCTGGTTTTACCGAACAAGAGCTCGCTTGGCTAGAGAATGCATAAAAAACTTACCAGTAAATTAGCGCTAGATGAATTTTCCGACAGTTACGAAGTGGCGCGTAGTTTAAATCGTCAAATCCATTTCCATTTAGGCCCTACCAATTCAGGAAAAACCTATCAAGCACTCCTCAAACTGCAAGCAGCTGAATCGGGCGTTTATCTTGCTCCACTGCGCTTGTTGGCGATGGAAATTCGAGACCGGTTGATGGAAGTCGGCGTACCTTGTAACTTAATTACGGGCGAAGAGCGCCAATTAATTTCTGGCGCAAAACACACTGCTTGCACGGTCGAAATGATGAATCCAAATCAAGCGGTGGAAGTCGCAATTATTGATGAAATTCAAATGCTACAAGACGAAGCGCGCGGTTATGCGTGGACTGCAGCGCTCATTGGCGCCCCAGCAAAAGAGGTGTTTATATGTGGCGCAAATAGTGTCACCGCCCCATGTATCAGAGCTATTGAATCATTAGGAGAACAATACGACATTACGCATTTGGAAAGAAAAACGCCTTTATTGCTTGAACATGAAGGCCTAAGCGGTAAAAAATACAATCGCGCCAACCTAAAAGGCAAGCTGCAAAAAGGCGATGCCGTGATTGCCTTTACGCGCAAAGACGTCCTAACTTTAAGCGCAAGATTTCGCCAATGGGGACATGGTGTAGCCTCAATCTATGGTGCATTATCCCCTGAAGTAAGGCGCACTGAATCCAAGCGATTTTGTGAGGGGGATGCTGATATTTTAGTAGCAACGGACGCCATCGGAATGGGGCTTAATTTACCGATTCGTCGTGTGATTTTTTCCACCATTGATAAATTTGATGGGGTGGCTAGCAGGCCTATTAATGCCACAGAAGTGCGCCAAATTGCTGGTCGTGCTGGCCGCTTCGGCATTTATGAAACAGGCTATGTGAGCGCGTTTGAAAACGATGAATTAATCCACCTCGAGCACATGCTGACCACATCTGATGTGGCTAACTTGCAAAAGCTACCCATCTCACCAAGCTTCACCCAAATATCTGAAATCGCAGGCACGCTTCATACTTATAAAATCAGTGAGGCGATGACTTACTTTGCTGAACGCATGCGCATCAATAGAGATCTGTTTGAAATTGCGCCCTTGCAAACACAAACCCAGCTTGCTTTATTAGTCGATGAATATGCGCCTAAACTCAACTTAAAAGACAAGTTTATCTTTACTTGTGCGCCGACTGGATGGGATAAGCCACGTGAGCGAGATTATTTCTTAAGCTGTTTAGATTGTGTAGCAAATAACCAAAAGAAAGCACTACCAGAAAATATTACTTGGCTAAACTCAACCAGCCCAAAGCATTTAGAAGACGCAGAGGATTTGAGTAAAGACATCAGCTTATACGCTTGGCTAGCGCATAAGTTTCCCAAGCACTTTTATCAGTTAGAAGACTTGCCTATCTTGAGAAATAAGGTGAATCTATACATTGAAGCGGCTTTATTGGTTCAAGCCGGATATAAAGACACATCAAAAGAATTAATGTATCAACTAGGTCAGAGTTAGTATTTCCTGAATTGCCCGACTACTACCCCAAAAATTTCTAATTGGCCTTGAGGTCGGATGGCTGGATAGGCTTTATTGGCAGGATAAAGCACGAACGCTTTACCTTCGCGACCTAGCGTTTTTAATGTGAATTCATTATCGACAATCGCTACCACGATATCGCCGATGTTTGCAGTTTGTTTTTTCTCGATAATAACAACGTCATCTTGAAAAATGCCAGCGTCTATCATTGAGTCGCCTTTGACGGTGATTAGCACCGTGTCAGATGGTCGCTCAATCAAATAATCATCAATGCTCAAACTATCACTTCTGTCGCTCAATGCGGCGGTTGCGAAGCCTGCTTGCACTGTACTCTCTGCGAGCACACGGTCAAAAAAACGACGCCCTGGCTTAAGTCTGCCATCTGGCGCAGACTCAATGAAGTTCAAAAGTTTTAAGCGAGCAACTAGGGCAGTCACTGCATTTTTAGACTTAAAACCTAATAGTTGAGCGATTGCAGCGTAAGACGGCAAGATTTTTTGATCCGCATAATAGTCTTGAAGCTTGCCTAAGTAGTCGATGTCATTAGCCATACACATTAGAGTACTGTACGAACGTACATGCGTCAAGCATTTCATTTTCACAAATAAAAAAGGAGCGAAAAATCGCCCCTTCTTTTCATCTCAAGCAGCATTAGCTAAATAATGCCCAAGCCTTTTGTAGCGTGCTCCAAACACCATAGCTGATTGGAATAAGCACAGCAATCCAAGCAATCACAGCGATAGCTAAGCCACCACTTGATTGTTCACTGCTTGCTTTAGTGATTGGCGCAGCTTGCTCATGCGCCAATTTCTTTTCCGCAGCTAATTCAGCGTCTGTCATAAAGTATTTATCGGCCACTGGGCGTACTAATAAGTTCGCTACAAAACCAATCGCCAACATACCTGCCAGCACATAAAAAATAGGTGCGTAGATCTGATCAAACGGCACTTTCGCCTCAACACGCATATCGTGCATATAGTTCACAATCACAGGACCCAAAATGCCTGCAGTCGACCAAGCTGTGAGCAATCGACCATGAATTGCACCCACGAACTGCGTGCCAAACATATCTGCAAGATAAGCTGGTATGGTTGCAAAACCGCCACCGTACATGGAAACGATGATACACAAAGCCGCACCAAACATTGCCAACGACCTTACATCCGCACCATAACTTGCTAATGCGTATAAGAAAGCACCTAATACAAAGAAGATAAAGTAGGTTTGTTTACGGCCTAATTTATCAGAAGATGTTGCCCAAGCGATACGGCCAAAAATATTAAATAGCGAGATCAAACCAACAAAACCTGCTGCAATTGCTGCTGCTGCTGCGGTTAATGCATCGTCTGCTTTAATATCCGCAAAACCAATATTAGGTTGATGAATTAAAATACCGCCAAAAGTTTCCTGGAGCATCGGCGCAGCTGCGCCAATAATGCCGATACTGGCTGACACGTTCATACAAAGTACTAACCATAACAACCAAAACTGCGGTGTTTTATGCGCATTTTTAAGATGCACATGGCGTGTCGCAATCATTCCATTGTTGGCTTTGGCTGCTGGCGGTGTCCAACCTGCTGGTTGCCAACCAGTTGGCGGCACGCGGTAACCCAATGAGCCGCAAAGCATGAATACAGCATAAACTAAAGCCAATACGACGAATGTTTGCCAAACGCCCACTTCAGTTGGGGTTGCAAAATAAGTCATCAATTTGGTCGCAATCGGTGAGCCAACTAAAGCGCCACCACCGAAACCCATAATCGCAAGGCCTGTTGCCATCCCCCGGCGATCCGGGAACCATTTAATCAGCGTAGAAACAGGCGAAATGTAGCCCAAACCAAGACCAACGCCACCAATGACACCAGAGCCAAGCCACATCATCCAAAGCTGATGAGTGTAAACACCGAGCGCTGAAATCAATAACCCGCCTGCCCAACACAAAGTCGCAACAGAGCCTGCCTTGCGAGGGCCTGAACGCTCAAGCCAACCACCCCAAAGTGCGGCAGAACAACCAAGCAATACAAAAAACAATGTGTACATCCAGCCTAAGTCGAACTGCGTCCAATTACAATCCGTCGCAAATAATGCGCGACCCGTACCGCTTAATTTCTCAGCGAAAGTCGTAGCGCCTGCAGCACAGGCTGCCAACGGTTTGCCATCCGAGCCCATTAAAGCATTACCTAGTGGCTTCCAAAACACTGAAAAACCATAAGCCATACCAATACATAAATGCACTGCTAAAGCAGCTGGTGGAATCAACCAACGGTTATAAGAAGAAGGCGCGATAATGCGCTCTTTTGAAAAGAAACCTGCCATATTATTACCCCTCGTTATTAGTTTTACCCAAGATTTCATGAATGAATCCGAGCTAAAGCTTTTGTGCTTCTTGAACGAGACTATATATGCAAGCTTAAAGTTTTACCACCTTAGCAAAATTAACTTTTTACAACGGGAAAATAAAACTGAAGACTAACTGGGCATTGCAAGGGATTTAGGTATTTCGAGGGATGAAGCTACAAAGCACTTTTACGATTACTAGCGGTGCCTTGTTTATTTTTGGCTTTAGAATTATCCGTTTCTGGGGCTTCTACTTTTAAAGTTGCCATACGCTGACGTTCAGCAATTTTTGCTTGCAAGGCTTCTAATTCATCAAGTGTTATAGCGTGATCATTATTTAAATCTACTGCACCAAAATGACGTGCCAACTGCGGCATAGAATCGTAAGCTTCTTCTAGAGAGATCGTGCCATCATTATCTTTATCGGCTTGAGAAAAGCGCTCTTGAATGCGTTGATGCATGACACGGCGTCGTTCCTCAATCTGAACGTGCGCAGGATCAACTGTGCGGGAATACTCATCCAAAGTGCGGCGTAAGCGAATGTTGTCATCAATGTTGACGCCAATTGCCTCAGTTGAGGATTTTGAATTATCGGATTGCTGAGTCTTGCTGACTTCATCATTGCTATTTTGATTATCACGAGGCCCAGCCATCATAACTTGGGCGCTTGAAAATAATAAAGCCACACCAATAGCGAGGCGAGACATGCGCACCATGCGGTTAAGTTTGGCAAAACCGAGGGAATTTAATTTTAGGCACTTAAAGCAAGCACTAAGGTTTTGATTAATAAACATGCACCCTCAAATCGTATTAACAATGACGACCGTGATTCGACCGAATAAACAACGGCGAGTTCAAGTCATCAACATCCAAAAAAGATTACACTTATTTAGCGATTTTAGCCAAGAACGTCATCATGCTATAGGAATGTAAATCTAATGTTTCATACAAAAACGTGTTTGTAAAAAAATGTAACGAATTAAATATTAAAATAGGAGTCAGCAAATCGTATAATAACCATTAAATATCTTGCAAGCTAATGGAGTAACTTTAAGATGAGCACACCATCACAAACAGCCAGCGTCAAAAAAATTCTCATGGTAGATGACGACGTTCGCATGCGTGAATTATTGCAACGTTATCTCACAGAACAAGGCTTTAACATCAAGACTGTAGCAGATTCGGCAGAAATGGACACCGTTCTTGCACAAGAACACATTGATTTATTGGTGCTAGATCTAATGTTGCCCGGCGAAGATGGACTGGCGATTTGCCGTCGCTTGCGTTCCACAGGCAGTGCAATGCCTATTATTATGCTAACAGCCCGCGGCGATGAAGTAGACCGTATTATTGGCCTGGAAATGGGCGCTGACGACTACTTACCAAAACCATTTAATCCGCGCGAACTTCTTGCACGAATTAACGCCATCATGCGCCGCCAAGTGCGCACAGAACCAAGCGCACCTAGCTTAGTTGCTGGCAGTCTTGCCTTTGGTGAGTTTTTATTTGATCCTTCAACACGTAGCCTAAGCCGTAACGGGGAAAATATCACCATCACCAGTGGCGAATACGCGCTACTCAAAGTATTTATTGACCATCCAAGGCAACCACTGTCTCGTGACCGCTTGATGCAGTTAGCCAGGGGCCGTGAGCTTGATGTATTCGATCGAAGTATCGACGTACAAGTGTCGCGCTTACGGCGCTTAATTGAGGCAGATCCAACACATCCTCGCTACCTACAAACCATGTGGGGATTTGGCTACGTATTCGTGCCAGACGGCGAAGCTGGAAAACACTAATTCACGCGTTAATTCATCTAGCGAAAACACACATTGAAATTCTTGCCCCGCACGCTGCTCGCTCGATTAATGCTGCTTATCGCCATTCTACTGACGATAGGTCAATTTGCCGCGCTAAAACTGTTTGACTATTTTGAACGCGAACCTCGTGCCAATGCTGCTGCATTACAGGCCATTACGATTGTTAACTACACTAAAGCCTCCTTATTAGCCGCACATGAGAATCGCCGGATTGCCTTACTTTCGGAGCTCTCCGGTCGTGAGGGGGTTCGCATTTATGCCGCAGATATATTGGAGGAAATTGAACCCTTACCCCAAGACCCCTTCATTCAAATTCTTGCTAAAAAAATTCGGAATACTTTAGGTAGCGATACTCTTGTTGCAATTAATCACTTCGGCGTACAAGGCTTATGGATAAGCTTTAACATCGAACAAGACGATTATTGGGTGGTTATTCCTCGCCTTCAAGCAGAAAGGCATTTTCCCTGGCAATGGCTCAACTGGGGTGCGCTCGTGATTTTACTTTCACTCATCGGCGCCTACATGACAGCCATTAGAATTAACAAGCCCCTCAAGCTTCTAGTCGCTGCAGCTGACCGTATTCGTAACGGCCAAACCCCGATGCAACTTCCTGAAGAAGGTGTGGATGAACTGCGCGCCGTAAGCCACACCTTTAACCAGATGACAGAGTCACTAGCCTTACTTGATTCAGAAAGAACGCTTTTGCTGGCGGGTGTTTCACATGACTTACGCACGCCACTAGCAAGACTTCGCCTTGCCATTGAGATGCTGCCAGATGAACAATGTAGTGCCTACAAAGATGGCATGATTCAAGATATCACAGACATGGATGGCATTATTAATCAATTCTTGGACTTTGTTCGTGGCGTTGAAGGTGAGCCAACCCAAATGCTAGACCTCAACGTCTTGCTTCAATCCCTTTGCGACAGACATATTCGTGCAGGTAGAAAAATTAAGATTGACTTAGCACCAACCCATTTAATCGCCTTACGGCCGCTAGCCATGCAAAGACTTTTGGGAAATTTGATTGATAACGCTTTTAACTACGGGAAAGGTGAAGTCATCGTCACCACTAAAATTGAAGCAGAAAATATCTTAGTCAGCGTTTTAGATAACGGACCAGGCATTCCTGACACTCAAAAAGCGCGACTATTACGTCCTTTTGAAAGACTTGATACAGCGCGCGGCAACACGAAAGGAAGTGGCTTGGGCTTAGCGATTTGTGACCGCATAACCAAACTGCATCGAGGTAAGCTTGATTTACTGAACCGCGATGAAGGCGGCTTGGAAGTTAGGCTGACGCTACCGCTGAATTAATGCTGTTCAATTAAAGACTAGGCTCAAACCAAGCTAGCTTTTCACGTAACTTCACTACATGCCCCACAATAATCAAACATGGTGGTTTAAGCTCCGATTCAACCACTTTATTTGCCAAAGTACTTAAATCAGCCACAACAACCTTTTGCTTGGCCGTTGTCCCCTGCTGAACAACGGCTGCTGGCGTGCTTGCATCTAAGCCATGCTTAATTAATTGCGCGCAAATTTGTTCCAGGCCAATTAAGCCCATATAAATTACAACCGTTTGATTGGGGCGAGCCAATGCCGGCCAATCAAGCTCAACGGTATGAGGTTGACCATCCTTTGCTTTGAGATGCCCTGTAGTAAAGACGCATGATTGGGCATAATCACGATGAGTGAGTGGAATGCCTGCATAAGTAGAAACGCCGTTTGCAGCTGTAATCCCTGGCACTACTTGAAATGGCACACCGTTCTCCATCAGCGTTTCAATTTCTTCACCTCCACGCCCAAAAATAAACGGGTCACCACCCTTTAGCCTAAGCACACGCTTACCTTCTTTCGCGAGCTTGACCAAAAGTAGATTAATTTCCTCTTGAGGCAACGTGTGTTGATCACGAGCTTTACCGACATTAATAAGCTCCGCATCTCGCCGAACTAGCTCCATGACCTCTTTGCTAACTAATTTATCATAGACACACACATCACATTGTTGCATCAATCTTAGGGCGCGAAACGTCAGCAGGTCAGGGTCTCCAGGACCCCCACCAACCAAATAAACTTCACCATGGTTTAGATGGCTATCATCCGATTTAATCGAATCAGCCAAAGCCAATTTGGCGGCGCGCTCTTGCCCAGAAAACATCAACTCAGCTATTGGGCCTTGAAAGGTTTTTTCCCAAAAAATACGGCGTGACTGCGTATCAGCAAACTTGGCTTTTACGGCATCACGAAAATCTCTCGCCAAATAAGCAAGACGGCCATAAGATGCAGGAATCATGGTCTCAAGCTTGGCACGTATCAGCCTTGCTAAAACAGGTGCAGCGCCATTACTTGAAATCGCAATTACTACCGGCGAGCGATCCACAATCGAAGGCATAGTGAATGAACAAAGTGCTGGTGCATCCACCACATTCACGGGAATATTTTGAAGTTTAGCTACGTCAGAAACGACTGTATTGACGGCCTCATCATCGGTCGCGGCAATTACCAAAGTCGCACCAGCAAGCTGGCTAGCCTCAAACGTCGCTTGGACATGCTGTATTTCACCAGCCAAGACTTGTTCCTTAAGCGCATCACAAATCTCTGGCGAGATCACTTCAACGGCAGCATCCGCTTTAAGCAACATCGCCACTTTACGCGTCGCCACCTCCCCGCCGCCAACCACTACGCAGCGGGCCCCTTTAATTCTCATAAAAATTGGTAAAGATTCCATTTGCACATTTTACTCTTGAATTTCAGATCCCCTACTTAAAATCCTCGCTTAAAATTGCTTGTTACTATTACAGCAACCTTCTTTTTGCTAAAATCCATTTAAATAGCATAAAGCAAACTTCTCTATTCAACCCTTTTAAACATCGCTTTTCATAATAGGTAAATTAGCTTGTTACTTTGGTTTGTCATTATTTACTGGGTGTTATCCGTTGGCATTGGCCTTTACGCTGGTACCAAGGTCCATACGGCAAAAGATTTTGCAATTGCAGGCAGACACCTCCCAATGCACATTGTAGTCGCCACCGTGTTTGCCACGTGGTTTGGCTCGGAAACCGTATTGGGAATTCCAGCTGTATTCTTAAAAGAGGGTTTACACGGTGTTGTTGCAGACCCTTTTGGCTCATCACTTTGTTTGATTATTGTTGGGCTGCTATTTGCCGCCCCGCTATACCGTATGAACCTCCTCACCATTGGTGATTTCTATCGTAAGCGTTATGGCCACACCGCAGAAACACTCACTTCTATCGCCATCGTACTTTCTTACTTAGGATGGGTCGGCGCACAAATTAGTGCATTAGGCTTAGTCTTTAATGTGGTGTCAGCTGGAGAAATTAGCAAAATTACAGGCATGTGGATCGGTTCTGGAACCATCCTCATTTACACCCTGTTTGGCGGGATGTGGGCCGTTGCTATTACTGACTTTATACAAATGATCGTGATTGTCATCGGCATGCTATTTATTGGTCATGAAGTCAGCGGCCAGCTTGGCGGGGTTGGCGTTGTGATTGAACATGCAAGACAAGCAGGCAAGTTTGAGTTTTGGCCCAACTTAGATCCCAAAGAAGTCATCGGCTTCTTCGCCGCATGGATTACGATGATGCTGGGCTCAATTCCACAGCAAGACGTTTTTCAACGCGTTCAATCATCAAAGACTGTCAAAATCGCAATTTGGGCTTCAGTATTGGGCGGCATACTTTATTTCTTATTTGCATTTGTGCCGATGTTCTTAGCTTACTCAGCAACTCTGATTGACCCAAAAATGGTCAGTGGCCTAATTGACGTTGATCCACAAATGATATTACCTACATTGGTACTACAACATGCGCCATTGATTGCTCAAGTGATGTTCTTTGGTGCTCTATTGTCCGCGATTAAAAGCTGTGCTTCAGCTACACTGCTTGCACCTTCTGTCACTTTCACAGAGAACATTATTAAACCTTTTTTAATTCAACGCTTACACGGAGCGAGACTTGCCGACCATGTGTTATTAAATTACATGCGCATCGTCACTTTAAGCTTCACCTTGCTCGTTACCCTTTACGCAGTGCATTCAGATGCAAGCATTTTTAGTATGGTAGAAAATGCTTATCAAGTGACCTTGGTGATGGCTTTTGTGCCATTGGCTTGCGGTGTTTATTGGAAACGCGCCACAAATCAAGGCGCATTGTTTTCTATATTCTTTGGTCTAACCACTTGGTTATCAATATTAATTGCGGGACCAGAAGATCCATTTATTCCTGCACAATTAGCTGGCGTGACTGCCAGCGGACTAGGCATGCTCATCGGCTCGCTGCTTCCAAAATATATCAAAGACCCATTACCAGAGCATCCTCACAACTTCTTACATGAGCACGCCGCAAATCTTCATCAGCATTAACTAGCGCTGACACTCCGCGCAGTAAAAAGTTGAACGCTGCCCTTGTTTAATTTGGCTAATCGGCGCACCGCATTCACGACAAGGTTCGTCAGTGCGTCCGTAAACAAAATAGGTTTGCTGAAAATAACCAGGGTTACCATCTGCACCAAAGAAGTCACGTAAGCTACTTCCGCCAGCTTCTATCGCTGAAGCAAGTGTGGCCTTAATCTCTGCAACAAGAAGATCACATTTAGCTTTGTTGACTTTATTTGCTGGCGTTTTAGGATTAATTCTGGCACGAAATAAAGACTCACTTGCGTAAATGTTGCCAACGCCAACCACAAGATGACTATCCATGATGGCGATTTTAATTGCCGCAGTTTTATTCCTTAACTGTCGATACAAATATTCACCCGTAAAGTCGGGTTCAAGTGGCTCTGGGCCTAGCGTTTTCATTAAGGGATGATCTGCAACGCCTTCATGTCCATCCGACCACAAAACAGCGCCAAATCGACGCGGATCCCGTAAGCGAAGCACTTGGCAGTCAGCAAAGTGAATATCAAAGTGGTCGTGTTTGGCAGCGGCCTCATCTTGCGCCAATAAGCAAATTCGCCCCGACATACCAAGATGCAAAATCAAAGTGCCGATATGCACACCTTCTGCATTATTAAATGCCGCCAAAATGTATTTTGCGCGGCGTGTTAATCGACTTAATCTAGCGTGCGGAAGTGTTTCTACAAGATGACTAGGAATAGGCCATCGCAACGTAGGATGACGAATAATGACATGGCTGACAGACTGACCAACAAGCGGGGCAATGCCCCGCATAGTCGTTTCTACTTCTGGGAGTTCAGGCAAGAACTACTTACCAAGATTGATCGGTGGATTGAGCAAAGTAAACCCAATATCAGGGGGCACATGGTACATCATCCCTTCATCAGGACGGCCTAATAACAACTCTGGAGATTCTTGTATCTTGTCTAAATGCACTTTGCGACCATCATTCAATTTAACCTCAAAAGATGGATAAGTCGTTTTGCGGTCTGGCGTATAAGGCTCTACGCGAAGCACACTGATATTGCGCCAGTAAGAATCAAACCATTCGTTCATATCATTTTGGGTTGGTTTCGCTTTTTCAGGCGAAGCTTTCCATTGGCCATCTGCCAAATCTACATTTAAACGAGTCTCTTCCCACTGCTCTAAATGAGAAAAATCAAAACCAGCAATTTTCTTCTGCTCATCTGGTTTAAAAGGGCTTTTATCTAAATACTCTTCTACAGGCGACTGTGCACTTTCGGCATAACTCACTGGCAACAAATAAACGAAGTTGTTATAGGCCACATATTGCTCAGAAGTCACAGGATTGAAGGTGCCAAATGTAAACTCTTCGCCATCAAACTTGAGTTTTAATTTTGGTTGATCTAACCCGAATTGCGTTAAATCAGTTGCTTGAAATTTCTGTGCACTTTTAGCAGCGACTAAAGACAAAATACGCATCACCAACATCTGGTCAGCCCGCGCTTTGTATGGCTTAGTAATATACCAATAGCCATCAATCTTCTCAAAAGCCACGGGTGCCTTAGCTGGAAACTCAACGCTTACTTTGGTAAAAGTCGCTAATTTTAGAGATGAAACCTCATACGCCGATTCTTTAACCACTGTTTGCTGTGGGCGAAATTTAATAAATGCGCCTATTCCCAGCACCAACGCCAAAAGCAGAACATTAACTAACCAGCGTGACTTCATACTTCGATCCTTTTAATACAAAACTTAAGCTTTACGTCGCTTCCACCACAACATGACCCCTGCCACCAATAAGGATAATGGAATAATTATTTGGAATAAGCCAAATGAAACACCAAATATTGGCATAAACACAATCATCGCCCAGAAGTGACCCCAACCAGATTGCGGAATCGTCACGTTCATATCTTTAAGTGGCTTAGGCTGAATCGTGATTAAAGTATCGTCACCAGCCAACCAGTTAACGATATTGACACCCAAGTCTAGGTTTGACTCACTGGTGATATGTGTATTTGATAAAAAATTCGCATTCCCTACCACTACGACACGCTGACCTTTTTTGCCGTAAATACGCTCCAATGCCACAGCCACATTGATAGGGCCTTTCACATCCTCTTTTTCATCAAACACAGCTTTCGAGGCCTTTGCATCCAATTCTTTGGGATTGTTTTCTAACCAACCGTTTGGGGCCACGTCCACCAAATTGGTAACTTTCCAACCATTATCATCGGTCCCTTGCGCACTGATTTTTCTTGCTTCAGGAAACATCGTACGCAACATAAAGTTTTTAGTGATCGCGTGGTCGCCGTATTGGCTAGCAAAAGCAAATTTAGCATCAACGCCATATTGCGCTGCAGAGCCATCAATCACCATGCCTTTAGATACATCTAAGCCTATATATTTAGCTATCTCATCTAGGCCATGCAGATTATTATCATCCAACAACCAAAGCAAATTGCCACCATTATCTAAGTATCTTTTAATTTTCTTAACTTCAACTGCGCCCACATTCACTTGAGGGCTCGCAATCACAAGCATTGAGCCATTCATAGGTACATCTTGAGCAATGGTCAAGTCCGGATTAAATAGTTTGAAGCCTTTCTTTTGAAGCTGCTCACCAAAAGCACCAAGGTCATTATCCTTAAGACCAATCAAATTACGCTCGCTATGACCATCCAAATACATGACTGGTTTTTCATGGCTACGTGACAAACGTACCAATAAATTGGTCATTTCTTGTTCCGCATAAGGCGGCAATAAATGCTCACTTCGTTTTTGATACTCAACCACTAATTCGCCTTCGGCTTTAATGCCAGCTTCCTGCGCAAGCTTAGGTTTTTCAGCTGGGCTCACGAACGCAACATGGATATCAGGTTTAGTACGTTGGAAGCGTGAAATAAAGTCACGCACACCTTTGCGATAGTTTTCGCCATGCGCGGTGTTATCTTCTGACGCAAACACCGTCACGTTTACATCCCCCTTCATTTGTTTAAGGACATTGATACTGCCCTCAGTCAAAATATTACGGTTACTTTGGGTAATATCCTTTGATAAATGGTACTCATGACTCAAATAGCCGATTAAAGAAACCAAAACCAAAAATAAGATAACAAAAAAACTATTCTGCATCAGGAGTTGCAAACGCAGTTTGTGATTAATTTTCATAATGTAAACCCGATTAGCCACGAAGACGGTCAGCATCAAGACGACGAACCGTGAGTGTTAAAAATGTAACAATAAACAATAAAAAATAAGTAATATCAGCGGTATCAATCAAACCACGCGCAAATGGCTGAAAGTGATGCATCAAAGATAGGTAGTTTGCAACACTTGTCTCATCGCCGGTCAAGAATCGGTCAACAATTAACAGACCAAAAAGCGCAATGAAGGTAATAATAGCGGCGACCACTGGCTGTGCAGTTAAGCTAGAGAAATAAAGCCCTAATGCCGAGAAGCTAGCGACTAACAACCATAAACCAAGCACGTTTGAGAATAAGTATCCGAAATCCACATCCGCCCAAGCGTTTAAAGTGCAAAGCATCACAGCAATCATCGCCACTAAAATACTCAAGAAAGCCACCAAGCCAATAAATTTACCAAGCACTATTTCTGTAAGTGAAAGCGGCGCACTAAATAAGAACGGCAAAGTGTTACTGCGACGCTCTTCACTGATCAAACGCATTGAAAGCAAAGGCACGGAGAAAAGCATCACAAACGATGCCAACCCAAACACGCTCTGGCCGATAAACATGGTCACACCCGTGCGCTCTGCTGGACGAATTGCGCCAGACATCACCTCAAAATATTCATTCACCCCATTTAAGAAATAAGTACCAAATCCGAACTGTAGCAAGGCTAAAATCACCCAGCCCATCGGCGAGGCAAATACGCTCTTAAGCTCTTTTCTTGCAACTTTTAAAATCATGAGTTTTGCTTTCTAAATTCGACTAAAGACGTTTTAAGCTGCTGCGTCTTGGTAAGTCAATTGAACAAATACATCTTCAAGGCTTGTTTGGTCAGGATTAATTTGATGCAACCCCCATCCCTTTGAAACCGCTGCTTGAACCAAGGCTTCAGCTGGCGCTTTACCTGCCGCATAGCGAACACGTAACAAGCCATTCGGCAGCGCCTCAACCGCCTCAACACCTGGCACCTTGAGCAATTCATCGTTCGCTGGCGGCTTCGCTAAACCAATCAGCAATTTATTGCCATGACGTTGTTGTTTGAGGATATCGATCGAGCCATTAAAAACCAACTTACCTTTATCAATAATTTGCACGTGGTCGCAAACCATCTCAACTTCAGGAAGAATATGCGTTGAGAGAATCACGCTATGCTCGCCGCCAAGCTCTTTAATCAGAGCGCGGATATCACGAATTTGAATTGGGTCTAGACCAACGGTCGGCTCATCGAGAATCACTACCATTGGATTATGAATAATCGCCTGTGCAATTCCCACACGTTGTTGGTAACCCTTAGATAGGTTCTCAATCAGACGTTTGCTCATTTCAGTTAAGCCGCAACGCTCTTTAGCGCGCTGAACCGCTGTTTTAATATGCTTACCACTCACGCCATGCAAACGCGCAGCAATCGCCAAAAATTCATCCACTGTAAACTCACGATAAAGTGGTGGGGTTTCTGGCAAATACCCAATCAAAGCTTTCGCTTCTTTTGGATTTTCTATCATGTCTACGCCACAGATTTTAACGCTACCTTTACTAGGCGCTAAATTACCTGTCAGCATTTTCATGGTGGTAGATTTGCCTGCGCCGTTTGGGCCAAGGAAACCAAGCACCTCACCTTTACTTAAGGTAAAACTCACGTCACTGACTGCCTCGCGGCCGCCATAAATGCGAGTAAGGTTGTTTGCTTCAACAGTTAAAGTAGTCATAAAAAATTAAAGACTCCACATTTTTGGCTAAGCCAAATCCAAATTACAAGCCGTTTTCTGAGGCATGCTAAATTAAAAAAACGCCTGACAAATGTCAAGCGCTGGTCAATCAGTGAATTGTATTTAATCAACAATCTTGATCTTTGAAACAAGTCCTATTGGAAAGTTTCAATTAAAAAGCTATAGTCAGCCCTCATTATGGATGAACTTGCATAAGGTGTCACTGACTAACAACTATCTAGTTCATTCACTATCAGCGAAGAAACGAATCAACATCATGTCAAAAAAATCAAAAAATCAGTTTCCAATCAAAACAAAAATGCTGATGGCTGCGTTTTCGATTGGCTTGTTAGCTTTGGCGAATACAAATGCCCAAGCAGCCACAGAAGCAACTACATCCGACGTGCAAACCCAAGCTAATGGTGAATTTGTATTTAAGTACCTTGCAGCTGAAGTGGCTGGCCAGCGTGGTGAGCTAGGACTTTCTACCAAACTATTTTTTGACTTAGCTAAATCAAGCCGTGATGTTCGCCTGGCAGAACGTGCAGCCAAAGTGGCGATGTACAGCAAAAACGCCCAAGCCGCATTGGAAACGGCAAAACTCTGGCTAGAGTTAGACGCAAACTCAACCGAAGCGCAACAGGCCGCCACACAGTTATATGTGATTAATGGCGATTTAAATGCAGCAAAACCACTATTGCAAAAGTTACTCGAAAAAGAAGATACGCGCGCCAACGGCTTCTTATACCTAAACAGCCTATTCTCGCATCAACCCAACAAAACAATCGTGTTGCATTTGGTGCAAGAGTTAGCAGCACCTTACCCACAACTGGCCGAAGCGCACTATACAATTGGTCAAGCGGCATTTCAAGCAAACAACTTACAACTGGCATTGAGTGAGACTATTCTCGCCAATCAATTGCGCCCGAATTGGGAAATGGCAGCAATTCAACAGGCCGATATTCTGTTTAATGAATCACCCGACCAAGCAATTTCCTTCTATCGCAGCTTCTTGAATGACACCCCAGATGCAAATGATGCCCGCCTAAATTTGGCTCGCATGCTAATTAAACAATCGCGTTTTAACGAGGCCAAACCTGAACTCCTCAAACTTTCTAAGCTTGCGAACAACAACCCAGAGATTTTAGTAGTGGTTGGTTTGCTTTCGGTGCAAAGCAATGAATTTGATGATGCCCAAAAGTTCTTCCTTCAAGCATTAGATAGCAATATTAAAAACAAAGACCCGATTTATCTTTATTTAGGTCAGATTGCCGAAAAAAATAACAATGATGCTGAAGCCATTAATTGGTATAGCAAGGTTCAACACCCAGGAGAAAATGCATCAAGCCAGCAAGCCGACCATTATTTAGATGCTAAGTTGAGTATGGCCAATGTTATTTCACGTAGCCAAGGAGCTGACGCTGCAATTCAAATGCTCGATGACTTAGAAAACTTAAGCGATGCACAGTTGGCACAGGTGATTACTGCCCAAGCTAATCTTTTAGCGCAAGCAAAGCGATTTCAAGAGTCGTACGAATTACTCGGCAAGGCTGTGGCTAACATGCCCAACGCCAATGAGTTGATTTACGACTATGCCATGGCTGCTGAACGTGTCCAGCAATATACAGTGTTAGAAACGCAATTGCGTAAGCTGATCAAAATCAAACCTGACTTTGCACAAGCCTACAATGCGCTTGGCTATTCGTTTGCAGACAGAAGTGTCAAACTAGAAGAAGCAAACAAGCTCATCGCTAAAGCACTAGAACTGAGCCCTAACGACCATTACATTATGGATAGCATGGGCTGGGTGCAATACCGACTTGGTAACCTTGATAAAGCTTTTGAGTACTTAAACAAAGCCTACAACTTGCAAAACGATAGTGAAATTGCTGCGCATTTAGGCGAAGTACTTTGGAAGCAAGGCAAGCAAGAGGAAGCTAGCAAGATTTGGACAGAAGCACTTAAAGCAAGCCCAGACAGCGACGCACTGCTCAAAACCATTAAAAAATTTAAACCTTAAGCCTTTTTTCAGTGTTTATAGTAAATCATCAATATCCTTGTGCCAGCCTTTACCTCTTAATTGCTGGCCTGATGATGACTAGCTGTGCCAGTGTAAATACCAGCCCTACCGCTGCTGATAATAGCACTGCACCACCAGTAACAACTGTAGCGCCAGCCATTCCGCCAGAAGCACAACAACATCAAGCTGAAATTGCGAAAGTGACTGAGTTTAAAATTGATGGCCGCATGGGCGTTCAAAGTCAAGGATACGGCGCTTCAGGCAACATTCATTGGGTACATTCGCCAGAGAATGATCTAATCGATTTATACTCACCGCTCGGCAATAAAATTGCGGCGATTACCAAAAATGTAGATGGTGTGAGCTTAATTTCGCAAAATGGGAAAACCATCAAAGCGGAAGATGCCGAAACCTTGACGCAACTAACGCTAGGCTGGCGTTTACCGTTTTCAAAACTGTCTGATTGGATTGTTGGCCGCCCTGCGAATGGCGTTGTAACTACCTTCTCTTGGGATGACAAAGGTCATCTTAGTAAATTCACCCAGGATGGTTGGGAAGTGAGCTATATGGAATATCAAAATAACAGTCAACCAGCATTGCCAAGTAAAATTAACTTACGCAATCCAAAGATAAATGTTCGCCTTGTGATTGAAAGCTGGGATATCTCTCCACAATTTTCAGTATTAGATGCCGAGAACTCGGCTCAAACCCATTAGTCTTTGGCCATGTCAGATTTAAACCATCAACTTACCGCAAAAGGCTTCCACGCTTTTTTAGCGCCAGCAAAAATCAATTTATTTTTGCATATCACTGGTCGCCGCGCTGATGGATACCATCTACTTCAAAGCGTATTTCGCCTCATTAACTTACATGACACTATTTTTCTAAAAGTTCGGAATGACGGTCAAATTCATCGCGTGACCGAAAATGCGAATGTCAAAGCAGAGCAAGATTTATGTGTAAAAGCTGCAAAACTGTTGCAAGCCCATACGCACTGCTCGTTAGGCGCAGATATTGGACTGATTAAAAATATTCCTATGGGGGGCGGCTTGGGGGGCGGTAGCTCAGATGCCGCCACCGTATTAATTGCCCTCAACCACCTTTGGAGTTTGGGTTTAAGTAAAACATCATTAATGGAATTAGGCTTAAAACTTGGCGCGGATGTTCCTTTTTTTATTTTTGGCGAAAATGGTTGGGTAGAGGGTATAGGCGAAAAAATACAGCCGATTCAGCTGCCAGCCTCGCACTTTGTGATTGTCACGCCCAAAGTGCATGTTTCAACTGCTGAAATTTTTAGCGCTGAGGAATTGACAAGAAACACGTTTCCCACGACAATAGCGGCCTTTTCCGAGATGCTGAATTTGAAGCAAATCGGCAAAGAAAAACAAAGCCTAGTGTTTGAATATGAAAATGTAAGTTTTCATAACGATCTCGAAGCAGTGGTTTGTCAGAAATATCCGGCAGTAAATGCTTGTCTGAATTGGTTAAATCAATTTACTCAAGCACGAATGAGCGGTTCTGGCGCGTCCGTTTTTGTCGCAGTTGAAAGTTCAACTGAAGCAAATGACATCGTAAAAGCCCTGCCAAAAGAAATTGCAAACACTGAAATATTTTGTGTTGCAGCGCTCGGATTACAACAGCATCCGCTGTATAATTTGATTCCTGCACTTTAGGTAAAGATCAAATGGGGAGTCGCCAAGCTGGTTAAGGCACCGGATTTTGATTCCGGCATGCGAAGGTTCGAATCCTTCTTCCCCAGCCAGTATTACAAGACGGAGCGTGTAGCATTACACGCTTTTTTTGTTTTTATAGCGTAAAGGAATCCACTGTGGCCAAAGGCGACATGATGGTGTTTACAGGCACTGCCAACCCTCAACTTGCTGAAAAAGTGGTAGCTCACTTGGGCATGAAGCTTGGACGTGCAACCGTTGACCGTTTCAGCGACGGCGAGGTTATGGTTGAGTTACAAGATAACGTTCGCGGCAAAGACGTGTTCGTATTGCAATCAACTTGCGCCCCAACCAATGACACACTAATGGAAGTGATGGTCATGGTTGACGCACTGCGTCGGGCATCTGCAGGCCGCATTACTGCAGCCATTCCTTATTTCGGCTATTCTCGACAAGATCGTCGCCCACGCTCTGCCCGCGTTGCAATTACTGCAAAAGTAGTTGCCAATATGCTCACTAGTGTTGGCGTTAACCGTTTATTGACGATGGATTTGCACTCAGATCAAATCCAAGGCTTTTTCGAAATCCCAGTGGATAACATCTACGCTTCACCTGTATTGCTAGATGACCTCACTAAACAAGATCACCATAATTTAGTGGTTGTATCACCAGACGTTGGCGGTGTAGTGCGCGCACGCGCGTTAGCTAAGCAAATGGGTTCAGATTTAGCGATTATCGACAAACGTCGTCCTAAAGCCAATGTGGCTAAAGTAATGAATATCATTGGCGACGTTGCGGACCGTACCTGCGTTATCATGGACGACATGGTGGATACTGCGAACACGCTATGCGAAGCAGCAGCAGCACTCAAGAAAAAAGGCGCAATTAAAGTCGTTGCTTACTGTACTCATCCGGTGCTTTCAGGCTCCGCGATTGAACGCATTAGCGCTTCAGAACTTGATGAGCTAGTCGTAACCGATACGATTCCACTTCGTGAAGATGCCCTCGCTTGCAAAAAGATTCGTCAACTTAGCGTTGGTGAATTGATGGGCGAAACCATTCGCCGCATTAGCAATGAAGACTCCGTAAGCTCATTGTTTGAAGATTAATTAAAGTTTCGATGCGTTTGGTAACAAGCGCATCACACCCCTGTTATCTGGTCGCGGATAACAGTTTTTGAAAAGCCAAAAGATGATTTTTGGTTAAATTTAGGAGTAGTAAAAATGGCTATTGAAATTTCAGCAGTAACACGTGCAGCGAAAGGTACGGGTGCGAGCCGCCGTCTTCGCCGTTCAGCTAAAGTACCGGGTGTAGTTTATGGTGCTGGTAAAGACGCAGTAAGCGTTGAATTTGATTTGAAAGCGTTGTTCATGGAATTCCGCCATGAAGCATTTCACGCTTCTATTTTGACGCTTAACTTAGATGGCAAAAAAGAGTCTGTATTATTACGTGACTATCAAATGCATCCAGTTCGCAACACCATTCAACACATCGACTTTCAACGTGTTAGCGCAACAGAAAAAATCCACGTTAAAGTGCCATTGCACTTTATCAACGGTGAAATCGCTCCAGGCGTAAAAATTGGTGGCGGTATCGTTGCTCACATCGCTACAGAAGCTGACGTAAGCTGCTTGGCAAAAGACTTGCCAGAGTTTATCGAAGTTGACTTGGCTAACCTAGAAATGGGTCATTCAGTTCACTTGTCAGAAATCAAATTGCCTAAAGGCATTGAATTCGTACAATTAGCGCACGGCGCTGACATTGCTGTTGCAAGTATCGCGAAAACTCGCGGTGGTGCTGCAGCAGCAGCTGATGAAGCAGCGGAAGCAACTCCAGAAGCTTAATCACCTGTGTGATTGACCTCTATAACGCGCGTTTCGGTTTTTCCGGAACGCGCGTTATTATTTTCAGGCTTTGAAATCATTTTAGGCTGCATGAGCGACAATAGGCTATGAGTCAAATCAAACTAATCGTTGGACTAGGCAACCCAGGCGCACAATATGAGTCCACTCGCCACAATGCTGGCTTTTGGTGGATAGATCAAATCTGCGTCGAAACAGGCAGCAAGCTTAACCTTGAAGCCAAGTTTTTTGGTCATGCTGGTCGCTTAAAATCTAGCAATGATGAAGCATGGTTACTCAAACCAATAACTTTTATGAATGCTAGCGGACGTGCTGTGGCTGCATTAGCTAAGTTTTACAAAATCGCACCAGAGTCTATTTTAGTCGTGCATGACGAGTTAGATTTACCCCCTGGCACCGTAAAGCTCAAAAAAGGCGGCGGTCATGGTGGGCACAATGGCCTTAAGGATGTTGCTGCACAACTAGGCACGCCTGATTTTTGGCGATTACGCTTAGGGATAGGCCATCCAGGTGATAAAAATGCTGTCGCGAATTTTGTTTTACATGACCCGAGTCGCGATGAAATGCGCGCGATAGAAGAAAATATAGACGAAAGCACAACAATGTTGCCTTTGCTATTAAAAGGCGAGTTTGAAGCGGCAATGTTAAAATTGCACACTAAAAATTAGTTACGAATTTACTGAACAGGAAAAATTATGAAATGCGGAATTGTCGGCCTACCAAACGTAGGTAAATCAACGCTCTTCAATGCCATTACCAAAGCAGGTATCGCGGCAGAAAACTACCCTTTTTGTACTATTGAGCCTAACGTGGGCATAGTTGAAGTGCCTGATCCACGTATGAAGCCATTGATTGATATCGTCAATCCGCAAAAAGTACAACCTGCGATTGTTGAGTTTGTTGACATTGCAGGGTTGGTAGCTGGCGCGTCAAAAGGTGAAGGCCTGGGTAACAAATTCTTAGCCAATATCCGCGAAACCGATGCGATTGCTCACGTCGTACGCTGTTTTAACGATGCTAACGTGGTGCACGTTGCTAATAAAGTTGACCCACTTTCAGATGTTGAAACCATCAACACCGAACTCGCGCTTGCTGATATGGAAACTGTAGATAAAACTGTTCAACGCGAAAGCAAAAAAGCAAAATCAGGCGACAAAGAAGCGATTGCGCTTTGTGCTGTTTTGGCTAAAGTTCAAAAGGGCCTAGATGAAGGCAAAGCCGTTCGCACATTAGGTTTGGATGCTGACGAATTGCATCTACTCAAGCCTCTTTGTCTTATTACTGTTAAACCAGTGATGTACATCGCCAACGTTGATGAAACAGGCTTTAGTAACAATTCATTGCTTGATTCAATTGTTGAACTAGGCAAAAAAGAAGGCTCCCCAGTAGTGAGTATCTGCGCAAAAATTGAAGCAGAAATCTCGGACCTAGAGGACGAAGACAAAGCGTTATTCTTAGAGGAGCTAGGCTTAACTGAACCAGGATTAGACCGCGTTGTTCGCGCAGCGTATGCCCTACTCGGCTTAGAAACCTACTTCACAGCAGGCGTTAAAGAAGTTCGGGCTTGGACTGTTCGTAAAGGCTCAACTGCACCACAAGCAGCTGGCGTTATTCATACTGACTTTGAACGTGGCTTCATCCGCGCCGAAGTAATTGCTTTTAACGAATTTGTTGCACATAAAGGCGAACAAGGTGCAAAAGAAGCCGGCAAGATGCGTCTGGAAGGCAAAGAATACATCGTGCAGGATGGTGACGTAATGCACTTTAGATTTAACGTATAAGAAAAATAGCCCCGCCAAAAGCCATCCTTGGGATGGCTTTTTTATTGCCTTCAAGACCACAGCAATTCAGTGATGCATCCGCACATACCTGTGGCTTCAAGGTATAATTCAAGCTTAATTATCCACACAAAAATATTTGCCATGCAACAGCAATATCCATTTAAAGAAATCGAAGAACACGCCCAGCAATATTGGGAAACCAATCAAACTTTTAAGGCGACCGAGAAGAGCGATAAGCCAAAGTATTACTGCTTGTCGATGTTCCCTTATCCAAGCGGTCGTTTGCACATGGGCCATGTGCGCAATTACACCATTGGTGATGTGCTGAGCCGTTTCCACCGCATGCGTGGCTTTAATGTAATGCAACCAATGGGCTGGGATGCGTTTGGCTTGCCTGCAGAGAATGCAGCGATTAAAAACAATGTAGCGCCTGCTGGTTGGACGTATAGCAATATCGAACACATGAAAGCGCAACTCAAGTCTTTAGGCTTGGGCATTTCTTGGGATAGAGAAATCGCCACGTGCACCCCAGAATATTACCGTTGGGAGCAATGGTTATTTACTGAGCTTTTCAAAAAAGGTCTCATCTACAAAAAAACGGCCACGGTCAATTGGGATCCTGTTGACCAAACTGTACTCGCCAATGAGCAAGTAATTGATGGCAAGGGCTGGCGCTCTGGCGCGGTGGTTGAGAAGCGCGACATTCCACAATACTTCATGAAGATCACGGCGTATGCAGATGAGTTATTGGCTGACCTCGACAAGCTTGGGGGCTGGCCTGAACAAGTTAAAACCATGCAACGTAATTGGATAGGTAAAAGCTACGGCTGTGAAGTCGAGTTCCCTATCCTTGGTGGCGCTGGCAATCTTAAGGTTTATACAACTCGCCCAGATACACTGATGGGTGCAACTTATGTAGCGGTTGCCGCAGAGCACGCACTAGCTACTGAAGCAGCTAAAAACAACCCTGCGCTTCAAGCATTTATCCAAGAATGCAAAATGGGTAGCGTGGCTGAAGCTGACATGGCGACTGCTGAGAAAAAAGGCATGGCGACAGGCTTGTTTGTTCAACACCCGCTGACTGGCGACCAATTGCCTGTTTGGGTGGCTAACTATGTATTGATTAGCTACGGCGAAGGCGCAGTAATGGCTGTTCCAGCGCATGATGAACGCGACTTTGAGTTTGCGAATAAATATAGCTTGCCTTTGAAAGCCGTGATTAAACCAACTAATGGCGAATTAGACTTACCACTTAATACTGCATATACAGAACATGGTGTGCTGTTTAATTCAGGTGCATTTGATGGTCTAGACTTTGATAGCGCATCTAGCAAAATTGCTGAAGCCCTTAGTGCAAAGAAATTAGGTAAACGTCGTACGCAATACCGTTTACGCGATTGGGGTGTTTCACGCCAACGCTATTGGGGCTGCCCTATCCCTATCGTGCATTGCGGTAGCTGTGGGGAAGTGCCTGTTCCTGCAGACCAATTACCTGTGCGCTTACCAGAAGATGTGGTAATGGACGGCGTCGGCTCACCCATTAAAAAAGACCCTGGCTTCTACGAAACGACTTGCCCAACTTGTGGCGGCAAAGCCACGCGCGAAACTGACACGATGGACACTTTCTTTGAGTCATCATGGTACTTCGCACGGTACGCAAGTTTTGATTGCCACACAGGCATGGTGGATGAGCGTGCTAACTATTGGTTGCCTGTTGACCAATACATCGGTGGTATTGAGCACGCGATTTTGCATTTACTCTATGCGCGCTTCTTTAATAAATTAATGCGTGATGTTGGCTTGCTCAAAAATGATGAGCCATTCACAAACTTACTTACGCAAGGCATGGTGCTAAAAGAAGGCACTAAGATGAGTAAATCGAAGGGCAACACCGTTGACCCTCAAGAACTCATCGACACTTACGGCGCAGATACTGCACGTTTATTTATGATGTTTGCCGCGCCACCAGAGCAAAGCTTGGAGTGGGCAGATAGTGGTGTTGAGGGTGCTCATCGATTCTTGCGCCGCTTATGGACGTTTGTAGCAACGCATTTAGAATCTGGTGGTGCTCTTGAAGCCTATAAAGGTGGCGAATTGAGCGCCGAACTCAAAACCTTACGTCGCCAGCTACACCAAACCATTGAAAAAATTACTGACGACTATGGCCGTCGCCAAACCTTCAACACAGCCATAGCTGCGGTGATGGAACTGATGAACGCATATGGCAAAGTGGATGGTGACGATGCAGTCACACGCAGCGTGCGCCAAGAAGTGCTTGAGAATGTGACTTTATTACTCTCCCCTATCGTGCCACATATCTGCCAAGCTTTATGGGCTGAACTACGGAAAAACGCTGTAATCGAAGACGCCGCTTGGCCAAACGCAGATCAATCTGCCATGGTGCAAGATGAAGTGGAATTAGTCGTGCAAGTAAACGGAAAATTGCGAGGCAGTATTACCGTGCCTAAAACGATGGAAAAAGAGGCGATTGAACAGCATGCTATCGCCCAACCATTTGTGCAAAAGTTCTTAGAAGATGGCTCCACCGTGCGTAAAATCATTGTAGTGCCAAATAAACTCGTCAATATTGTTGTGGGGTAAGTATGAATCACTACATTGCTCGCCGTTTAACTATCCTAATACTGGCTTTCATCCTGGCAGCATGTGGATTTCACTTACGCGGTGTAGCTGATTTAGCATTCAACAAGCTCTATATCAAAGGCTCATCAAGTATTTCTAAAGACTTAATCAGTTCACTTAAAATCAATGGTGTGAGTATTGTAAAAGAGCCTGAAGAGGCTGAGATGATGTTGGACTTGATGGCTGACGGTCAAGAAAAACGCATTCTTTCATTGGGTGGTAGCGGCTCTGTGCGTGAGTTTGAACTTTTCTATCGTCTAAAATTCCGACTTCGTGACGCATCTTCCGAGCTTTGGGGTCCAGAGCAATTAATTGAAGCGCGTCGAGATTTCTCATATTTAGATACCGAGTTGCTCGCAAAATCCTACGAAGAAGCTCAGCTATATGAGGATATGCGCCGCGATGCAACGCGAGAATTGATGCGGCGTTTGGTTGCTCAAAAACCTAAAGCCAAGGCCGTGAAATAGGCAAACCGCCTTCACAGTTCAAATATGAATTTGGCGCCACAACAACTATCCCAACACCTAAACGGCGGTCTCAAACCGCTTTATGTGCTCACGGGAGATGAGCCTTTATCTCAACGTGAATGTTTAGATGCCATCCGTGCCAAAGCACGTGAGTTAGGCTTTGATGAACGCACCAGTTTAACCTCTGACCGTTATTTTAATTGGGCGCAAATTGCTGAGTTTGGCCAAGCCATGTCACTATTTGCGAGCCAACGCTTGCTAGAAATTAACATTCCCACTGGCAAACCTGGCCTTGATGGAAGTAAAGCATTGCAGGCTTTGGCGGCAGAAGCTTTGCCTGATACTGTCACCGTCGTTATTCTGCCAGCGATTGACTGGCGTGATGCTAAAAGCGCTTGGTACATTGCGCTCCAACAAAATAGTGTGTTTATCGAACTTCGTGAAGTGAGCCCTGCCCAATTACCTCAATGGATTGCTACCCGCCTAGCTTTGCAAAAGCAAAGTACCGATATTGAGACTTTAACCTTTATGGCAAACCAAGTGGAAGGCAATTTACTTGCCGCGCATCAAGAAATTCAGAAGCTCGGCTTACTTTACCCTGCTGGGGCAATTGCTGGGAATGAAGTTCGTGCCGCAGTACTGAACGTTTCACGCTTTGACGCAGTTCAACTTGGCGAGGCCGTATTGTCTGGCGATGTTGACCGCACCGTAAGGATTTTAGAGGGCCTTAAAGATGAAGGCGCACAGCCTGTAGCTGTCATGAATCCACTCATTTGGGCGATTACGCCATTAGTAAAAATCAAACAGGCAGAAGCACGTGGCGAAAACTTAAACAGCGCAATGGTTCAAGCCAAAGTGTTTGGTCCAAAACAAGCACTTGCCAAGCAAGCCGTCGGGCGATTAAGCTTAAAACAATTACAAGCGGCATTGCTCAAGCTTGCTGATATTGATAAAACAGCAAAAGGCATGATGCAAGGAGATGCTTGGCTAGAAATTTCAAGATTATGTTTTGGGTTGGCTAAAATTGGTACAAGAGCCAGAAGCCGCTAAAAAGAAGGTTAGGGACATGGATGGATATTAAATCGTATATGCAAAATGTTGGGGTTGAAGCGCGCAACGCTTCACGCGACATGGCAAAAGCTGAAACCAATACTAAAAACTTAGCGCTCACCACTATCGCCAAAGCGATTTTACGTGAAAAAGATGCACTACTTGCTGCCAACCAACAAGACTTAGTTGCAGCAAAAGCTGCGGGCATGGAAGCATCGATGTTAGATCGCCTGACAATCACTGAAAAATCAATCGCCACTATGGCTGAAGGCTTGCAGCAAATTGCTAGCCTCGCTGATCCAATTGGCGAAATTAGTGATATGAAATACCGTCCTTCTGGCATTCAAATTGGGAAGATGCGTGTACCCCTTGGCGTGATTGGCATTATTTACGAAGCACGGCCAAACGTGACTGTCGATGCGGCTGGCTTATGTATTAAATCAGGCAACGCTACCATTCTTCGTGGTGGCTCAGAGGCCATTCATTGCAACCAAGCATTGGCGAAATTAGTCCATGAAGGCTTAGCGGCAGCTGGCTTACCAAAAGCCGCAGTTCAAGTCGTCGAAACTACGGATCGCGCTGCAGTTGGTGAACTCATTACCATGAAAGAATTTGTGGATGTCATTGTGCCAAGAGGTGGCAAAGGCCTCATTGAGCGCATCTCTAACGATGCGCGTATTCCTGTGATTAAGCATTTAGATGGCAACTGCCACGTTTATGTAGACGATGAAGCAGACTTTGATAAAGCCATTCGGATTGTTGAGAACTCAAAAACACAGCGCCTTGGTACTTGTAACACCACAGAGTCTCTTTTGATTGCTCATAGCGTAGCCAAAAACATGTTGCCAAAAATTGCTGAAATGTTGATCAGCAAAGGTATTGAAATACGTGGTTGTGCAGAAACTTGTGCCCTCGTTCCAAATGCTAAAAAAGCAACTGAAGAAGACCACTATACGGAATATTTGGACGCGATTATTTCCTGCAAAGTAGTGGCTGATTTAGATGAAGCGATCGCACATATCAATCAGCATTCATCACAGCATACCGAATCCATCGTGACCGAAAATTACACTAAAGCACGCCGTTTCTTGCGTGAAGTGGACTCAAGCAGCGTGATGGTGAATGCATCCACACGCTTTGCAGATGGCTTTGAATATGGCTTAGGTGCAGAAATTGGTATCTCAACCGACAAGCTACACGCACGTGGCCCTGTTGGCCTTGATGGCTTAACCTCACTCAAATATATCGTATTGGGTGATGGGCACGTTCGTACTTAAATAGCTTCCATGCTAGGTATTTTAGGCGGCACATTTAACCCTATCCATAACGGTCACCTGTACCTTGCCGAGCGCTTACAACAAGCGTTGAGCTTTGATGCCATACGATTCATGCCTGCCGCCATTCCTGCATTAAAAGATGCTCCCAGTGTCAGCGCAGAACAACGTGCCGACATGGTAAAACTGGCGATTATCAACCACCCAACATTTCAAATTGATATTCGCGAACTTGATCGCTCCGGCCCTTCTTATACCATCGAGAGTCTTGTTTCGTTACGTAAAGAACTTGGCGACAAGGAGAGCATTTGCTGGTTGATAGGCTCGGATGCTTTTGCCAAACTCAACACGTGGCATCGATGGAATGAGTTGCTCAATTATTGCCATTTTGTGGTGGTCGAACGCCCGCATTCTGAACACTTAAATTGGAACGCTGAAGTAGCATCACTTCTTGAATCCAATCATACCAGAGACATACATACGATTAAAAACTCAGCCAACGGCAAAATACTGATACAAGAGATTGAGGCTTTGGATATTTCATCTACACAAATACGCGAGCACATCGCATCAAAAAAAGATGTCGACAATCTCATGCCAAGTAATGTAGTCAACTACATTCATGAATACCATCTCTACGAATAGATAATGGACACCTTTAGCCACGCACTTTGGGGATACGGACTATTCGGTTACAAGCGCTATGCCTGGATCGCTGTATTGTTTGGTGCAGCGCCTGATTTAATCTCATTTGGCGCATTTATGCTGCTCAACATGCTCAATGGCACCTGGCATTTTGGCAAACCACCACTTGAAACCTTACCGCCATGGCTATTTACCAACTACGCTTTCGGACACAGTGTCATTATCTGTTTTTCTGTCATTGGAATCGTGAGCTACTGGCGCAAAGACATTGCATTCGCCATGCTGGCTTGGCCGTTTCACATTTTGCTAGACTTTCCATTTCACGCTAAAGCCTACTTCGCAACGCCTCTGTTTTGGCCGCTCTCAGACTTTAGTATTGATGGCATTCCATGGTCACATTGGTATATTTGGTATCCCAATGTCGCTGGATTGATGATTTTGCTGACCTATCGATTTAAGCAAAAACGTAAAGCTAAAAATCAATAAATTGCGGCTCTTCACCCCAAGCCACATCCGCGATACAAGGCGCTTTAATCATCGCTTTTAACGTCGCGATATTTTCTTCTATGGCTAGCATGTCAGGATCAATGCGATTCGCCACCCAACCAACTAAAGTAAGTCCAGCTGCTCTAATAGAACCAGCCGTCATCAATGCGTGATTAATACAGCCCAAACGCACACCAACAACCAAAATAATAGGTAAATTAAGTTTTACAGCTAAATCCGCCATGGTTTCTTGGTGATTAATCGGCACACGAAAACCGCCTGCACCTTCAACCACCAACATTTCTGCTTGTGTTTTCAAAGCATCAAAAGCCTGCTGAATATTGTCTATTGAAACGTTTACCCCAGCCTGCTCAGAAGCAATGTGTGGCGCTATGGCAGGTGCAAAAACATAAGGATTAATCAAAGCCAAATCTGCATCTACGTTGCCCGCTTTAATAAGTTCAGCCACGTCACTATTAAGCAACCGCCCATTCACCATTTCAGCACCAGCCGCGACTGGCTTCATGCCAACTGTTTGCAAGCCTTGCTGAACAAAGTGACGCAATAAGGCACCAGCAATATAGGTTTTGCCAACATCGGTATCGGTACCCGTAATAAAATAGGCTGTCTTATTTTTTTGCATGAAAAGTAACAGGCGCAAAGCCTGCCTCCAAGTCGATTTTGGTTTTCGGTCTGGCGACAGGTTTCCACGCATGTCCATAAACCACTTCAAAGGTGGCCGGCAATTTGCCATCTTTTCTAAAGTGCTCGTAATTCTCAGAGATTTGCTTCAAAAAGCCTCTGCCTTGCAAGCCACGGCTACGCCCATCAGTAGCGTTGTGGGCACCAATAGACTTCAAATCACGCATCACTGACATCGCATGATCGTAAGTTAGCGTAATGCGTTCGACATCTAATACTGGTGCCGCAAAACCCGCGCGCACTAAAGCATCGCCAATATCATGCATATCAATAAATCGGCTGACGTGCACATGCTCGCCATCCAAACTTGAAGCCGCACGCAACTCTTTAAGTGTGTCAGGGCCAAGCGTGCTAAACATCAGCAATCCATCGGTACGGAGCACGCGGTGCATATTTGTAAAAGCAGCATCTAAATCGTTGCACCACTGAATCGCGAGGTTAGACCACACCATATCCAGACTTGCATCTACCAAAGGGAGTTGCTCAATATCCGCACACAGTAAATGCTGTTTATTAAAGCCTAATGTTTGTTTAATTCGCTGCGACAAAGAAGTATTCATGGACTGCGTTTTCTTCAACATACCCATGGCCAAATCCAGTGAAATGACTTGCGCTTGTGGATACTTTTGCATCAAAGCCTGACTTGCGTGACCGGTGCCACAACCAGCGTCTAATATATGTTCTGGCTGCATGCTCACCAAATCTAAACGATTTAGCATTTCTTCACGCACTAGTTTTTGCATTACCGCTGCAGCATCGTAAGTGTCGGCCGAACGGTCAAACGAAGCACGGACGCGCGCTTTGTCTAAATGGTAAATATCTTGCTGAGTAGGGGCTTGGCTCATGTTTGTAAAAACTCAGTCACTTTTTCAGTAAATAATTCAGGATGTGAAATAAATGGCTCGTGCGCAGCACTTGCTAGTGCAATTAATGCCGCATTTGGTAGCGCTTTTACAGTCCATTCGGCCGCACTCAATGAGGCCAGTTTGTCCTGTGCGCCATGAATCAATAAGGTGGGCGTTTTCAAGCTTGGTAAATCAGCACGCAAATCACCTGTGCGCAAAATATCCAAAGCACCAAGCAGGCCTTGCTGATTAGGCGCAGGCCGAAGACCAAGTGCCTCACGCAACATTCTGGAGGACGCGCGCGCGTTACCGCTTCCCATGGCAATCAGCGCCAAAAGCTTATTCATCGTACCTTGGTAATCTTGCATCGCGCCCGCAAAAAAACTTTCAAATACCTCTTTTGGCATGCCTTGTTGCCAATTTTCGCGCGCTACAAAACATGGCGTACTGCCAACCAAAATAAGCTTGTTAATAGGCGTCATTAAGGCGATTTTGGTGGCAATTAATCCACCTAAAGACCAACCTAACATATAGGCATTGCTAGGGATTTTCTCAGCAATTTTTTCGGCCACGCTATGCAAGTTATAAACATCCAAGGTCTCACTATGGCCCATGCCTGGCAAATCAACCATGTGCAACTCAAAATGCTCACTGAGCAAATCACGGGTTTGCATCCACATCCCACTATGCATTCCCCAGCCATGAATCATTACCAGTGGCTCACCCTGCCCTAGCTTTTCAATATGCAAACTCATGCGAGCAAGGCCTGCTCTGCTTCATGCAAATACTGAATCAGCAATTTCACATCATCTAGAGCATGTGCAGCAGACAATGAAATACGAAGACGTGCAGTATTTTTTGGCACAGTAGGCGGACGAATGGCTGGCACCAGAACACCCCGCGCCAGGAGATAATCACTTAGTCCGAGCACCGCTTCATTGCTACCAACCACAATAGGTTGTATCGCGGTATCCGATGGCATTAATTGCCATTTTTTTAAGCTCAAATTTTCTTTGAAATAAGCGATTAAATCTTTCAAATGCTGATGACGTGCTTCATCTGATTTCATCACATTCACTGCAGCAACCAAAGCTGCTGCCAGAGATGGTGGGCTTGCCGTCGTGTAAATATAAGTTTTGGCCGACTGAATCAAATATTCGATAATCGTTTCATCGCCCGCCACAAAAGCGCCAGCTACACCAGCTGCTTTACCCAAGGTTGCCATATAAATAATACGCGGCGAAGCCACATCAAAATGGCTCAAAATGCCTCGACCTTGCTCACCTAATACGCCAAAACCATGCGCATCATCGAGCAACAAATAAGCATCATATTTTTCGCACAGCACAAGCAATTTAGGCACAGGTGCAATATCGCCATCCATGCTAAATACAGCATCCACAATCACTAGTTTTCTTTGCGCAGTACTAGCCGCGAGCATTTTTTCTAATTGAGATAAATCTTGATGAGCATAGCGATTTAATTCAGCATGCGCCAAAACAGCCGCATCGTTCAACGAAGCATGATTTAACTTGTCGGCAAAAATCGCATCATTGCGACCAAGCAAAGCGGCGACCACGCCCATATTCGCCATATAGCCCGTGCTAAAAAGCAAGCCTGCAGGCAAGCCAATGAAACTCGCCAATGCTTGTTCTGCATCATGATGAAATTGGTGATGTCCCGTAATAAGGTGGGAAGCGCCCCCGCCCACCCCAGCTTCTTTAGCGGCATTCTGTAGCGCTGAAATTAAATTAGGGTGATTAGCTAAGCCCAGATAATCATTGCTTGCAAATGAGAGCCGGCGTTGATCATCTGCGATCAAGTGTGCGGCTTGAGGGCTTTGAAGCAAGCGACGCTTACGCGTTAAACCTGCTTGCGCACGTTCCGCGAGTTCTGCTTTAAGTTGATCTATCATTCGAAATTTAGCCTGACGCTTACACGCCAGGCCGAATGATTAAATTGGATGCAAACCTAATTTGGCAAACAGCTTTTTATCTGTTTCCGCCTCAGGATTGCCAGTGGTGAGCAATTTTTCACCATAGAAAATTGAATTAGCGCCAGCAATAAAACACAAAGCCTGAATACCCTCGTGCATGCTTTGGCGTCCAGCTGAAAGACGTACGAAGCTCTTGGGCATAGTAATGCGTGCCGCAGCAATCGTGCGGATAAATTCAAACTGATCCAAGTCATCAACACCGTGTAATGGTGTACCTTCGACTTGCGTTAGCAAATTGATAGGCACGCTTTCTGGTGGACGCTCCATATTGGCAAGTTGTGCAATGAGACCAGCGCGCTGGTTACGGCACTCACCCATGCCAATAATGCCACCACAACATACGTTAATATCTGCTTCACGCACACTATCAAGCGTATCTAAACGGTCTTGATAAGTACGCGTAGTAATCACATCGCCATAGAATTCTGGCGCGGTATCTAGGTTGTGATTGTAATAATCAAGCCCAGCATCTTTCAATTGCGCTGCTTGGCCTTCTTTTAACATTCCCAAAGTCGCGCAGGTTTGTAAGCCCATCGCTTTCACTTCTGAAATCATTTTAAGCACAGGTTCTAAGTCTTTTTGCTTAGGGCTGCGCCAAGCTGCACCCATACAGAAACGACTTGCACCGCTTTCCTTGGCTGCTCGCGCTGCAGCTAATACTTCATCAATAGGCATGAGTGGCTCATTTTCCACATCCGTGTGATAACGTGCGGCTTGTGGGCAATAACCGCAATCTTCTGAACAGCCACCTGTTTTAATTGAAAGCAACGTGCTGACTTGCACAGCATTAGGATCGAAATTTTCGCGGTGAACCGTTTGCGCGCGATGGATTAAATCGCTAAATGGAAGTTCATACAAGCCAACAATTTGTGCCACACTCCAGCGTTTTTCTGTTTCAACTGGCGCCAGATTACGTTTAATACTCGATGCTTCAACCAAGCTCACATTTAACTCACTCATGCTTCAATCTCCATCTTCATGTCTTGCCATTCTTCTTTTGAAGCGCGCAACATATCTCTAACACCTAAAGGCACTACCAGCAAAACACTAATGCCCCATACTAAAAATAATACGTTTAATACGCCTATCTTTTCCCCTATCATAAAACCAAAGAACGCCATAAGCACTAGCAAAGCAAATGTCGAATAGAACCGATAACCTGATTGTTTAATGTATTCACAGACTTTAGGATTAGGATGATTGGCTGCCGCTGCATACATAAAAATAGAGGCGGCAACCCAAATAAATAATGGAATTGCTAGAGGCAACAACATCACTGCCAAGCAAGAAAAAAAAGTAAACCCTTGCGCAGCACGCATTTGTTGTTTTGCCGTAATAATGTAATTTTTTTCTTTTACTGATTCCATCAATGGCCGGCTTTTACTTAATAACAATAAGTACAATTATACATTGTTAAGCAAAGAGCTAACAATTGAATAACAATTGGTTAAAATTTAATCATTTGTTCTAAAAAGATTATTTCCATCCACTTGCTTGCTCTACACAACCAGCAATCACAAGGAGTTTGGTATTGTTCAAATCGTCTCGACAATTTGCATCAACGCATTTAGAAAAGCAGAGAGGATAAACAAAGCGGCTCATGTAGAATGCTGACTTATCGCAAGAACGCTCGCAAAATAAATGTTTAATATCGTCTTATTTGAACCAGAAATACCGCCAAATACTGGCAACATTATCCGCCTGTGTGCCAATACTGGCGCGCAGCTGCACTTGGTTAAGCCCCTTGGATTTTCATTAGAAGATAAGCAACTCAAACGAGCTGGTTTGGATTATCACGAATACGCTAACTTACAAATTCACGATAATTGGCAAGCGTGCAAAGCCGCTTTAGATGGAAAACGCATGTTCGCCATTACAACTAAAGGCAGTACATTTCACGGCAATATCAAATTTGAGAAAGATGATGTGTTTGTATTTGGCCCAGAAACACGGGGGCTACCAGAACAAATACGGAATGAATTTAGCCCAGAGCATCGTGTCAGATTGCCCATGCTGCCAAAAAGCCGAAGCTTGAATTTATCGAACTCAGCAGCGGCGTTGCTTTATGAAGCCTGGAGACAGATAGGGTTTGAGGATGGCGTTTAAAAACCAAGCTAAAGAAGTTAGCTAAACGACTCTTCTTTTTGCTCGCGACCTAGCAAGTCTATCACCGCATCACGCGCTGCTTTCCCATGAGAAAGAACTTGATCAACCTCATGAGTAATCGGCATATCCACACCTAAATCTTTCGCCCGTTTGACCACTTCACGGGCAGTGTAAACACCTTCAGCCACATGCCCTAAAGCCGCTAAAATTTCAGCTAAAGGTTTACCACTGGCTAATTGCAAGCCAACTTCACGATTACGTGAGTACTGTCCAGTACATGTCAGAATTAAATCACCCGCGCCAGCCAAACCCATAAATGTGTCTTTTTGCGCACCCATCGCCATTCCAAAACGCGTCATTTCAGCCAAACCACGTGTAATCATCGCGGCACGTGCATTGTTACCAAACTGCATCCCATCAGAAATGCCAGCGGCAATAGCCATCACGTTTTTAAGCGCACCTCCAACGGCAACGCCAGCGACATCGGTGCTTGTGTAAACCCTTAGTGAACCACCATGTAGTGCAGCGCCTGCTTGTTTTGCAAACTCAGCATCATTGACTGCCAAAGAAACAGCAGTTGGCAAACCTCGCACCAATTCAGCCGCGAAACTTGGGCCAGACAATGCACCCCATGCTTGATTAGGGCCAAGCTCTTCAAGCGCAACTTCGTGAGGCAACTTTGCCGTCACAGGCTCTAAGCCTTTATTCGCCCAAATGACCGGCACCTTAACACCAAGCGCTTTGATAGATTGCAACATTTCACGGAAACCGCAAGTCGGAACGACAGAAACGATGAAGTCGACACCATCCAACGCAAGACCCAAATCAGACTCTACACTGAGGTTGTCGTGGAATTTAAAATCGCCAAGATACATTGGGTTAGCGCGCACTTTACGCATACCATCAACATGAGCTGCTTTGCGCGCCCACAAGCAAACTTGGTGCTGCTGGCTGATGTGCATCGCCAACGCTGTTCCCCAAGCACCTGCACCTAATACGGCTATTTTCATTGCTTACCCTTACAAGCCCCAAACAGCTGAGGTTTGGACAAAACCTACTAAGCCATCACGATGCTTTACTTTCACCCACCCATTTTTAGCAGGCTCAAGTAAATCCACCACCACATCTTTTTCAACCCGCGCAACCACTACTCCGCCAAGTTCGGGCGTTTTTTTAATTTCTACAGGAGAAGAAATCAATAAAGTGCGCTGAGTGCTTAACTGCTTGGCATCTATCCAGCTTAAACCACCCTGCTGGTCTCGCACCTTGACCCACTCTGCGAGATTCACGATCACCTCAACAGGATAGCCCTGGCTCAGGAGATACAACTTTTTACCTTGTGCTGAAGGAGAGTCATAAACAATCGCTTTCGGCACATTCACTGTGCGATATTCCGCTGTTGCCAAACTTGGCAACAGCAGTAAGAAGACAATAACCAGTGAAGATTTAGTGTGTTGTTTTTGCAGCTTCATCTTGCGCTTGTTGTTGCTTTTGTTGCGCGTACAACGCTTCAAAATTAATCGGACTAAGCACAACTGGCGGGAAGCCAGCGCGTACTGAAGCGTCAGAAACCACTTCGCGCGCATATGGGAATAAGATATTTGGGCATGTAATGCTGAAAATAATTTCTAGATTCTCTTCTGGCACATTGCGCACTTGGAAAATACCTGCTTGAGCAACTTCAATTAAGAATGCAGTTTTTTCGCCGATTTTAGAAGTCACAGTAATAGTTAACACTACTTCATATATGCCATCTTCAAGCTTGCTTGCAGAGTTGCTAATTTCGATACCGATTTGAGGTGCATCTCGCTCTGTAAAGATTTGTGGCGCATTAGGCAATTCTAATGACAAATCTTTTACGTACAATTTTTCAATGCCAAAACCAGGCGTTTGGTTTTGATCTAGCGCTTGATTCTCAGTTGTTTGCTCTGCAGCTGTATCTTTAGTTGCCATGATGTTTCCTAAATATTTTTCAAAAGAATTGCGTGAATAATTACTAATTGATAACGAATAAAGCCGACATTTTAACCGATGCCAATACTAATTGCTTGTGTTGCTTGATTTTTTACTCAACCAATAGCGGATCGAGCCCACCAGCCAAATCCAATGCACGCAAATCATCAAAGCCACCAATATGACGCTCGCCAATATAAATCTGAGGGACTGTGCGACGGCCAGTTTTTTCCATCATCGCGATTTTTAATTCAGGCGCAGTATCTACCTGAATTTTTTCAATTTCCGTCACACCTTTACTGTGGAGCAAACGCTCTGCGTTTGTGCAATATGGACAATACGCACTGGTGTACATCAAAACTTTAGCCATGAAATGCCTTTTAGACGATTAAGCGCATCGCGCAATGATTTAACAACACTTTGAATTGTACATAAAGACGGCATAAAAAAAGAAATCAGCTATATAAATTCGGCAAATAATGCAGATTAATTGAGCAAAAATCACTAAAATAGCATTATTACTTGAATACTCGTTGGGAAAGCACCCCGCATGAAAATTACCCCCGTCGTATTGTTGATTTTAGATGGTTTTGGATATCGTGAAGACATCACAGATAATGCTATTGCCCAAGCAAAGAAACCTAATTGGGATAAACTTTGGCAACAATACCCACACACTCTGATTAATGCCTCGGAAAGTTTTGTAGGCTTACCTGCTGGACAAATGGGCAATTCAGAAGTCGGTCATTTGAATATTGGGGCTGGTCGTATTGTTTTTCAAGAGTTCGAACGCATCAACAACTCGATTGAAACTGGCGAATTTAATCGAAACCCAGTTTTATTAGAGGCTGTCAATAAAGCTAAAAATGCAGACAAAGCCCTGCATATTTTTGGCTTAGTATCTGATGGCGGCGTACACAGCCATCAAGACCACATTTACGCCATGATTAAGATGGCCGCAAAACAAGGCTTGAGCAAAATCTACGTACATGCGTTTTTAGATGGTCGCGATACGCCACCCGTCAGCGCCAAGCTCTACTTGCTAGCATTAGAAGATCAAATCAAAAAAATAGGCGTAGGGAAAATTGCCTCTATTTGTGGTCGATACTACGCGATGGACAGAGATAAACGCTGGGAGCGTATTGAGCCAGCTTACACCTTGCTGACTGAAGGCAAAGGCGACTTTACCGCAAGTACCGCATTAGATGGTTTAGAAGCAGCATATGCCCGCGGTGAAAATGATGAGTTTGTTAAAGCAACAGCGATTACCAAGCCAGGCGAGTCTCCTGTGTTTGTTGATAATGGTGATGTGATTGTATTTATGAATTTCCGTTCAGACCGAGCGCGCCAAATGACGACGTGCTTTTTGGACGCTAGCTTTGAAGGCTTCAAACGCAACAAACTTCCTAAACTCGGCGGTTACTATACGCTGACGATGTACGACAAAAACGAAGTTAATGCGAACGCAGTATTCCCACCTAATGACATTCACAATACATTCGGCGAATACATTGCCAATCAAGGCCTCAAACAACTTCGCATTGCGGAAACTGAAAAATACCCGCACGTGACGTTCTTCTTTAATGGTGGCGAGGAAAAAGTTTTTGAAGGCGAAAGTCGCATTCTTATCCCTTCACCAAAAGTAGCCACTTATGATTTACAGCCTGAAATGAGCGCTTTTGAGCTCACAGATAAATTGGAAGCCGCGATTTTGGGTCAAGAATATGCCGCCATTATTTGTAACTATGCAAACTGCGACATGGTGGGCCACACAGGCATTATGCCTGCAGCGATTAAAGCTGTGGAGACGCTTGATGCTTGTATAGGTCGCCTCGTTGCGGCCGCGCAGAGCGTTGGTGCTGAAATTATTATTACCGCAGACCATGGCAACGTAGAAATGATGCAAGACGTCGAGAATAATCAACCTCACACACAACACACTACCAACCTTGTACCACTGCTCTACATTGGACGTGACGCTGACATCGCAAAAACTGGCGCACTCTCTGACATTGCTCCAAGCTTGCTACAAATGATGGGCTTGCCGCAGCCTACTGAAATGACTGGCCATTCATTAGTGAGCATTAAGTAATATGTTGAAAGCTGTTAGCCACTTTGTAGTTGCATTCGGTTTGCTTACGATTGCATTGAATTCGCCACTTGCCTTAGCAACGAGCAAAGCTGATAAACCAAAAGAAAAAATAGAAAAACCAAAAGAGAAACTCAACAATATTCACGAGCGCATTGAATCTCTGACCAAAGAACTTGGCAAAACTAAAGAAGCGCATGCCGATGCTACCGACGCATTGAAAGAAAGCGAAAAAGCCATCAGCGAAACCAATCGGAAGTTATTCGAACTGCAACAAGCGCAAAAGAAACATAGCGAATCACTACAAGAATTACAGTCTCAAAAATCCGGCCTTGAGAATACGATAGAAGGTCAAAAAAATCAGCTCAGCAAACAAATTTATCAGCAATATTTGCACGGCCAACAAACCTACTTGCAACTCATTTTAGAGGAGCAAGACCCAAGTGCGATTTCACGGCAATTACAATATTTTTCCTATATTTCTCGTGCTCGCCAGGCGCTCATTAACAATATGGGGTCTAATCTGGAACGCGTGACTAAGCTCAATGAAGAAACCGCTAATGCACTCAAAGAAGTAGTGAGCCTTAAGGGCAAACAAGAATCTGAGCGTAAAAATCTTGAGTCACAAAAACAAGCACATAGCAAAGTAGTAGAAAAGCTATCGTCGCAAATTAGCGCCCAACGCAACGAAATTGACAAGCTGAAACGTGATGAAAAAAGCCTATCTCAATTGGTGGAGCGCTTAGCCCGAGCGCCACAACCCAAGCCGCAAAAGCCGACCCAAGCCAACTCATCAAGCAAAGAGCCAAATAACAAGCCAGAAGCTGAAACACCACCACAACGGCCTTTGGCAACCAATGATTCACTTCCTAGCAACGCTTTTGATGGTGGAAATTTTGAGTCGTTAAGAGGCAAACTCAATTTGCCTGTTCGTGGCGAAGTCACCAACAAATTTGGGAATAGTCGTCAAGATACGGGACTAACTTGGAAAGGTTTGTTTATCAAATCTAATGAAGGCAACGAAGTGAAATCCGTCGCTAATGGTCGCGTGGTATTTGCAGACTGGATGCGCGGCTTTGGTAATTTGATTATCGTTGACCACGGGGGTGGCTATATGAGCCTCTATGGCAACAACCAAGCCCTGCTTCGCAAAATGGGCGATACGGTCAAAGGTGGGGATACAATTGCCAGCGTAGGGAACAGTGGCGGCAATGATACCTCTGGCTTGTATTACGAGCTACGCAATCATAGCAAACCTTTTGATCCGATGAGCTGGAGCGTATTACGCTAAGATTTGATTAAGCGGATACATTTAAATATCTAAGCTAAAGCTTTACAAATATCGCGCACCAAACTTGGCCCCCGATAAATCAAGCCACTGTAAACTTGGACCAAGCTTGCTCCAGCGTCTATTTTTTCAGCGGCATCCGCACCACTTAAAATGCCACCAACGCCGATAATCGGCAACTCACCCGCTAATTGTTTTGAGAGCTGAGAAATGACTAAGGTCGATTTTTCACGCACCGGCGCTCCAGATAAACCGCCAGTTTCATTCGCGTTCGGCAAGCCTTCAACAGCATCTCTCGCCAAAGTAGTGTTAGTGGCAATAACACCGTCAAACTGATGCGCTTTTAATAAATCAGCAATTTCTATGATTTGCGTTTCATCTAAATCGGGTGCAATTTTCAGAGCAATCGGGACATATACTCCATGCAGATCTGCTAATATTTTTTGCTCTGCTTTTAAGGTTGAAAGCAATGCATCCAACGCATCTTTTTCTTGCAACTGGCGTAAATTCTTAGTATTCGGGGAAGAAATATTCACCGTAATATAACTGGCATGTGCATAAACTTTACGCATACACATAAGGTAATCATCCACGGCACGCTCGTTGGGCGTATCAAAGTTCTTACCGATATTGATACCTAAAATGCCTTGATATTTAACCCCTTGAACGTTTTTAATCAGTTGATCAACACCCAAATTATTAAAACCAAAACGATTAATAATTCCTTCTGCCTCTTTTACTCTAAACAATCTTGGTTTGGGATTGCCAGGCTGGGCGCGCGGCGTAATCGTGCCAACTTCAATGAAGCCAAATCCCAATGCCGCCATGCCATCAATCACTGCACCGTTTTTATCAAGCCCTGCGGCCAGCCCAACAGGGTTAGGAAAGCTAAGCCCCATGACTTGTTTAGGCTGACATTGAACTGGTTTGGGAAGTAATGCCAGCAAGCCAGACTTTTCAGCGATCTTGAGGCTTTTCAGAGCGATGTCATGCGCGTTTTCAGCATCAAGCTCAAATAAAAACGGCTTTGCGAGTGAGTATAGATTAGCCATAACAATAATTAAGCACTGCGCCAAGTGGTGCCATGTGGACCATCTTCCAAGACAATCCCTTGTGCTGACAGTTCTTGCCGAATGCGATCCGCCATAGCAAAATCTTTAGCTTTCTTCGCTTCAACACGCGCTGTAATTTTTGCTTCAATCGCTGACACATCTAAACCATCTGTTGAGCCGCCTTGCATAAATACCTCAGGACTACGTTCAAGCAAGCCAAGAATATTTGCCAACCCCTTAAGCTGAGAGGCGGCAGCAAGGTCACCAGATTTATTGAATGTGTTGGCTAAATCAAATAGGACAGCCACTGCTTCTGGGGTATTAAAATCATCATCCATTGCCGCTTTAAACGCGGCATAAGTTGCCGCAGTTTCGTCCACTTTAGCTACGACATCCGCCCCACGCAAAGCGGTGTAGAGACGTGTTAATGCTTGCTTAGCATCATCCAAATGTTTATCTGAATAATTGAGTGGGCTGCGGTAATGTGCACGCAGGATGAAGAAACGTACCACTTCAGCATCGTATTTTTTCAACACATCACGAATAGTGAAAAAGTTACCCAAAGACTTCGACATTTTTTCATCATCTACTCGCACAAACCCGTTATGCATCCAATAGTTGACGAAAGTGCAATTGTTAGCCGCCTCGGATTGCGCAATTTCATTTTCATGATGCGGGAATTGCAAATCCTGCCCGCCGCCATGAATATCAAAATGTTTACCTAGATGGCAGGCGCCCATCACGGAGCACTCAATATGCCAGCCTGGGCGACCTTTTCCCCAAGGGGAGTCCCAGCTCGGCTCGTTAGGTTTCACAGACTTCCACAGCACAAAATCCATGGGGTCACGTTTGAATGTATCCACCTCAACACGTTCACCCGCCCTTAAGTCTTCCAAAGACTTACCGGAAAGCTTGCCGTATTTAGCAAAGCTGTTCACAGAGTAAAAAACGTCGCCATTTTCTGCATGATAAGCATGACCTTTTGAAATCAAAGCAGAAATCATGTCTATCATGCCATCCACATGAGCTGTAGCTCGCGGTTCGATATCGGGACGCAAAACGCCAAGCAAGGCAGAATCTTCATCCATCGCATCAATAAAGCGCTGGGTTAGCACACTAATATCTTCGCCATTTTCATTTGCGCGCTTAATGATTTTGTCATCAATGTCAGTAATATTACGGACGTAAGTCACATCCAAGCCCGATGATCTTAACCAGCGGCTTACCATATCAAACACTACCATGACACGTGCATGCCCAAGATGGCAAAAGTCATAAACTGTCATTCCGCAGACGTACATACTGACTTTACCGGCTACCATCGGAATAAAAGTTTGTTTTTCGCGTGCGAGCGTGTTGTAAATTTTGAGCATGAGATTTTGATTAAAACTGAGTGCTTTTTATGGCTTAAATAATGAGCCCTAAAGATAATCGCTTAAATGACTAAATAAATATGGTTTATTGTGTTGCATTAGTAGAGCAAAGACGGGGTTTTTGATAGAATCAAGCACCTCATCAAACTGCGAAAAAGTATATCACAATGGTTATATCGCGCGCTTTATCAATTCGTTTACTGCTAGCACTAGCGCTAAGCTTTTCATGCTTAAGTTTTGCTGATGACCTGAAAGACATTGCTCAACAAGCAAGTCAAGGCCAGCAGTCTAATGCGATGGATCGAATTAATAACCATATCAATGCCAATCCCAACGACGTTCAAGCGCTATTTATGCGCGGGGTAATGCTTGCAGAACAAGGTAAAAAAGAGGAGGCAATTAAAGCCTTTGCTGACATCACTCAACGCTTTCCAGCCCTACCTGAGCCATACAATAACCTAGCTGTGCTTTATGCTGACCAAGGTCAATTTGACAAAGCCAAGCAAGCACTTGAGAGTGCAATTAAAACGCATCCGAGCTACGCAACAGCCCACGAAAACCTGGGGGATATTTACTCCAAAATGGCTTCTGAGGCTTATGGCAAAGCACTTCAGTTAGATACTGGCAACGCGCGTGCTCAAAATAAATTACTGTTAATTAAAGACTTACTAAGCGCCAGCGGCAAAACAGGTTTAGCTGTCAGCGCAAAACCGGCGCACATCACTACCACCACATTACCAGCAACACCTGATTCGGCCTACGCCAACAAAGTAACTGCGCAAGCCGCAGAGCCTGCCAAGCAAGAAAACGCAGCAAGCAATGACCAACAAAGCGTTGTCAATGCGGTCAATAAATGGGCAAACGCATGGTCTAGTAAAAACGTTGATGGCTACTTAGATGCTTATGGCGCCTCGTTCAAAACGCCAGATGGTGAGAGCCGCAAGGCTTGGGAAGCAACTCGCCGTGAGCGCATCAACAAACCCGGGGAAATTGAGGTTTCTGTCTCCAATATCAACGTACATCTTGATGATAGTACACATGCCAGAGCAAGCTTCAAGCAAAGCTATCACTCTGCAAATCTCTCACAAAAAACCTCAAAAACCTTGGTCTTCGTTCTCACCAATGGCAAATGGCTAATTGAGCAAGAAAAAGCCAATCATTAATTTCAGGCCCATTGTTAGCACTTTGAAACTCTTTAGTCATCATCCAAAGTTGAAGTTTAAGGTTTATACCGCCATTACGCTTATTGCAGTGGCAGTCCTGCCTTGGAATGCGACAGCCTTAAATCGTCCAGATGCTAATCTACTTCCCAAGTCTAACGTTCTTGCTTCAACAAAAACTGAAGATCTCATCGTTAAAAGCTTGATGGATATTTCATCCGGTCAAATTGATTCCGCGTTAGTTACTTTAGACCAAGTCATTGCTACAACGCCTAATTTCAAACTTGCTCACTTAGTTAAAGGTGATTTACTAATGGCTCGCGGCCTTCAGTTTCAAGGCTTTGGTAGTCCGAATCCCAGTTCTGAAGATGTAGCTGGCTATCGCGATGAGGCCCGCAAAAGAATTGAGCGTTACCTAGACAAAAACTCAGGCATCCTAATTCCAGAACCCATTTGGCAACTCGATCGCTCACAGCCTTATATCTTCGTTGTGGACGCGGACAAATCACGCTTATTTGTTTATCGCAACGAAAATGGCAAGCTTGAATACAACGCGGACTTTTACGTGACTATCGGAAAAAATGGGAGCGAAAAGAAATACGCAGGCGATAAAAGAACACCGCTAGGGGTTTATTTCACCGCACCTAAACTCACACAAAAATTGGCAGACATGTACGGCGATGCTGCCTACCCATTAAGCTACCCAAATGAGTGGGATAGAAGAGAAGGTAAAACTGGCAGTGGCATTTGGCTTCATGGCACACCACATGACACTTATAGTCGCGCTCCGCAATCTAGCGATGGCTGCGTAGTACTCTCTAATCAAGACCTAAACACCCTCACCCCAATTCTGCAACAAGGCAATGTGCCAGTAATTGTTAGCAAGGGCATGGAATGGCTTAAGCCAAATGAAATACCAAAGGATAAACAAGCGCTATTAGATAGTGTTGAAACATGGCGCAAAGATTGGGAATCGCAAGAAACTGAAGTCTACTTGAGTCATTACGCTAAAGCATTTTCTAATGGCAGCTTAGACCTGAATCATTGGGCTGAAGAAAAGCGGCGCATTCAAGCCAGCAAGCTCAAAGTAGACATCAAATTATCGAACCTAAGCGTTCTACGCTACCCTAATAGCGAACTGCCAATGGCTGTAGTGACCTTCGATCAAGACTTTCATAGCAGCGCGCTTGAGAGCCAAATGCGCAAACGCCAATATTGGATTTTCGAAAATCAGCAATGGAAAATTATTTACGAGGGTGCAGCCTGATGCGCTCTATTCAAAACTTCTAACTTAACTTGATAAGGAAATAACGTGGTTAAATTACAAACAAACTTTGGTGAAATTACGATTGATTTAGATACAGAAAAAGCACCAGTTACGGTTGCTAACTTTTTGTCATATGTTGAAAGTGGTTTTTACGCGAACACTATTTTTCATCGTGTGATTGATGGCTTCATGATTCAAGGCGGTGGCTTCACCCCTGAAATGTCACAAAAGAACACCAACCCAACCATTAAGAATGAAGCGAACAATGGCTTGAAAAATAAAACTTATACCATCGCGATGGCAAGAACACCTGCCCCTGACTCAGCGAGTAGCCAATTCTTCATCAACGTCGCAGACAATGACTTTTTAAACTTTACATCACCAACCTCACAAGGTTGGGGCTATTGCGTGTTTGGTAAAGTAGTGGCTGGCACTGAAGTCATTGATAAAATTGCCAAAGTAAAAACTGGCAGCAAAAATGGTCATCAAGATGTGCCCGTTGAAAGCGTGATTATTCAAAGCGCTGAAGTTTGCTAATTAGCATTCTGACCGTATTAGCACCAAAATGAACAAGATCGGAAATGAGTCAAGCCACAGCTTATTTATTTCCGATTTGCATTTGTGCGGCTCGCGGCCAGCAATCACCAAAGCTTTTATTCAGTTTCTACAAAAGACTGCCGTCAACGCCGAAAAACTATTCATCCTTGGCGACTTATTTGAATACTGGGCAGGCGACGACGATTTACTGCATGCAGACCATAAAGACATCATCCAAGCAATAAAAGCGCTTGGCGATGCAGGGACTGAGGTATTCCTTATCCACGGAAATCGAGACTTCTTAATTGGCGATCAGTTCTCAAAAGCAGCCGGCGTCAATCTACTACCAGACCCAAGCGAAATAAATCTCTACGGGAAACGCATACTCATCAGTCATGGCGATGATCTCTGCACAGATGATACCCGTTACCAATCATTTAGAGCGCAAGTACGTTCAGCATCTTGGCAGGCGGAATTTTTGTCTTATCCACTCACCTCTAGAAAAGCACAAATTGAAGCCCTACGCTTACAAAGCGAACAGGAAAAGTCTCATAAATCCGAAGCGATTATGGATGTGAATAGTGATGCGGTGAGCGCTCTTTTGCGCCAACATGAATATCCAGAATTATTCATCCACGGACACACCCACAGACCAAACACGCACATCATTGAGATTGATGGCCATCAATGCCAGCGCGTCGTGCTTGGTGACTGGTACGAACAAGGCTCGTGCTTGCGTCTAGATGAATATGGCTTTTCTAATGAGGCTGTGAAGATTTAATCAGATTTATACAATAAAAAAAGCCAAGCATTGCTTGGCTTTTAAGTTTCTTACGAATCATAACTTACCGACTTACTTCAGAAGGTCTTGCTTCTGCTGCCAACTTATCTAATACACCATTCACGTATTTATGGCCGTCAGTGCCACCATATAACTTAGCAAGCTCTACGCCCTCATTAATCGCTACGCGATAAGGAATGCTCACATCAAAAATTAATTCGTATGCTGAGATCAATAAAATAGCATGCTCAATCGGACTAAGCTCTTCAATAGCTCTATCTAGGAACTTGGTAATCCGTGTATCCAATTCAGGAATTTGGTCGTACACACCTTCCAATAGGCTTCTAAAATACGCCTCATCAGCACGGGCAAAATCAGCCTCGTCTGCCATTTCACGAACAATCAAGCGCAATTCTTTTGGACTTAATAAATATTGATACAAGCCTTTTAGTGCAAGCTCGCGCGATTTACGGCGATTGCCTGTTGGCTTAGCTGATTTACTAGGATTTTGTTTTTGGTTGTCGCTCATATTGCCCTAATTAGATTGCTCTCAGTAAATTAACCATTTCAATTGCAACTTCAGCCGCTTCAGCGCCTTTAACATCAATACGCGCAAGGGCTTGCTCATCGTTTTCTGTTGTTAAAATTGCGTTGGCTACTGGCACACCATATTGCAATTGCACTTCTGAAACACCGCGTGCTGATTCGTTTGACACCACCTCGAAATGGTAAGTCTCACCACGTATAATCGCGCCTAACGCAATCAAGGCATCAAACTTTTCACTATTCGCCATCTCTTGCAAAACCACTGGGGTTTCAAGCGCACCAGGAACCGTTGCCAAAGTAATATCCTCGGCTGCAACACCTAAAGCCAACAATTTGTTTTCACAAGCCTTTAATAAGCCTTCACCAACCTCACTATTAAAACGTGAAAGCACAATACCGACTTTGAGGCCTGAACCATCTAGATTTTTTGCAATAATATTCAACCACTACCCCTTTTTGCTTTAATACTTTCAATAATGCGTAATGATACCACTAAGCGCCACACTCGCTAAAAGCGCGTCATTCTTGACGAAAAAAATAAGCGTCACAATTGTCATTAAAATGTCACAATAAATTCATATAGTGTCTACAGTTGTGATAAAACATCATATAAATGAGAGACTAAATTATGGCTGCGAATATTTTAATCGTTGAAGACGAACCCGCAATTCAAGAGCTACTTGCACTTAACTTAACGCAAGCAGGCCATAACCCAATTCGGGCGCTTTCAGTTGAGCAAGCACAATTGCTGATGCGAGACGCCTTGCCAGATTTAATTATTCTGGATTGGATGTTACCTGGCATGAGCGGAATCGAATTTGCCCGCAAACTTAAAGCAGACGAACTCTCGAAAACTATTCCTATCATCTTGCTCACCGCACGTGGCGAGGAAGTCGACAAAATCCGAGGCCTAGAAGTGGGTGCAGATGATTACGTCACTAAGCCTTTTAGCCCGCGTGAACTTAATGCTCGCATCAAGGCAGTTCTCCGTCGTCGCTCTCCACAAATGACTGACGATCCCATTGAGTCACACGGCTTACGCTTAGACCCAACCACGCACCGCGTGACTGGCAACAAAAAAACGATTGAACTTGGCCCAACGGAATTTAAGTTATTGCACTACTTAATGTCCAACCCAGAACGCGTTCATTCTCGCAGCCAAGTATTAGATCGTGTTTGGGGCGACCGAGTATTTGTTGAAGACCGCACCGTAGATGTTCATATTCGCCGTTTACGTCTTGCCCTTGAACAAACGGGACATGAAGATTTAATTCAAACAGTGCGTGGTGTTGGCTACCGTTTTTCATCGCAATAGCTCATAATACGCAAGCCTTCTTTTTTTATGATTGAATAGTCTTGCAAGATATCCGCTGGAGAGCATTTTGGCTGATTATCAGTCTTACCTTCATCTGCCTAATTGTCTGGGCAGCTAATGACGCTGAAACTGCACTGATCACCTTTTCTGTTGGTATCACGCTCTACCTATTCCATCACTTATTTTGGCTAGACAAACTTCTCGCTTGGTATAAAAAACCTGATCTCAACTCCATGCCGCTTGGCAACGGCGCTTGGGAGGATGTTTTTGCTACCATCTATCACGAGCAACGTCGTCACAACCGCAGCAAAATTCAACTTAGTTCAGCGCTAGACCGTTTTAGACATGCTGCCAGTGCGCTACCTGACGGGGTAGTGCTCTTAGATGATGACAACAAAATTGAATGGTGTAACAAACCAGCAGAGCATCAATTAGGACTATCACTCAAGCAAGACATTAACCAACCGATTGTTTATTTACTCCGCAACACAGAATTCATCCAATATCTAAAACATCACGTTGATATTGACCCAATCAAGCTGAAATCTTGGATTAAATCTGACGTTACCTTAGAAATTCAACTCGTCGCCTTTGGAAGCAATCAAAAACTACTCGTCAGTCGCGATATTAGCCAAGTAGAAAAGCTAGAGCACATGCGCCGAGACTTTATTGCTAACGTTTCACATGAGCTCAGAACCCCGCTCACTGTCGTGGGGGGCTTTTTAGAAACGCTGAGCGATATGGATGGCGCTGTTCCGGAGAACCTTAAAAGTTACTTTGGTATGATGCAAGAACAAACTAGCCGTATGCGTTTGCTGATTGAAGACTTACTCGCGCTGTCTCAGCTAGAAAGTGGCGCGACCGCCCCTGATGAAGCTGAGCTGGATGTGCCAGCACTTCTTAACACCATATTAAATGAATCAAACAGCCTCAGTAATGGTCGTCACACCATCACGCTAGAAGCAGATCCAACGCTTGCGTTAATTGGCTCTAATCAAGAGCTGCATAGTGCGTTTGGTAACTTAGTAAGCAACGCTATTCGCTACACGCCAGATGGTGGTAGCATCAAAATGAAGTGGGAAGAAAGCAATCAACAAGCAGTGTTTAGTGTTACAGATACAGGCCTAGGCATTGAACAACAACATATTGATAGACTGACCGAACGCTTTTACCGTGTTGACCGCAGTCGTAGCAGAGAAACAGGCGGTACAGGCTTAGGCCTTTCTATCGTTAAACACATACTTAGCCGCCACCAAGGTCGATTAGAAATCACTAGCGAGTTCGGCAAAGGTAGTACTTTTAAAGCTGTGTTTCCTAAATCTAGAATCGTGAATAAACAAATAACGCTGTTTCAATAATCGAATTATTGGCAATAAAAAAGCGCGTAATCTTCACAGACACGCGCTTTTTTTATTTAAGACAAATCAGTTACAACAGGACTTTTTCAATCCCACCGTTATTTGCCTTTTCAACATAGTCTTGCATCCAGTTCTCACCAAGCAAATGCTTGGCCATTTCCACCACGATGTAGTCAGACTTAATGCCCGTATCTTCACCGTAACGAGATAAGCCTTGCAAGCAGCTTGGGCAAGAAGTCAAAATCTTCACATCTTGCTCTGGTGCACCTGGCGTTAAACCAAGCTTAGTCATGCCTTTTTCCAGCTCTTCCTGTTTACGCATTTTTACTTGCGTTGCAATATCCGGACGGCTTACCGCGAAAGTGCCGGACTCTCCACAGCAACGCTCATTCAAGGCTACATCTTGTCCCATCAACGCGTTAGTCACTTTAAGAGGCGCATAAGTCTTCATCGGGCTATGGCAAGGGTCGTGGTACATATAACGCGTCCCCGTCACGCCTTCCAGCTTCATGCCTTTTTCCATGAGATATTCGTGGATGTCCAATAATCTGCATCCAGGGAATATCTTCTCAAACTCGTACTTTTGCAATTGGTCCATACAAGTACCACACGAAACAATCACCGTCTTAATATCAAGATAGTTTAAGGTATTGGCTATACGATGGAACTGTACACGGTTTTCAGCGGTAATTTGCTGACCCTTATCATGATTGCCACTCGCCGTTTGTGGATATCCGCAGCATAGATAGCCTGGTGGCAATACCGTCGTCGCACCCACTTCATAAAGCATCGCTTGTGTTGCTAAACCAACCGTTGAGAACAAACGCTCTGAACCACAACCAGGGAAGTAAAAGACGGCGTCACCCTCTTCACCCATTTTTTTAGGATCGCGAATCACTGGCACCATCTTGTCATCTTCAATGCCTAGTAAGGCGCGAGAGGTCCTCGTTGGCATAGCCTTTGGCATTGGACGATTCAAGAAATGCACCACCTGAGCTTTGATTTCAGGCTTACCTAAGGTTGATGGTGGCCTTTTCTTAAAGCCAGTTAACAGGCCAAGCTTATTGAGGACCGTGTGGCCAAGTCTTTGGACTTTGTAACCAATACCAACCATCAAGCCGCGCATCAATTTAATCGTTGCAGGATCTTTGATATTGAGGAAAGTCATGGCCAGCGAAGTGCCAGGATTGAAATGTTTTTTGCCTTGCTCACGCAAGAAATTACGCATCGCAATAGACACATCACCAAAATCGATATCCACAGGGCAAGGGTTATAACATTTATGACAAACCGTGCAATGATCCGCTACATCGTTAAATTCATCAAAATGCTTGAGTGAAATACCGCGACGGGTTTGCTCCTCGTAAAGAAAAGCTTCAATCAATAATGAGGTACCTAGAATCTTGTTACGTGGGCTATAAAGCAAGTTAGCACGTGGAACATGCGTAGTACAAACGGGCTTACATTTACCGCAACGCAAACAGTCGCTAATTGAATCAGCAATACCGCCAATCGCGGATTGCTCCATGATAATGGACTCTTGCTCAAGCAACCCAAAGCTAGGTGTATAGGCTCTTTCCAAGCCTGAACCCGCCATCAACTTACCTTTATTAAAGCGACCTTCAGGGTCAACCTTTTGCTTATAAGCAGCAAAGGTTGAAATGGTTTTCTCATCCAAGAATGCCATTTTTGTGATGCCAATACCATGCTCTCCAGAAATCACCCCATCCAAATCGCCAGCCAACTTCATAATACGTGCAACAGCAACGTGCGCTGAATGCATCATTTCATAGTCATCTGAATTGACAGGGATATTGGTATGAACATTGCCGTCACCCGCATGCATATGCAAAGCAACAAACACCCGCCCTTTAAGTACTTGTTGATGAATTTCATCACATCGGGCCAAAATATTTTGGTATTCACGGCCACTGAAAATTAATTGCAATGGCTTTTTAAGCTCGCGCTTCCAAGAGATACGTACCTGGTGCTCTTGCACGGCACGGAATACATTCTCTACCGCGAGGTTTGCGAATTCCTGACCCAAGCTACTTGTTGGCAAATCAAGACTATTCAAGACTTTTAGCCAATGAGCTTTAACGTCTTGCAGCAATTGGATAGATTGCGCTTTTTTTGCCAACAACAACTCTTGATCCACTTGCGTGTCATCATCTTCATACAAAGGCAAATCACCTTGTAAGAATGACTCAAGCGCATCCACCAACTTCAATTTGTTGTTGATAGAAAGCTCAATATTGATGCGCTCGATGCCGTCTGAATAATCACCCAAGCGTGGCAATGGAATCACTACGTCTTCGTTAATCTTGAACGCATTAGTATGCTTAGCAATCGCTGCTGTACGTGCTCGATCTAGCCAGAACTTTTTACGCGCTTCAGGTGAAACAGCCACAAAACCTTCACCGCCACGGGCATTAGCTAGACGAACGATATGCGATGCTGCTTCGCCCACTGCGTCTTCATCATCACTAGCAATATCAGCAATCAACACCATTTTTGGACGCTCTGAGCGGTTCGCTTTAGTCGCGTAACCTACCGCTTTAATGTAGCGCTCATCCATATGCTCCAAGCCTGCAAGCAAGGTTGACTCTGTGGCATCTAAATAATCTTTAATCTCAACAATCGCAGGCACAGCGAGGGCCACATGACCAAAGAACTCTAAACAAACTGTACGCACATGTTTAGGCATGCGATGAAGAATGAATGTTGCGGATGTAATTAAGCCATCACAACCTTCTTTTTGAATACCCGGCAAGCCAGATAAGAATTTATCTGTCACGTCTTTACCTAAGCCCACCTTACGGAAGCTAGGGCCTGGGATTTCTAAAATTTCCGGCTCACCAATTAATGTTTTGCCATCAATATCAAAACGGCTAATACGGAATCGCGCGACATCAATATCGTGAATTTTTCCGAGGTTATGATCTAAACGCTCAACCTCAAGCCAGTTTGCATCTGGCGTTACCATGCGCCATGAAGCCAGAATATCCAGCGCCGTGCCCCAAAGTACGGCCTTTTTACCGCCCGCATTCATCGCCACATTGCCACCGATACAACACGCATCAGCAGAAGTTGGATCACATGCAAACTCAAGACCCGCTTCTGTAGCAGCTTCCATCGCACGACGTGTTACTACACCAGCACCACAATGTAACGTTGGCACTTGGCGGCTAACGCCTGGCAAAGTGCGCATTTCGACACGACTAATCGTGTCTAATTTTTCAGTATTAATCACCGCAGAAAGCTTAGTGAGCGGGACTGCACCGCCAGTATATCCAGTACCACCTCCGCGTGGAATGATCGTTAAACCAAGCTCGATACAAGCTTTCACAATCGCAGCCACTTCAATTTCAGTGTCTGGATTTACCACGACAAATGGATACTCAACGCGCCAATCAGTTGCATCAGTCACGTGAGAAACACGTGCCAAGCCATCAAATTGGATATTGACCTGGCGTGTAATTTTGCCAAGCTTAACTAAGGCTTTTTTTCGTAAAGCTTCAGTTTGTTTGAAGTCCTCCTCAAAAGCAGCCACCGCTTCACGCGCTGCCACAATGAGTTTTAAAACGAGAGGATTATCTTGAGAGCGCTCATGAATGGTGTGAATACGATGATTCAATGCATTGATGAGCTCATTTCTGCGCTTTTTGCTTGCAAGCAAGTCATCTTGCAAATAAGGATTGCGTGTTACGACCCACAAATCGCCAAGCACTTCAAACAGCATGCGAGCTGAACGCCCTGTTTTACGCTCTCCGCGTAGCTCGTTTAAAACATTCCAGATATCTTCACCCAAAAATCGAATCACGATTTCCCGGTCTGAGAATGAGGTGTAATTGTATGGAATTTCGCGTAAGCGGCTGGCCATGAGTGTTCACGTCAAATTAAAGGGATGATTATATCATGGCAGTGCACTGCATTAAACGGTGGCGAGATTGTGGTTAATCGGCAAGCGACTGATGACAACCTTATGAAAAAAACGCACAATATAGGAAATATAAAATAGCAAAACTACAATTATCAAGGCCCAGATTTTAAACATGATGCCAATATTCAATTTTCCAGCAAAAATATTTGTTCCACTAATGGTGGCAGCTTTACTCACGTTTTTGTTTTTGAATTTGAATGATAAAAAACAAGCACCAAATGTGTCCTTCACGAGTATCGAAGGCAAAACAATTTCCATGGCGAGCCTAAAAGGCAAAATGGTAGTGGTCAACTTTTGGGCAACTTACTGCCCTGGGTGTATTGAAGAAATGCCAGACTTAGTAAGCACTTATCAGCAATACCATGAAAAGGGCTTGGAAATTATTGCTGTTTCGATTGCGGACGACCCGCCCAATCAAGTACTTAATTTTGCAAAAAAGAACACTCTGCCATTTCCTGTTATTCACGATAGCGATGCCAAAATCAGCCAAATTTTTGACAACGTCAGCCTTACCCCGACTTCATTTATCATTGACCAACAAGGTCGCGTGATTGGTAAAACCATTGGCAAACTGGATTTTATAAGTTTACATAAACTGCTAGACGAGACGCTTTCAAAGAAGGAATCGCAATAATGTTGTGGGTAAAAGCCTGGCATATTATTTTTATGGTCACATGGTTTGCTGGTATGTTTTATTTACCCAGGCTTTTTGTTTATCACGCGATGTCTGAGGACAAAATCAGTCATGAGCGCTTCAAAATCATGGAGCGCAAATTATTTTACGGCATTATGACGCCAGGAGGCATCTTAACCATAGTCTTTGGGCTTTGGTTGTGGCTAGGCTATGGCATTACTGGCGGATGGTTGCATACTAAAGTCGCCATTGTGGCCGGCTTGGTGGCTTACCACATTTACTGCGGCAAGCTTTTATTAGACTTCAAACATGACCGTAATCGCCATAGCCATGTCTACTATCGCTGGTTTAATGAAGCGCCTGTTTTAGCGCTGATTGCGATTATTATTTTGGTTGAAGTTAAACCGTTTTAAGCAAAACCTTATGCAAATCCTCAATTCCGAATGGCTAATCAAGATGCTCGAAAAATCAGGCGCAACGCCTGAGGCTAAACTATTGAGCCTCTTCGACATATTGTCAGATTGGTTAGAGGCCCCGCAAATCCTTACTGCACTTAAACAAGAATCCACGCAAAAAGACACGCCCTATTTACTGCTCAATTATTTAAGCCAGCAAGCAAAAGAAGCTGGTGCGGCAATTCCAGAAATACTCGCAGAACAATTGATATTTATTGCAAAAAGTGCATTAAAAGACCGCATTGAAAGTTCTGAATGCGCATCGTTCATTCATGCAAAGCAAGTGGCCAATGCACTAATATCCGCCCAATGTGAACGCGAAGCAATTCAGCTAAAAAAAACGACCATTTACAGCGCGCTCGCTATTTTTGTGGGTGCTATTACCATCGGCACTTTGATTTACACATATCCAAAATCTAATCCCGCTCAAAATATTGCCGCCAGCTCTATGCTTGAACAAACCAACGGCAAAAATGATAAAGATGTTGCGGAAAACCCTAAAGAGACGGCAGACATGTATGCTTCTATCGAAACCATGCGTGGTGGAGAATGCCAATATATTGAAGCCTTACAAATTCCTGATGCCGACAAAAAAATCTATCTCGAAAACGTAGTAGGCGGACAAGTCCCAACCAACGTACATGACCAGCTGATTGCGCAGCATTATTTACAAAAAATACGCTGTAATTACACCCCAATGCTTATGAAAAATTCCACCAACTAAATTTATACAGTCCAGTATAAATAAAAACCACAATTAAGTAATGGCTTTTGTTTTAGTTGTTAATTTCATTGATAAATAAATAAATATCTACTTACTCTAAAAATAATTAGTTACACATCGGTAGATACCACCACCTCCATTTTTGTGCTAAAGTTTAACTTTTAGGCAAAAAGACAATCATCATGTCTGCTCTTCGGGAAAAAATACTACACGTCGCTACGGATTTATTTCAAACCCGTGGTATCAACTCGACCGGTGTCGACACCATTGTTGCTGTAGCTGGCACTACAAAAATGACGCTATATAAATATTTCAAGTCTAAAGAGGATTTGATTTTAGAAGTCTTACAACAAGGCCATCAAGATTTTCAAACTTGGCTTAATGACAACTTAACCCGTAATAGCAAACAACCTGCGGAAAAAATCCAAAAACTTTTTGACTTCGTTGAGGAGTGGGTGACCTCGCCTGATTTCAGAGGCATGGCATTCATTAAAGCCTCAGCTGAGTTTCCTAACGAAGAGAGTGCTGTCCATAAACTTTCTGCCGACCACGCCAAAGAGTTTCGCAACTTTATTGCAGGCCTTGCAACAGAAGCAGGCATTGCCGATGCAGATGGCTTATCGCTCCAACTTTCACTCCTAATTGAAGGTGCAATGCAAGCAGAGCAAATGAAACGCGGCTCTGGTGCTGTGAAGTACGCAAAAAAAGCGGCAAAAATCTTAATAGACACCGCACCAAAAACCCGTAAATAGCTTATCTGAAAAATGTCGTAAGGCATTCTCAGCCTTGCCCTACTGCAGCCCTATCGGGATAATGTCGCTTTTACTTCATTGAAGCTTTAATCTCATGCAAACCCTTATCTGCGGCTCACTGGCTTTTGACACCATCATGGTGTTTCCTGACAAATTCAAACATCACATCCTGCCTGAAAAAATTCACATGCTAAATGTGGCTTTTTTAGTGCCAGAAATGCGCCGTGAGTTTGGCGGTACTGCTGGCAATATCGCCTACAATTTGAGATTGCTTGAAGATAATCCATTGATTATGGCAACCGTTGGCGAAGATTTTGGCGCTTATACAGCTTGGCTCGATAGCAACAACATCAGTAGTAAGCACATCAAAAAAATTACCAACAGCTTTACCGCACAAGCGTTTATCACCACAGACACTGACGACAATCAAATCACCGCCTTTCATCCAGGCGCAATGAATGAGTCCTACCAAAACAGCGTCAATGATGCGAAAGGCGTAAATCTTGCCATCATCGCGCCAGATGGTCGCGAAGGTATGTTTAAGCACGCCAAAGAATGTTTTGATGCGGGCATCCCTTTCTTATTTGACCCAGGCCAAGGCTTGCCAATGTTTAATGGTGAAGAGTTGTTAGGCTTTATTGAAATGGCTGACTACTTGGCAGTCAACGATTACGAAGCACAAATGCTACAAGAAAAAACAGGCTTAGATCTTGAAACCCTCGCCTCAAAAGTAAAAGCCATGATTGTGACTTTAGGAGCAAGCGGCTCACATATTTACGCAGACGGTCAACGCTTTGACATCCCTCCCGTTAAAGCAGATGATGTTGTAGACCCAACTGGATGTGGCGATGCTTACCGCGCTGGTTTGTTATATGGCATTGCACGCGAATGGGATTGGCCAACTTGTGGCAGATTAGCTTCCGTCATGGGCGCAATCAAAATCGCGAGTCGTGGCGGTCAAAACCACAAACCGACAAAAACAGAGATCGAACAAATTTACACTCAAGCTTTAGTTGACCAAACCAAACTTGATGAAAGTGTTTAACCATAAAAAAAGAGGCTCAATCATGAATCATCAACATTTAATTAAAACCGCTTTTATCCTAATGATTGCAGGCTTACTTAATGCCTGCGCAAGCTCAAATTCAGGCGACGTATACAGCAGAGACGAGGCGCGCAAAATTCAAACAATCCGCAAAGGGGTGGTTGAGTCTGTGCGTACTGTCAAACTAGAAGGTACAAAAACGCCGATTGGCACTGCAACAGGGGCTGTCATTGGTGGCGTCGCAGGCAGTTCTGTTGGCGATGGCAAAGGCTCTGCAATCGCAGCCGTGATTGGCGCCGTTGCTGGCGGGCTCGCTGGATCGGCGATTGAAGAAATTGCAACTAGAAAAGATGCATTAGAGATTACGGTAAAGCTAGATAACGGCAGCCTGGTTGCAATTGTGCAAGAAGCCACCGAAAAATTTTCACCCGGTGATAACGTCCGTTTAATTGAAAATGGCGGCGTTACGCGCGTTAGCCATTAATCTCTTCACGTTCGATGAAACTGTATTCAATACAGTTTCATCGAAACGTCAAAATACAGTCACCGTTTTGTCATAAAAATTTCTTAAAATTTCTCCTGTTAAAAACCTATCTAACAGGAGTTTGAGATGCTCAAACAAGAAGCCTCAAAAGTTCTTCAAAACGCAAACGACACAACTGCCCCCGAGCAACAGCAGATTCTCGCTCATGAGCTATATATCAGCTTTGCTCGTAATCCAAGTGAGATCGCTGAAGCACAACGCTTACGCTACAAAGTGTTTGCAGAAGAAATGGGCGCAAACATTCAGAGCGATGAGGGGCTGGATCAAGATGGATTTGACGCATACTGTGACCACTTATTAATTCGTGAAAGCGTTAACCACCGCGTAGTGGGCACTTACCGAATTCTTAATCCAACAATGGCCAATGAGGCTGGCGGTTATTATTCAGCAGGCGAGTTCGACCTTAGCCGCTTGCAGCACTTATTTCCACGAATGGTTGAAGTAGGCCGTGCTTGTGTTCATCGCGATTATCGTAATGGCGGCACGATTACGATGCTTTGGGCTGGCCTTGCAAAATACATGCAAGCTAACAACTATGAGTACATGATTGGTTGCGCAAGCGTACCAATGGCAGACGGTGGACATATGGCCGCCAGTCTTTATAATAGTTTGCAAGAAAAATACTTATCACCGCCAGAGTACCGCACATTCCCTCATTGCCCTTTGCCGATGGAAGCTTTACAAAAGGACGTGGAAGTAGATTGCCCCCCACTCATTAAAGGCTATTTACGTTTAGGCGCATACATTTGTGGTGAGCCAGCTTGGGACCCAGATTTTAATAGCGCAGATATGCTCGTCATGCTGCCTCTTTCACGAATAAACAGGCGTTATGCTGCCCATTTTTTTAAGTAACAATCAACATTCATCTTTTGTCGTTCGCTTAGTCCGAATTCTTCGGATTCTGCTTCATACTGTTTACGGTGGTTTTTTAGGCATAATGATTATGCCTTCAGCCACCGCTAGACAGCGCAATTGGATTGTTAGCCACTGGTCTAGAAAACTACTCAAGATCTTAAATATTGAAGTCATCCTTGTCGGCACTCTGCCTGACCATGATGCAGTCAACACCATGTTTATAGGCAACCATATTTCATGGATAGACATTCATGCCCTCAATAGTGTTCGTGCAGTGCGTTTTATTGCAAAATCCGACCTTAAAAGTTGGCCGATATTTGGCTGGCTCGCAAAAAAATGTAACACCCTATTTATTGAACGCGAGCAAAAGAAAGACGCCGTTCGCGTAATTGAAGAAGCCACTTCAAGCTTAAAGCGTGGGGATTGCTTGTGTTATTTCCCAGAAGGTACAACAACCGATGGCACCACCCTACTGCCATTCAAAGGGAGCTTAATGCAAGCCCCTATAAACGCGTCCGCAACTATTTGGCCTTTTACAATTTACTATCCAAATACCGATGGAAGCGCTAACACAGCGATGGCGTTTGCTGGCGAAACGACATTAGTCGAATCTATTTGGCAGATTGTCTCCGTTAGCAATCCTAGAGTAGTGCTGACTTTTTTAAGTAAGATATTGCCACATGGACATGAGCGAAGAGGCTTAACGATTACAGCACGCCATGCCATTGCTACCCAACTTGGCTTTGGACATCCCGAAGACTAATCAGCAAATTGTATGTTGATGGGCGCATCATCCACATGACATGGCACTTGGAGAATCGCTTTATCATCCAAGCGAAGCGCAGTTAAAGCGCCACCCCACAAGCAACCTGTATCTAAAGCATATATGTTATTTGTAACATGCAAGCCGAGCGCAGACCAATGCCCGAAGATAATTGGTGTATCTACAGAAGCCCTGCCAGAGACTTCAAACCAGGGGCAATAGCCTTCAGGACGATTTACCAATTCGCCCTTGAATTTAAACTCCATCTCACCTGCTTGTGAACAAATCCGCAAACGGGTCATAGCATTGGTAATGACACGCAACCTATCCCAGCCAGTTAAAGCGTCATCCCACTGAACGGGTTGATTACCGTACATATGCCTGAGAAATTCAGAATAATTCTCCGCACATAAAGCTTGATGCACTTCTTGAGCCAACGATTCTGCTTTTTTTGCGGTCCATTGTGGCAACAGCCCTGCATGCACCATTAAATGGTCGTGCTCAAAGTGCAATAAAGGCTGGTGGCGCAACCATTTCAGCAATTCATCAGCATCAGGCGCATCTAATAAGGCTTGAATCGTATCGCTGCGGTGCGGATTCACAAACCCTTCAGCGACGACCAGTGTATGCAAATCATGATTGCCAAGCACAGTTACGACAGAAGACTGGTGGTCAAAAATCCAGCGTAACACTTCTAGGGAGCCAGCTCCGCGATTGATTAAATCCCCGACCAGCCACAACTTATCGCTAGCAGGATTAAATTGGATTTTTTTCAGCAGAGACTGAAAGGAGTGAAAACAACCTTGAATGTCACCAACGGCGTAGGTAGCCATATTATGAACGAATGGCCATCATGAGCATCGCCCACAATGACCACCCAATTTGAATAAAACAGATTATTTAGGCGCCTTAAAACTAGCGCCAGCTTGATTAGCCATGTAAGCGACGGCATTAGCGACCTCGCCATCAGTCAACTCAGCATTGCCGCCACGCGCAGGCATCGCACGAATGCCCGCAATCGCATGTTTTACCAAAGTTTCGTAACCTTGTGCAATACGTGGACCCCAAGCTGATTTGTCACCAATCTTTGGAGAACCTAAAGCACCAACAGCGTGACATGCTGAACAAACCGCCTTCACAACTTCTTCACCACTTTTATTCACATGAGGGCCTGTTTCTACCTCTGCAACTGCCACTTGTGCAACTGGCTTAATACGTTCTTCAATCTGAGTCGCAGCCAATTTTGGATCTTCTGGCGCATGGGTTGAATCAACCGTCATAAATAATTTAGCAATTAGGACAATGACTAACGTAGGCGCAAAAATACCACCTAAAATCGCCACAACAACTTGGCTCACCGGAGTAGGGGGAAACTCGTGTTCACTCATGACTATGTATCCAATCCAAGAAAAATAAAATTTTGTAGTTGAATTATACTGATAAGGTGATGCTGTTAAAAGCGCTATGTCTTGCAATCGGACAATCCCTAGTCCATTTGCTATAATCCGCTAGCATTTTCAACATGCGCCCGTAGCTCAGCTGGATAGAGTATTGGTTTCCGAAGCGATAGTCCACAATTCTAAGCAGTGCCGCACATTCCAAGAGCATTCAAAGAATTAGCACATATTCCGCTTAGGAAAGTCAAAGAAAAACCTCTCCGTGACACAATTTTGACACAGTGAGAGATTTTATGGCTTCAATAACTAAACGCGCTAACGGTTGGCAAGCACAAGTTCGCAGGTCTGGCTTCAAGACTGTCTCAAAAAGATTCGAGAAAAAATCTGAAGCAATTCTTTGGGCGAGAAGTATTGAATCTAAAATCGACTCTAATGAACTTTCAGATATTTCGACTGCTCGAAAAACAACTCTCAAAGAAATCCTAGATAGATACTTAACTGAAATATCTATAAACAAAATTAGTTATAAATCTGAGAAATCGAGAATAAAAACTCTTATTGCAAGTCCAATATCAAAGAGAAGTCTTTATGATTTAAAGTCATCTGATGTCGCATTTTTTAGAGACTCTAGACTAAAAACTGTCAGCCCAACGACTGTCAATAAAGAATTAAACACTTTGCATTTAGTCATTGATACAGCACGGAGAGATTGGTCAATTTCTATAAGCAATCCTGTAAAAATTATCAAACGTCCAAAGAATAATAGAGCCAGAGATCGCCGATTAGAAGCTGGTGAATTAGAAAAAATAATCTCCTTAACTGAATCTGAAATTTTAAAATCTGTTGTTTTATTTGCTTTAGAAACTGCAATGCGACGCGGAGAAATTGCGAAAGCAAAATGGAATCATCTAAAGTTAGATAAGCAAGTATTAAGCATTCCAGAAACTAAAACTGGTGAGCCAAGAGCTATTCCGCTATCGAAAAAAGCAATTGAAATACTGCAAGATGTAAAAAAAGAGGCAGACTACATTTTTAATATCTCTTCAGGCAGCATCTCTCAAGCATTTCGTAGAGCATGTGTCAGAGGCGACATAGTTGATCTAAATTTTCATGACTTGAGACATGAGGCAACATCTAGACTATTTGAAAAAGGACTAAATCCAATGCAAGTTTCAGTAATTACAGGTCATAAATCATTTGAAATGCTTAAAAGATACACTCATCTTAAAGCTGAAGATCTCGTTATTTTATTGAACTAAAAAATATCGGCAAAATTCGTAAAACATCCAAAAAGTTGTATAAATAAAGATATAAGTAGCAATTGAGAAAAGTCTAATGTCATCTACCCCTCTGGCGCCTAACAAGTTGTCAAGTAGATAAGACTTAAGACAAATCATATGATGATGAGCACCAAACAGCAAACTGGGTGCTTCAAATAAAGATTATTGCTGACGATGGGTGATATGAGAAAAAGCAACACCCAAGCAAACTGGCTGTAGTTCGTATTGCACTAGTCTGTTTCCGCCAAGCGTCAAAGCAGAGTTAAAGATGACCGATTGACCGCATCTCCCAGTGAAAACTGGTTCTCTATACGAATGTGTCAGATGGGTCCTTACGCAGGTCTTTGTGGTGCACTTTGCCAGTCAGGCAAAGTGTGCCTTCCAAATCCACCGCAGATCATTTAAAAAATATCTAAATGTTCTTAGTAAGAACAAAATTATCCAGAAGAAATAACGAGCAGAGCGAGTTATTACGAACGAAGTGAGTAATAAGATCTAAGAATAGATTTCCAGAATGACTATCCTCAGAAGTCTGAAAGAAAGTTAAAATTCCTATAAATGTAAGTAACCACTAGCGATATACGCAATCCATGTCGCTAATTATCTATTTAAGCTAGTCTTAGATGCCGTTTATGAAGATATTTAATCATCGTTCACTCATTTCAAAAAAATAAATTGATTAATTATTTTTATTATGACAACATAATCTAAAATAAATTATGAAAGAATTCAGATGAATAAGAAAATATTTGCACTTCTTGGAATTACCGTTTTTTTATTTTCTGCCAATGCAAATGCAGATGACTATGTTGGTTTTGGTCTTGGCTGGACAGTCAATACGAAATTAAAAAATATAAAAGGTGATGAAAATTTAGACTACCCTGCAGCCATTGGCACCACACCAGGATTATATTTTACCGGCACTTCGTACTCTGATCTTTCTTTAAAAGATGTGTTACAAGGCGGTTTAAAATTTGGTCATTACTTTGAGCAGTATCCTAACTTTGGATTAGAGCTAGAAGCCAATTACTCTCAACCAGACATGAAACGTCAGAATGTTACTATCAGTAATCCTAATAATGGCTTATTAGGTGGAATTGGTGACGTTGTAAGTTTTGGAACAGGAACAAGTGGTTCATCTTCTTACTCTGTGACTGAAGATCAGCTTCCAGCTACCGTGAAACTTCTTCAATTTAATTTGAATGCGCTATATCGTTACAAAAACAGCACTAACTTCACGCCATACGTTGGGGCAGGTCCATCATTAAACATAATTAGAGTCACAGGCACTGGCGAATCTGGTCATTTCGTTGATCCTACTGATCCTGGATTAACTCAAGTTGTTTATGCAAACCAAGCGCCTCGCGTTAACGATACTTCAGTCAATTGGGGTGTTAACTTTAAAATTGGTGCCGAGTACAAATTTAATGATGACTGGGGTGTTGCTGGTGAGTACCACTACAATTGGTCTAATGTAGATATTTCTCACTTTAGAAGTGCTAACAATTTGAAAGCTGATCTTGAACTTCAAACACTTAATGTTGTTTTAACACGACATTTCTAAGTGCAATAACAGTTGCTCGTGAGATACCATATCCCCGAGCAACTGCACTTACACTCTCACCATTAGCCAACCTACGTCCAATTTCTGCTTTCTGTTCAGCAGTCGTTTTACTTTTACGTCCTAATATCTTGCCTTCTGCACGCGCTCTAGCAAGTCCTGCTTGTGTTCTTTCCACAATCATCGAACGCTCCATTTCAGCTACAGCAGATAGCATCGTGAGAAGTAGCTTTCCTGTTGTAGATGTGAGATCGGTGCCACCTAGCTGTAGCACAATGACTTTA
>Ga0214164_1000055_pt1 | contig 77306 bp, 77 predicted proteins | sample TroBogepilimnion_13_FD_153003 | JGI IMG/M metagenome (GOLD analysis project Ga0214164, IMG submission 153003) | Freshwater microbial communities from Trout Bog Lake, WI - Practice 03JUN2009 epilimnion v4 | ecosystem: Environmental > Aquatic > Freshwater > Lake > Epilimnion/Euphotic zone ... | reverse complement strand
ACGTCGCGCTCACCTGTGCTAGTGCGTTGCCACTTGTTGCCAACTTTATATACGCACTGCCAGATGCTACTGTTCTTGCGGGTTGTGATAACAACCTCTCGATCAATAACAGAGTGTGTAGTTTCTTTGCGCAGCATTATCATGGCACTAGCATATGACCAACAAAAATGTTTGTCAAAAAGTGTGTGATAGGTGTGTGATTGAAATGGGCGTAAAAAAACCACTCAGCGCGTTGCTTAAGTGGTTGATTTATAAGTAATTAGTGGTGGCTGGGGGCGGAATCGAACCGCCGACACGCGGATTTTCAATCCGCTGCTCTACCAACTGAGCTACCCAGCCATCTTTTCTTGATGTTTGCACACCGCGAAAGTCCGGCATTATAGCAAACTAAATCTATTGTGGCATCCTTTTAAGACGTTTTACTCTGTCTGATTTTGTTTTGTGGTGTTTTAAGATGAATAAGCGTCGCGTTACGCGACGATTGTCCAGCTCTAACTTATTTCCAATTCGCTAGTAGTCATTTACGTCACGAACTGAATTATTTCTATGGATGCTATTCTTGAACAGCTTGATTACTACATAAATACATATTGGAAGTATGAAACTTCCAGTAATTACAAGTCCAGAGAAAGAGCTAACCAGCCCACCCCACTCGAAGACCCCCACCAAAAAACAAGTTACGGCTGATGCAAGAAAAAATCCTAATGCCCAGCCATGGTATACCTCTAACAAAATAAGTATCAGTCCAAGTGAAAATAGTCCAGTGTGAATATTCATAATATTTTAAAGTCGCATTATTTTTTCGCAAAAAGATTTCCGAAAGAGGCTGCAGCTTGAACCAAATCTGTTGGAATTACCACCAATTTCGAATTTTCAGCTCCACCTAGACTTTTGAGAGCTTCAACTTGCGCTCTCATTATTTCACTCTGTTGGGCTGATATTCCACCTTGGCTCTCTAGCGATTTACCTTTAGTCGATAAAGCCCATGCTTCGGCCTCAGCTAATACTTTAATGGCTTCAGCTTCCTTTTGTGCTCTATAAAGCTCTGCATCAGCCTCCATACGAATTTGAAATGCACTTGCCTCTGCTTTAGTTTTTATCTTCTGAGCTTCAGCTTCAGCTTCAATTACTGTGCCCCTTCTTTCACGTTCAGCCTGTGCTTGACGGTGCATTGAGTCAACAAACTCTTGGTCTATAACATGAATGTTAGTGATTTCAACTCTGCTCATCATCACGCCCCATTCATTTGAGGCTTGATTAACTTCAACTGCAATTTCGGAAGTTAACTGAAGACGATCTGCATTTAGTTGATCTATAGTTCTTCGCCCAGCCAATGCACGAACAGTTGCATCAATAGTTTTCTCGATCGCTAAAGCACCCTCTTGAATTCTATAGTGGTAATGGGAGGCGTCAGTGATTCTGTAAAAAGATTGAATCTGTAGCTTGAGCCGAACATTATCAGAGGTAATAACATTTTCCGAATTCAGAGTCATTTGCTGTTCTGAAAGGGGTATAGGTTTATTTCGATCTATTTCGTCAAGAAATGGAACGATAAAATTAATACCTGATTGTAGCGTCTTTGTGTACTTGCCAAATCGTTGCACCAGAAATACATATGATTGAGGAACCTGGACAACGCTCTTTTTACCAAGATAGACAACAGCAGCTAAAAGAATGATCCAGAAAATTGGTAGTGAATTAATAAAATCCATTATTTATCCTATTATGAGATTGTTAATGTTTTTAAGTTTGCCTAGCAAGTATCACATTACTGAGAAGTAATGGCAAATCATGTTGCTATGTTCAATTGCCATAGGTAACTATCAAGCAAACTAAATCTACTGTGGCATCCTTAATTAGCACTCTTTGACTATTTTCGCTGTTTGGCTTGTGGCAAGCTGTAAAAGCTTGTGTAATGGTTGTTAGATAATTAGTTGGCATCAAATGAATATTTATTTAATTAGACATACCTTGCCCAATGTATTGCCTGGCATTTGTTATGGGCACGCAGATTTGGGGCTTGCCGATTCCTTTCCGACTGAATTGCAGAGTATTCAGGCTAAGTTGGCACATCTCACGAACCCTGTTTTATTCAGCAGTCCGCTTCGTCGATGTTATATCCTTGCTGAAAGTTTGGCTCAGCATTTTGATATTCCAGCAGTGAATAAAGATGTGCGATTGATGGAGCTTAATTTTGGTGATTGGGAACTCAAAAGTTGGGCCGATATTCCGCAGGGAGTTGTGAGCGAATGGTCAGATAAACATATCAGACAAGCGCCACCTAATGGGGAGTCTTACGTTGAGTTACACGCAAGAGCTAAAGATTTTTTTGTAGAGCTCACGTCTAAACAGCATGAGCACGTGTTGGTGTTTACTCATGCTGGCGTTATTCGCGCACTAGTGGCTGAAATTTCAGGGATGCGGTTAACAGCGGCGGCCAATATTGAGGTGGATTACGCGAGTGTGACTCACGTTGTAGTTGAAAACGGAGTCACACGCCTAGAACGAATAAACGATTAGGCAGCGCTTTGCTTTTTTGCAGCGATACTATTGATTGCCAGGGATGTGAAATAAGTCACTGCTAGGTAGAGCATAGTGTAGCCGACGTAGGGAGTGAAATATTGGGCTACCGCTTGGCTGAATTGGTAAACACTTAAAGTACTTACTTTGTCTGAAAAAGCGTACCAGAAAGCATTCGACATAACAAAAGCAAGTGCAGCAGAAGTTAACGCAGCAGGTGCGAGGGTAGTGAGTGCGTATGGGTGATCGCGCTCAGAAGTGAAGCGACCAATTGCCCACACCGCTGCATAGGTTGGGATTAGCCCCCAGTAACCTAAAGACATGCAGTAGTCTGAAACACCAGCAATTCCCACAGCGTAGAAATCAATTGCAAAAGCAATCGCAATGGTGGCGAATAGCCAGCGAACATTAAAGCGCAATAAGCCACCAATAAATAAAGCCGCTAAAGTTGCATCAGGTAGAACAACACTTGTGCCAAAGTGGCTAGAGCGTGTAAGAAGAATGGCTAGAATAAATGCAAGGCGAATCCAGAATGATTTTTGGTTTTGTGAAAACATAAAAATTCCTTTAATAATTGTCGTGATTGTACCCTTATCTGATGTTTTTTGTCAGATAAGGGCTAGGCATTAATAGCTTGGTGAGTAACGAAGACCAAAGAAAACGTTTGCGCCAGGAGTGTTGTATGGAATTCCATAATCCAGAGCGAGCGCGTAGTCTTTATCAAGCAGGTTATTTATACGACCTTGAACTGCCCAATCGTTGTTGATTTTATAGTTTGCTACAAGGTTTGCGATAGCATAACCAGCTAATTTCTGTGTGTTGGCTGCATCGTTATAGCGTAATGAAGAACCTGTTAATTCAGCACCAAATAACCACTGTCCCCATGTTTTAGAAACATCAAATGAACCATGTCTATTAGCTCTGCGGGCAAGCATCTTTTGATTGTCGTCATTACGCGGAGATTGAATATCAAAATTTCCCTTTAATATAAAATCATTCCAATTTTGTCTTCCAGAGATAGTCAAGCCTTCAAAAGTTGCATTGTAGTTTTGCGGGATATTGCCTGAGTCCAGCGCAATAAAGTCTTTAACTTTGTTGTGATAAAAGGTTGCGGAAGCCTCTTGATTTTTATCGATGTACTTTAGAGCTGCTTCAAAATTTTCTGATTGCTCAGCTTTTAGATTGGGATTGTTTGAATAAGGTGCCCAATAATATAAATCCATAAACGTTGGCACCTTGAAAGCAGTTCCGTAGCTTGCATTCATTCGCCAATAATCATTTAGTTTGTATCCATACCCTAACCCCTTGGTTAGATGTGCACCGTATTGAGAGCTGTCGTCGCTACGAACATTTGCCTGAAAAGTGTGCTTATCGATATTAACTAAATATCCTAAATAAACACCATTTGAGTTGCGATTTTTGGCAGTTTCGTAGCCTGTGTCGTCGCTTTTAAGTTGTTGCTCTAGTCGATCAACGAGCGCAGTAATTGTTCCTATTGACGAAGTGAAATCGTTCTGCCAAGAGTACTGGTATTGGGTCGATTTATTTTTTGCGATACCCCAACTCGCATAATTATCATATTTATCGACACCCTCACTAAGTTTTAATGTGCTTTTCCAGAAGTCAGCAATCTGGTTTCTACTAAAGATACTGACTGATGACTGATCTAATTTTGCGAAGTAATCAAAGAAAGGTTGGCTAGAAGTGATGTCATAACCACTGTCATAATGAGCTTTACCATTGCTATTAAAAAACTGAATGCCGATCTGATTTTTTTCATTGATATCGTAAGTAAGACTTCCATTTGCTGCTAAATTTCTATAACCATCCCTATCCGAGCCGATAGCATTATTAGTTTTTAGGCTAGAAAATCCATCGGTATTTTTACTGGAGACATTTAAAGAGTAATTAATCCCATGATATGACCCACCAACACCAGCTTCGGCGGTTTTTGTATTGTAGCTACCATAGCCTAGCGCAGCATTGAATCTTGGAGTACCTTCAATTTTCTTAGTAAAAATCTGAATCACACCACCTAGAGCATCTTGGCCATATAAACTACTGGCTGGTCCACGGAGAATTTCAATTCGTTCAATTTGTGAAAGTGGAATATTGCCAAAATAGGTGGCGCCATCGGTGATACTGTTAACACGGACACCGTCTATTAATGTCACAATCTGATTGGAGCTTGTGCCTCGCATAAAAATGCTGGAAATTGTTCCAGCGCCGCCATAAGAGCTAATTTCGATTCCTGGCTGCCTTTGTAAAAGCTCAATAAAAGTGGATTGCCCTGCACGTTCGATTTCATCTTGAGAAATCACGGTGACGTCGGCAATTACATTCTCTTTCTGTTGGCTAGTTCGACTTGCTGTAACAATGACGTCAGTAGCGTTAATCGGGGTTTCTGCGGCTAAAAGCGAGGTGCTAAAAAGCAGGCTTATGAGGCCTGTGATCTTGGTTTTTTTCATTATCATTCCCTAGTAAAGGCGTACGTCCCCGCGCGCCAATATTAAAAATGAAAATGCCGAGTGTGCAGCTCGATTAGAATATAGATTGTATGTAGTATTAATCTGATTGGATTTAATACGACAGAAACCGTCACCCCGCGGCATTTCCATGCTTAGGTTGTCTAGGCCGGTCTCCGGGCTTGTGAGGATACGATTTGCGCCTTCCCAAACTTTCGTTCAGTGGCGTGTTGCAAATCTACAATCACTTACCGTTGCGGGGGCAGCATAGGATTTGTTTTAAAAACGCACCTATTTCCCAGTTTCACCTTTGTTGCCGAAAAGCATCGCAGGCACCTATCAACTTGAGACAATTATATTGGATTTTAATTAAACACGTTTGAAAATTTATATAAATGCGCTGTCATCAAGGTGCAGTAACGCTTTCAATGTAATCGCTTATAGGTTGACTAGATAAGGAATTAACAATTATAGTGGGCGAATGGATGCTGATTTAAAAGCTTTAGAGGAGAAGATTTCACAACTCGTGCAGTTGTGTAAATCTCTGCGCGAAGACAACATTGAACTGAGGCAATCAATTGCACTAGCTCAAGAGGCTGAACGCCAACTAAAAGCACGTATGCAGCAAGCTCAAATTCGAATTGAAAGCATCATTGATCGCTTGCCAGAGGATGTCTTATGAGTGACGTTAAAGGCGTTGAAGTCAATATTATGGGACGAGAATTCACGATTGCTTGCCCCCCAGAAGAACGTGAAGGCTTGTTAAGTGCTGTTGCTTATCTCGATAAAAAGATGTGTGATATTCGAGACTCTGGCAAAATCGTTGGTGCTGAGCGTATTGCCATGATGGCGGCACTTAATTTGGCACATGAGTTACTTACCACCCGCTCTGGTGGTGTTGATATTGGCGGAATGAAAGGCAAGGTCGCTCGTATGCAAAGCATGGTGGATAATGCGATAGCTGAGCAAAACAAACTGTTCTGATTTATCTTTCAAAATCTGTTTTACAAGTTACTTTTGTTCCCCGCGGTGTGGTTTAGGTTATATATTCCTTGAACTAGTTTCTAGCATAGGTCTCTGTTATTCAAGTTGCTGTGAGCTCGATCCACTGCGGTTGAGCCTAATGCGCTTTAGACGGTTACCACTTGAGCCTTTTTGGTTCAGGATGCTAGCCTAGGCTACATGCAGTGGGGAACTCCTTATTTTTTATCGTAGTTCGTGATACTTTAAGTCGGCTAAGCTTACTTTTTCTAAACATTTCTCATGGCTTGCTTCCAGTACAACTGGGGGTGCAAATCCAGCTTCGGCAGCTTCGTGCCAACGTGAGGCACATAGACACCATCTATCTCCAGGTTGAAGTCCTTCAAACCCGAACTCTGGACGAGGAGTGCTAAGATCATTGCCCTGGCTTGCAGAAAAAATTAAAAACTCTTCTGTGACTTGTGCGCAAACTGTATGGTTGCCAGTGTCCTCAGTGCTGGTTTCACAGCATCCTGTTCTAGTAAATCCAGTGATTGGATCTAGGCTACAAACTTGTAATGTCGTTCCCAATACATTTTTTGCCATTGCGCGTCTCTTTTTTAAGATTAAGTCGGGTTATGATAAGCGCATATTTAAATATCCGGAATGATAAGGAATAAATAATGCGTTATTGGCTAATGAAATCTGAACCAGCTGATGTATCTATTGATGATTTAGCATCTTTTCCAAATCAGACGATTGATTGGTACGGCGTGCGTAATTACCAAGCACGTAACTTTATGCGTGATCAAATGCAGGTCGGGGATGGGGTTTTATTTTATCACTCCAATTGTGAGCAGCCTGGCATTGCTGGCATTGCAGAGGTGTCAACGCTTGCTTATCCAGACCGCTTACAGTTTATTACAGGCCATAAGTACTTCGACCCAAAAGCTACGCCAGAAATGCCTCGTTGGTTTAATGTGGATGTGAAGTTGGTTCGTAAGACGAGATTGCTCAGTTTGAAAGAGATGCGTGAAAATCCAGCATTGGAAAACTTACGCATTTTACAGCGCGGCAACCGTCTGTCGATTACGCCTGTTGATCCGAGAGATTGGCAGATAATAGTGGCACTATTAGCTTAAGATGAAAACAAAAGAGCCCTGATAATTTCAGGGCTCTTTTCATTCGCTGCTTTTGATTATGGCTGATCCAAGCTACCCATCGATTTAGGGTAAGTCACAACGCCCCAAGGCATCTCTTTGTCACCAATTTCTTTGGTTTTTTCTAGCGTCTCAGTGTCAATCACCATCAATGCTTGAGACTTGCCACAGGCAAGTAAAATCTGCTTATCGTCTGGCGTAAAGCTGAAGTGCCAGCATCGATTACCAGTGCTGATGTCTTTGATTTTCTCAAAGGTTTTTGCATCAAACACTTGAAGTGCTTTTTCTTTGGATGTAGCAATAAAAATACGTTCACCTTTGCGGTCAAAGGAGATGCCATAAGGTGCTTGGCCAGTTTCCACAGTGCGTGTCACGTTGAATTTTTTATCTAACACCATAAATTTGTTACCGTATTCCAATGTGGCGACGTAGTAAGTGCCATCAGGCGATACTTTGATTCCGCGTGGGCGATCGCCATACTCTTTGGTTGAGATGGTTTTGATTAATTTACCTGTCGCAAAGTTGTGAATAGTAATGGTATTGTCAGCCTCATTCGTAATAATGATTTTTTTGCCGTCTTTCGAAAACTCAACACCTTCAGTTTCTGGGCCACCAACAATTTCACGTACTTTTTTGCCTTTTTTTAAATCAACGACTGCAATAATGGCTGGCACTTTGTCATCATCGTCATCTTCTTTAACAACCTCACCTGGTTTAGGTGGCGGGCCACCTTTTGAACTTGGTTCGGTTGAAACAAAAACGAAGCCTTTGTATACGCGCACGAACTCTGGGTTTTTGCCAACAGCGATATGTTTGACGAGCTGACCAGTGGCTCGGTCGATCACTGAAATATTGTCATCGTCTTTGTTTGCCGTAATTAAAAACTTACCATCTGGAGTTACCGCAATGCCGCGTGGGCTTTTGGCTTGAATATCAATATTGCTGGTTGCTTCCATACTGTCTAAATCAATGACTGTCACGCCGCCATCTTGATTTGAGACATAAGCATTACCTTTTTCACCAGCAACGCTTGATATGCTAGTTGCTGAAAGAATAAGCGCGGCTGCAAGTAGTGAAATGTGTTTCATGTGTTTCTTCTCCAATATTTAAAGTGCTTATTTTTAGTCTCTTGGCTGGTGATTAGGTTCTATCAAAATTCAAGTTGGGAATTTATCCCAAGAATAGCTTGTAGGCGGGGTTATTGCTTTCATCCCAATATGGATAGCCAAGCTGATCTAAGAAAGCTTTGAATGCTACGCGGTCACTAGGCGGCACTTGCATACCCACTAAAACACGACCGTAATCAGCTCCGTGATTACGATAGTGGAATAAGCTGATATTCCAATCATGACCCATGGTGTCGAGGAAGTTCATCAGCGCGCCAGGTCTTTCAGGGAACTCGAAACGATAAATTACCTCGTTGGTGGCTTGAGGGGCATGCCCGCCTACCAAATGGCGCAAATGTAACTTCGCCACCTCGTTATCGCTAAGATCTAAAGAAGGCAATTCATTGGCTTTGAGCATTTCAACCAATTGGCTCGGTGCTTTGTTGTCATTGACCGCAATGCCAACAAAAATATGGGCTGATTTTGGATCTGAATAACGATAGTTAAATTCGGTGATGCTGCGGCCGCTTAGCAAACGGCAGAATTTCTTGAATGAACCTGGTTTTTCTGGAATCGTCACGGCTAAAACTGCTTCACGTTTTTCACCGATCTCAGCGCGCTCAGCCACAAAGCGCAAGCGGTCAAAGTTCATGTTGGCGCCAGAGGCAATGCCCACCATGGTTTTGCCATGCAAGTTGTTACGTTTGATGTACTCTTTCATACCGGCCACGGCGAGCGCGCCTGCAGGTTCTAAAATAGAGCGTGTGTCTTCAAAGACGTCTTTAATCGCTGCGCAGATGGCATCGTTATCGACTAAAATCATTTCATCGACATATTCTTGGCAAATCTTAAAAGTATGCTCTCCAACTTGCTTTACCGCTGCGCCATCAGCAAATAAACCTACTTGGTCTAGCATGAGGCGCTTTCCAGCTTTGAGTGATTGCGTCATGGCATCGGCATCGTTTGCCTCTACGCCAATCACTTTAATTTCTGGACGTAAAGCTTTTACATATGCGGCAATGCCAGCGAGCAGTCCGCCGCCGCCCACACAACAAAATATCGCTTCGATCGGTTCTGGATGCTCATTAAGGATTTCCATGGCAATCGTGCCTTGACCGGCAATGACTTCTGGGTCGTCATAAGGGTGAACGAAAGTAAGGCCTTCGGATTTTTCTAGTTCGAGCGCATGTAAATAAGCATCTGAATAAGAGTCACCAAACAACACTACCTCACCACCACGGCTTTTGACGGCGTTTACCTTAATGAGTGGGGTTGTGGTTGGCATCACAATCACAGCGCGACAACCTAATTTCTGTGCAGATAAAGCAACGCCTTGTGCATGATTGCCAGCAGAGGCTGCAATTACGCCACGCGCAAGAGCTTCTTTTGATAAGTGCGCCATCATGTTGTAAGCGCCGCGTATCTTAAATGAAAATACAGGCTGCATATCTTCACGTTTCAGCAGCACGCGATTATCTAAACGCGCTGATAAATTCGGTTGATATTCAAGAGGTGTTTTTTTCGCCACGTCATAGACGCGCGCGTTACGAATTTTTTCTAAGTAGTCGTTTTTCATTCAGTCTAGCAAAGTGTATGATTGAGGGTAGCTTGTAATTATAAAGAAAACGCATCGTTAAAGAATTTTATTATGCAATTTGAAGGATAAAAGAACATGGCAACGCAAGACGAATTAAAACAACAAGTCGCAAAAGCGGCGGTTGAATATGTTAAAGGTGGCATCATTGGCGTGGGCACAGGTTCTACTGCTAATTTCTTCATTGATGAGCTTGCCAAAGTAAAGGCAAAAATTGATGGCGCTGTGGCTAGTTCCGAAGCAACTGCACAACGTTTACGCGCGCATGGTATTGAAGTATTTGACTTAAATGCGGTAGATGGCATGGAAATCTATGTAGATGGCGCCGATGAAATTACCGAGCATCTTCATATGCTTAAAGGTGGCGGCGGTGCGTTGACCCGTGAAAAAATCGTGGCAGCATGTGCAAAGAGCTTTATCTGTATTTGCGATGAAAGCAAATATGTTCCAGTATTAGGTAAGTTCCCACTGCCAGTTGAAGTGTTGCCGATGGCGCGAAGCCATGTGGCACGGGAGTTGATGAAACTCGGTGGTCAGCCAAAGTTACGTGATTTTACAACCGATAACGGTAATGTGATTTTGGATGTACATGGTTTGACGATTAGTAATCCAATTGAAATGGAAGCAAAGATTAACCAAATCGTAGGCGTAGTCACCAATGGTTTATTTGCTGCTCGGCCAGCTAACGTATTGTTGCTTGCAACAGCTGATGGTGTAAAAACTTATACTGCGAAATGACATGAAACTGTCATAAATAAAGTCTAAGCTAATTTGCTTTTTCATTATTTTGGCTATTAATTTTTAACAAGGATATTCCTAATGCAAACTGAACATACCTATAAGCAGTACGATGCTGAACTAGAAGCAGTGCGCGCAAAAGTGCTGCAAATGGGCGGCTTGGTTGAGCAACAAATCATTAACGCTTTGGAGTCATTGGTGAGCGTTAATCCAAAGCTTGCAGAAGAAGTAATGGAAGCGGACCATCGTGTTAACGCATTAGAGGTGCAGGTCGATGAAGATTGTAGTCACATTATTGCGCGTCGCCAGCCTGCTGCTAGTGATTTGCGTATGATTATGATGGTGGTTAAAACAATTACTGACTTAGAGCGTATCGGTGATGAGGCGACTAAAATCGCCCGGGTAGCCCAGAAGATTTACGAGTCAGACCGTATGTATAAACCACGTTTTAATGAAATTAAAACGATGGTGAGTTTAGTGCGCGATATGTTGCGTACGTCTTTAGACGCTTTTGCTCGCTTGGATGTTACAAGAACTGTTGAAGTAGCCCGTCAGGATGAGCAAGTAGATGAGCAATTCCGTGCAGCGATGCGTCAGTTAATTACCTTTATGTTGGAAGATCCACGCACCATTTCTATGTCGTTAGAAGTGTTGTTTGTGGCGAAGGCGATTGAACGTATCGGCGACCATGCTAAAAACATCGCTGAATATGTGGTCTATATGGTGAAGGGTAAAGACGTTCGTCACACCACTGTGGCTGAGATGGAACGCGAAACGCTCGCACAGTAATTTTCTGTTTTTTGTTAGAAGAATAAAGGTTGGTCTTGGTCAATAGTAAACCAACTTTCTCTGAAATTGCCGCGGTTGATTTAGGCTCTAATAGTTTCAGATTGCAACTTGCGAGGGTGGTCGATGACCACCTCATTTTTCATGACTCCCTGCGTGAAGTCGTAAGACTTGGCGCAGGTCTCGGTGATGATAAAACCCTAAGTGATGAAGCCTTAGTCCGCGCTGTTGATTGTCTCAAGCGCTTTGGCGAGCGCCTGCGTGGCTTACCTCCACAAGCGGTGCGCGCTGTTGCAACCAATACGTTCCGTGTTGCTAAAAATGCCCCTCAACTCCTAAAAGCCGCTCAAGAAGCGCTTGGCTTTCCTATTGAAATTATTGCGGGTCGTGAAGAGGCGCGCATGATTTTTGTCGGAGTTAGTCATAGTCTCCCTAAGGCAGATCATAAGCGTTTGGTGATTGATATTGGTGGTGGCTCAACAGAGTTTATTATCGGTGAGGGCTTAGAGCCTTTAGAGATGGAAAGTCTCTATATGGGCTGTGTGAGCTACAGCCTCCGATATTTTTCTGACGGAAAAATCACGGAAGACGCTTTTGAGCGCGCGCAAATTGCAGCGGCGACCGAAGTTCAAACGATTTCCAAAAAGTTCAAATCTAAGCACTGGCAAGAGGCCGTTGGATCTTCTGGCACTGCCAGAACGCTTGGTGAAGTATTACGCCTGAATGGATTGACTGATGGTGCTGTGACGCTAGATGGTCTATATCAATTGCGCCAATTACTGATTAAATCCAAAGAAATTAAAAAGATAGAATTGAATGGATTAAGCGTTGACCGTGCGGCCGTTATTTCTGGCGGTCTGGCTATTATGTTGGCTGCTTTTGAAGGTTTAAATATCGACAAATTAACGGTTGCCAATAGCGCCCTTCGTGAGGGTGTGCTCTACGAGTTGCTTGGTCGCATGCAACATGATGATACGCGCGATTTAACGGTAAATAGCTTTATGCGTCGTTATCATGTGGATAGAGATCAGGTGAAGCGCGTGCAAGCATTAGCCCTGACTTTACTCGGCCAAGTTGAGCATAAATTAAATATGGATGTTGATGTTGCAAAGCAATATTTAGTATGGGCGGCAAAATTACATGAGATTGGTGTTTCGATTGCGCATGGTGGTTATCACAAGCATTCGGCCTATATTATCGAAAATGCTGATATGCCTGGATTTTCTAAAATGGAACAAGAAAGTTTAGGTTTTTTAGTGCGCGCACAGCGTCGCTCATTAACGAAGTTGCAAATGCCAGTATTATCTGACGACCGTACATTGTTAGTGATGATTTTCAGATTGGCGGTTTTATTTCATCGCAATCGTTTAGACATCACCCCACCAGAATTAAATTTAGCTTGGCATAAAGCTGGTTTTGGTTTGGATGTTGAGCCTGGCTGGCTGGCAAGCAATCCATTGACGGATGCTGAGCTAGCCAGTGAGGTGGTTTACTGGGAAGACCTTAATATTACGCTGTCTCTAGCTTAGCCCTTTTGGCTTTCTTGAGCTGGTAAGTCCTGACCATAAAGCTGCATTAAGAATTGTTGAGCTGAATTTTGAACACCACGTTTGTGCGCTAATTGATAAGTGCTGTCAGGCATCATTTCCCATGCGTTCACATTATCTTTAAGGTAGATATCTAATCCTTCTTGAATGACGCGCTTTTTAACTTTCGCATCTAAAATAGGAAAGCAAACTTCAATGCGTTTAAATAGGTTGCGGTACATCCAATCGGCACTTGATAGATAAACGTTTTCTTCACCTTCATTGAAGAAGTAAAAAATACGTGTATGTTCTAAGTAGCGACCCACCACTGAGCGAACCCTGATATTTTCAGAAACTCCAAGCACCCCAGGTTTTAGCGCGCAGACGCCACGCACTAACAAATCAATCTCAACGCCGGCATTAGAAGCATCGTATAAGGCTCTAATAACATCGTATTCTAACAAAGCATTCATTTTTGCGATGATGCGTGCTTTTTTACCAGACTTTGCAATCTCCGCTTCTTTATTAATCGCTTTTATTAAATTGCTTTGTAATGTGAATGGAGATTGCCATAAATGATTCAGCTTGTTCGACTTTCCCAATCCCGTTAACTGCGCAAAAATATCGTTCACATCCGAACAGATTTGCTCATTGCAGGTGAATAAGCCAAAGTCAGTGTAAAGCTTAGCAGTACGCTGGTGATAGTTGCCTGTTGCAAGATGTGCGTAGCGGCGTAATACCCCATCTTCGCGTCTTACCACCATAGCCATCTTCGCGTGCGTTTTGTGCCCTACGACGCCATAAACCACATGTGCGCCCGCATCCTCTAATTTAGCAGCCCAATTGATATTCGCTTCCTCGTCAAAACGAGCAAAAAGCTCAACGACAACGGTGACTTCCTTGCCGCGCTTTGCCGCTTCAATTAAGGACTTCATTAAAGTGGAGTCAGCACTAGTTCGATAAAAAGTTTGTTTAATCGCCAACACATTGGGATCTTCAGCAGCTTGTGAAATAAAATCAATGACTGCATTAAAAGATTGGTATGGGTGATGGACTAAAATGTCTTGTTTGCGGATGGCTTTAAAGACGTCAGGTTCTTTAACTAACTCTTTGGCTTTGCTTGCCGTGTATGGCGCATATTTAAGGGTTGGTTTGTCGACCAAGTCAGGAATTTGCATTAAGCGAACTAAGTTCACAATGCCATTAACTTGATATAGGTCTTCTTTATGCAAGCCAAACTGACCAAGTAAGAAATGAGACATTTCAGCAGGGCAGTTATCTGCCACTTCTAGCCGAACACCGTCACCAAATTGGCGATGTGATAATTCACCTTGGAGAGCAATTCTTAGGTCTTTTGTTTCTTCATCATCTAAAGTTAAGTCGCTATCTCGCGTTACACGGAATTGATAACAACCTTTAACCGTCATGCCGGAGAACAGTTCGTTGACATGGGCGTGCAAAATGGATGAAAGAAACACAAAGCCATATTCACAGTTGGCAATTTCGCTTGGCAAGCGAATGACGCGAGGAAGCGCTCTTGGGGCTTGCACGACAGCAATGCCAGAGTTACGACCAAAGGCATCTTTGCCTTCAAGCTCAACAGCGAAATTTAAACTCTTATTTAAAACACGCGGAAATGGATGTGCAGGATCAAGCCCAATAGGGGTGAGAATGGGCATTAACTCTCTAAAGAAAAAGTCGCGAATCCAAAGGCGTTGCTCATCATTCCAAGAGGTGCGGCGAAGAAAATGAATGTTCTCTGCGGCTAACTTGGGAAGAACCACTTCATTGAGAATTTTGTATTGATGCGCAACTAAATCATGTGCTTCGGCGCTTATTTTCGCATAAGCTTGTTTTGGCAAAAGGCCGTCTGGGCCCGTCTGCTGGTTATTAAATTTGATTTGTTCTTTAATGCCAGCAACACGGACTTCAAAAAACTCATCCATGTTGCTGCTAAAGATACATAGAAATTTAAGGCGCTCAAGCAAGGGAACGCGCTCATCTTCTGCCTGAGCAAGCACACGCTTATTAAAAGCGAGTAAGCCTAATTCACGATTTACAAAGTGTTCTGAATTCAATTTAATGGAACGCACTAAAATAATCCTTAACTGTAATCGTGAATGATGAAGTTTTTATGACAAAAGTTGATCTGAGTCTATGTTTAAGCGCTAGGAGGAACGTAGCCGCTAGCCTTATCTGCACCATCACCAAAGAAATAAGCTTCGGTTTGCTCTTTTAAATATTGGCGTGCTTGCGCGTCAGCAAGGCTTAAGCGATTTTCGTTTACCAGCATGGTTTGTTGTTTTAGCCAGCCCGCCCAAGCTTCTTTTGAGACGTTCTCAAAAATCTTTTGGCCTAATGGGCCTGGGTAAGGTGGAAAGTCCATGCCTTCTGCTTCGCGTCCAAGTTTAATACATTTGATAGTGCGTGCCATTTTTCTGATTTTCTAGTGAATAAAGTTAAGAGTTAATGATAGCGCATGACTGAGTGATGCGCATCTCTCGATTGATTAAAGGTGAAAAAAGCCCAGCGTGCTTTTGCAGACTGGGCTTGATGTAAAGAGAAAAATTAAGCGCTGAAATTTGCAGAAGCAAAGTCCCAATTAGCCAATGAAGCTAAGAATACTTCAACAAATTTCGCACGTGCGTTGCGGTAGTCGATGTAGTATGCGTGTTCCCAGACATCAATTGTTAAAAGTGCTGTATCGCCTGTAGTAAGAGGTGTGCCAGCAGCACCCATGTTTACAATGTCGACTGATCCATCTGCTTTTTTCACAAGCCATGTCCATCCAGAGCCAAAATTTCCAACTGCTGAGGCTTGGAATGCTTTTTTGAACTCATCAAAAGATCCCCATTTTGCATTGATAGCATCAGCCAAAGCGCCAGTTGGTGAACCACCACCATTAGGTTTCATGCTGCTCCAGAAGAATGTGTGGTTCCAAATTTGTGCTGAGTTGTTGTAGATGCCAGCTGATGACTTCTTCACGATCTCTTCAAGGCTGCTATTTTCGAATTCAGTGCCTTTAATAAGGTTATTAAGGTTAGTCACATAAGTTTGATGGTGTTTTCCGTAATGAAACTCTAAAGTTTCTTCTGAAATGTATGGCGCTAAAGCGTTTTTAGCATAAGGCAAAGCTGGTAATTGGTGTTCCATGAAAATCCTTTAATGACGACAGAAAATTTGAGACCCGATTTTGCCACATTCGTTCTTGATAAAAAACAATGCTCGCTTTGTGGATAAAGTGATCAAGATTTTTTAGCGCGGGGATGGGCTTGGTCGTACACTTTTGAGAGATGCTGAAAATCTAAATGAGTATAAACTTGAGTTGTACTGATGTTGGCGTGGCCTAGCATCTCCTGCACTGCCCTTAAATCCCCACTGGACTGCAATACATGCGTGGCAAAACTATGTCGAAGCATGTGCGGATGTACGTCACTATTAATGCCCTGTTTAATTGCCCATTCTTTTAGTCGGTATTGAATAGCGCGCGGGGTAAGTCGGTTGCCTTGTTTGGTAATGAATAGTGCATTCTGGTCTGACCTAGCAATTGTAGTGCGCGCAGTCAACCATGTCTGAATGGCGCTCACGGCGTGGCTGCCAACTGGGACAATGCGTGTTTTATTGCCCTTGCCAGTGACAGAAATTGTGCCGTTGGCAAGATCTAACGTATTGAAATCGAGACTAACAAGTTCGGCTAAACGTAAGCCAGAGGAATAAAAAAGCTCTAGGATTGCATGGTCGCGTAAGCTTAATAAGTCATCTTCTTTGACATCCACCAATTGCACGGCTTGGTCTGCAGAAAGTGCTTGGGGTAGGGTCTTTGCCGACTTAGGAGCTCGCATCCCAATGCAGGGATTGCTACTAAAGTGATGCTGTTTGACAAGATAATCAAAAAATCCGCGCCATGATGAAAGCATCCTGGCGATGCTTTTTCCGCCCAAGCCGCGGCTATGAAGTCTGGCTATCAGTTGGCGGATGTGAGTCGGCTTTAATGTATCTAAAGGCGTGGTAGCTGCATCATTCGCTTCGAGCAACAGCTTAATGTCGCGGGCATAGTTATTTTGAGTGAGTTTGCTCAGGCCACGTTCAAAAGTGATATGGTTGAGATAAGACTCTAAAAAATTCAAGATAGGGTAACCCTTGGGTCGTTCATTTCATTTAAATGACAAATCGAGTGAGGGCAGCGCTTGTAAGTTCACCGATGCGTTTCACGAAAACGGTCCCCATCTCTGGGTAAAAACGCTTTTCGTCATCAGATGCCATAACTAATAATCCAACTGGGGAGCCGATTTCTAATGCTGTCATCGCATATGATTTGGCATTATCGTTTGTTTTAATGCTCACAAGATCTTCATTTGGAAGCTTGCCGCAGTATGGTTCAATAAGCGCCTCGGCCCAATTTCTTGAATTCTCATCAACTTCGTCAAATAGTGAGAGGCTTAAATCTTCAGTATTTTTCGGTTCAGCCCAAAGCATAATTTTTGAGCTTGATATGCCAAACTCATTTTGAAGGCTGTTGTTTAATGCTTCAGTAATTTCAGTTAGGCTATTTGCGTTTAATAATGCCAGTGTGAGATTGTGAATTTTGATGCTTTTCTCATCATTTTCGATGCCAAATCGAAGGAGTTCATTATATTTCCTCTCAACTTGATGTATTTTCTCGCGTTGCGCCACTTGTTGGCGTTCTGCCAAAGATACGGTGCCACTTCCATGAGGGTTGGGGAGGTGCATTGATGCAAGCAAGCCAGTGTGGCTTGAAAAAAACTGGGGGTTTTTTTCTAAGTATTCAGCAACTTCAGCTTCGTTAACGATGGTGTTAGCTTGGTTTTCCATGAGTGTATATATCCAATATCTTTTAATTAAATTTCGATTTCGCCTTCAAAGACAGTGACTGCAGGTCCTGTCATCATCACGGAAGAGCCCTCACCGCTCCAGGTGATGTTGAGTTCTCCGCCGCGCATAGCAACTTTTACAGGGGATTGTAGTTTGCCCAATCGTATTCCAGAGACCGCAGCAGCGCACGCGCCAGTTCCGCAAGCAAGTGTCTCCCCTGAGCCTCGTTCAAAAACACGTAATTTTATTTCATGTTGGTTGATGATCTGCATAAACCCAGCATTGACGCGTTGAGGAAATTGAATGTGATTTTCTATTAAAGGACCTTGTATTTGCACTGGTGTATTGTCTACATTTTCGACGATTTGCACTGCGTGCGGGTTCCCCATAGAGACGGCAGAAATCTCGATCTCTTTATTAGAAAGGCTGAGATGATAAGTAAGCGCTAATTTATCTGTGATAAATGGAATTTCTTCAGGGTTGAATCTAGGGGCGCCCATGTTGACTGTTACCAGACCATCGTCTTCGAGTTTTGGGTAAATAAGACCGTTCGCTGTTTCAACACAAATTTGCGATTTTTCAGTAAGTTTTTGTTCATGCACAAACCGCACAAAGCAACGAGCGCCATTTCCGCATTGTTCAACCTCGCCACCATCCGCATTGAAAATGCGGTAACGGAAATCCGCTTGAGGATTGGTTGGCATTTCAACAAGCAGTAGTTGGTCACAGCCCACTCCAAAGTGCCGGTCGGCAAGCTTGCGAATCTGTTCGACACACAATTCAATTTTTTGGCTAAAGCCATCAATCACAACAAAGTCGTTGCCTATACCCTGCATTTTTGTAAATTTTATATGCATATTTAATCTGTAAGATTTCTTGAATAATTACTTATATTGTATGGGATTGTAGCGGACGAAGGTAGTCGTCATTTTGTGAAAGAGACTTATTTTGTTATCCTAGACATCTTTGCAAAAACAATCGATTAATCATTATGTCCGAATATTTATTTACTTCAGAATCCGTTTCTGAAGGCCATCCAGATAAACTTGCTGATCAGGTGTCTGACAGTATTCTGGATGCGATTCTTGAACAAGACCCAACCGCACGTGTTGCTGCAGAGACCCTAGCGAATACTGGCTTGATTGTCCTTGCTGGTGAAATCACCACAACAGCGAACGTTGATTACATCAAAGTTGCGCGTGAGACGATTAAGCGTATTGGTTATGACAATACGGAATACGGCATCGACTATAAAGGGTGTGCTGTTCTGGTTGCTTATGACAAACAGTCTCCTGATATTGCTCAAGGTGTGGATAAAGCAGAAGATGATCCACTAGACCAAGGCGCTGGTGACCAAGGTATTATGTTTGGGTATGCGTGTGATGAAACCCCGCAGTTGATGCCATTACCTATCTGGTTATCTCACCGCGTCATGGAACGTCAATCACAACTGCGTAAAGATGGCCGTCTGCCATGGCTTCGCCCTGATGCGAAATCTCAGGTCACGATTAAGTACGAAAACGGCAAACCAAGTGCGATTGATACTGTGGTGGTTTCAACACAACACGCACCTGAGATGGATTTAAAAGATATCCGCGAAGCCGTGATTGAAGAAATTATCAAACCAACATTGCCTAAAGAACTCATCAAGGGTGACATCAAGTTCTTAGTGAACCCAACCGGTCGCTTTGTGATTGGTGGACCACAAGGCGATTGCGGCCTAACTGGCCGTAAGATTATTGTGGACACATACGGCGGCGCAGCCCCACACGGCGGTGGCGCATTTTCTGGTAAAGACCCATCAAAAGTAGATCGTTCAGCAGCCTATGCAGGTCGTTATGTCGCGAAAAACATCGTGGCAGCCGGACTTGCTTCACGCTGCCTAGTCCAAATCTCTTACGCAATTGGTGTGGCACAGCCAACGTCAATCATGGTAGAGACTTACGGCACAGGTAAAGTATCGAATGAAGTCCTCACTGGCTTGGTACGTGAACACTTTGATTTGCGCCCTAAGGGGATCGTGAAGATGTTGGATCTTCTACGTCCGATCTACACTAAGACTGCGGCTTACGGCCACTTTGGTCGTGATGAGCCAGAATTCTCTTGGGAAGCAATTGATAAAGCGGCTGCATTGAAAGCGTCGATTTAGTATAACTAGTTAAAAAAAGCCCCAATCTGAACTGATTGGGGCTTTTTTATGTCCATGACTACTGATCCTGGTAATTAATACAAGCTAATACCTTGAATTTGTGTAAAAACAATATTCGCGTATAATTGCCGCCATTCCGAGGAGCGCTGCGAGAGAAAACTCCCAGGCTCGGAACATGTTCTAACGGCGCTCACCATATTAACCGTGCCGGGCACGGGATACGGGTGAGCGAGTTAGAACTTTAAGTGACATCACTTCTAGTTTTTCAAGTAACTCCAAATTTTCCGCATTCCCTCCGGTCACACCATTCAAGGAAGAAACATGAATACTGTGACTGATTTTAAAGATTACATCATTGCTGATATTAATTTAGCTGGTTTTGGCCGCAAAGAAATTGCGATTGCTGAAACTGAAATGCCTGGTTTGATGGCTATTCGTGAAGAGTTCTCAAAGGCGCAACCGCTTAAAGGCGCGCGTATCACTGGCTCATTGCATATGACTATTCAAACAGCAGTGTTGATTGAAACACTTAAAGACTTGGGTGCTGAAGTTCGCTGGGCATCATGCAACATTTACTCTACACAAGATCACGCGGCGGCGGCGATTGCTGCAGGCGGTACACCAGTATTTGCAATTAAGGGTGAAACCTTAGAAGAATATTGGGATTATACCCATCGTATTTTTGAATGGACCGATGGTGGATACTCAAATATGATTTTAGATGATGGTGGTGATGCCACGTTATTACTTCATCTAGGTACAAATGCAGAAAAAGACATTTCTTTACTAAACAATCCAGGCAGTGAAGAAGAAGTTTGTTTATTCAATGCCATTAAAGAAAAGCTTAAAACAGACCCAACTTGGTACTCAACACGTCTTGCGCAAATTAAAGGTGTAACTGAAGAAACAACCACAGGTGTTCATCGTTTATACCAAATGCATAAAGAAGGTCGTTTAGCTTTCCCAGCAATTAACGTGAATGATTCTGTGACTAAATCTAAATTCGATAACCTTTACGGTTGTCGTGAATCATTGGTTGATGCAATTAAACGCGCAACTGATGTGATGATCGCGGGCAAGATTGCCGTAGTTGCAGGTTACGGTGATGTGGGTAAAGGTTCTGCACAAGCATTGCGTGCATTGTCAGCTCAAGTTTGGGTAACAGAAATCGATCCAATCTGCGCGCTGCAAGCCGCGATGGAAGGTTATCGCGTAGTGACGATGGACTATGCTTGTGAGCATGGTGATATTTTTGTGACAGCAACCGGTAATTACCATGTAATTGGTCACGACCATATGGCTAAAATGAAAGACCAGGCGATTGTATGTAACATTGGTCACTTTGATAATGAAATTGATGTGGCCTCTCTTGAAAAATATGAGTGGGATGAAATCAAGCCGCAAGTAGACCATGTAATTTTCCCGGATGGCAAAAAAATTATCTTGTTAGCTAAAGGCCGATTAGTAAACTTGGGTTGCGGTACAGGCCATCCGAGTTATGTGATGAGCTCATCATTTGCTAACCAAACTATTGCTCAAATCGAATTGTTTGCTAACACTGAAAAATATCCTGTAGGCGTCTATACGTTACCTAAACATTTGGACGAAAAAGTGGCGGTATTGCAATTGAAAAAATTGAACGCACAGCTAACTCGCTTAACAGATCAACAAGCGGCTTATATTGGCGTTTCACAAAACGGCCCGTTCAAGCCAGATAGTTATCGCTATTAATTAAGCTTAATATCAATAGGTCACTTTCGTGGCCTATTGATGGCTAAAGATAGAAGAAAGCATTTATGAAACCTGAAATTAGTTTTGAGTTCTTTCCGCCAAAAACGGAAGAGGGTGTTTTAAAGCTACGCGAAACGCGTAAGCAATTAGCGCTTCTTAATCCAAAATTCTTCTCTGTGACCTTTGGTGCAGGCGGCTCAACACGTGACCGTACAATGGATGCAGTGCTTGAAATTCAAGGTGAGGGCTTTGAGGCGGCACCGCATATTTCTGGTATTTCTTCTTCAAAAGAAGAGATTTTAAGCCTACTGACTACCTACCAAAGTCATGGTATTCGGCGCTTGGTAGTGTTGCGCGGTGATTTACCTTCAGGTGAGGTGAGTAGCGGAGATTTTGCTTATGCCAGTCAATTAGTTTCTTTCATTCGTGAAAAGACCGGTGATTGGTTTCAAATTGAAGTGGCTGCTTATCCTGAAACGCATCCAGAAGCCAGATCAGCCGCGAATGATTTGAAGCACTTTAAGACCAAGGTGGATGCAGGCGCAAATGCTGCCATTACCCAGTATTTTTATAATGCGGATGCATATTTTCAATTTGTTGATCAATGCCAAAAACTGGGAATTGAAATCCCTATTGTGCCAGGCGTTATGCCAATCTATAACTACACACAATTAGCGCGTTTTTCTAATGTATGTGGTGCGGAGATTCCTCGCTGGCTGCGTTTGCGATTGGAGGATTACGGTGATGATATTGCATCACTGCGTGCTTTGGGCTTGGATGTAGTGACGAATTTGTGTGAAAAATTGTTAGTAGGTGGTGCACCAGGCTTACATTTTTATACGCTTAATCAATCAGGCATTATTAGCAACATCGCTGAAAGATTGAATCTTAAAAACTAAATGTTGGATGAATAAAAAAGCCTAGAAAATTCTAGGCTTTTTTTTGGTTGTGACTGATGAGTGATTAATGGAATGTGGGACTATCATCCCCAAACATTGCATCTTCAACGAATAAGAAGTCGTTAGTACGACCTTGTTTTCTAAGTGCCATTAATGCGGTCCAGCGAATTTCATCCACGCCAACATGCTCTTGAGAAAGCGCCATTGCGCGATCCATAATGACTTCGTGTAATGCATGATTGATGACATTCGACTGCATCAAAAACATCAAAAAGCTTAAGCCTTCAACGTCGATTTTGTTGGTTTCGACATCACTGTAAATGCGTGTTGACTGGGTGATGCCACTTGGTGCATTGCCTGCCGCATCAGCCATCGCTTCTAGTGAGCTAAACCAATCAAAGGCGCCATTGATGTCGGTGCTATCGAAGCCAGCTTCAAAAAGTTCTTGGGCTAGGGTGTTGTGGTCAGGCTTAACATTTGCCTCCACGTAATTTTCGAACATATAAACCAAGACTTCAAACATAGATTCTCCTATCAAATTTATCCAGTTAGCCGATATGCTGATAACGACCTCTTGGTAGAGAAGCTATTTTATTTTTAACTCCAGCAGTGTCAGTTTGTCTGAAAGGTTTAAGCTCGTCAAGTTTGATAGTGCAATGATTGCTGTCAGTTTAATGGGGTTAATTCATCAGTGATGTCTTGAATACAGTCCACGAGTTTTGCCCCTTCTTTAATGAGCGCATGACAGCCTTTAGACATGGGTGAATGAATTGAGCCTGGAATTGCAAAAACCTCGCGTCCTTGTTCTGTAGCGAGTTTTGCTGTCATGGTTGAGCCGCTATTGGTATTTGCTTCTATTACCAAACAACCGAGGCTGATGCCGCTAATGATACGATTTCTGCGTGGGAAGTTTTCCGGGTTGGAGGGTGTACCAATCAAAAACTCTGAAAGGATTAGTCCGTGCGTAGCAATCTGATGAGCAAGATCACGATGTTTGGCTGGGTAAACAATATCTAAACCCGTACCAGCAACTGCAATCGTTTTCCCGTTTTTATTGCGAAGCGCGCCACGGTGCGCGGCACCATCTATTCCAACAGCCATTCCGCTGACGATACAAAAACCTTGCTCGCTTAAAGCAAAAGCAAACTCTTCTGCATTTTTCTCGCCTTGTGCAGATGCATTACGACTCCCGACAATCGCCATAGCCGGCATAGTTAAGCAACTTAAATCGCCCTTGGCATAAAGCATAGGCGGAGGGTCGGGTATTTCTAAAAGTGATTGAGGGTAGTGCCTATCAGCCAATGTGATGAGATGATTGTGATCTTTGTACAACCATTGTAGTGATGGCTCCGCTCCTGAAAAGTCAGGTCCGTTTTTGATTGAGCTGGAAACCGCTTCGGGGACTACCTTGTTGAGATCTTGATGTGTTGCACTAAAGATATTTTCAGGGCTACCAAATTGGCCTAGTAGCGTGCAAATACCCTTACTGGTCAAGCCTGGTATTAGTTGCAGGCATATCCATAGTGCGGCTTCGGCATTTTCTTCTTGGGTCATCTTAAAGATTGTTAGATTTCTTTATTCGGGGGTCTCAACAAAGTCTGCGTTGGTAATTGGTTCAGAAGCTTGCATTACCAAGCCATATGATACACGGTCAAATGTTCTAAACACCATCAATAGGCCAACGCGCTCATTAGGTAGTTTAATGAGTTTTGGGTTGTTGGCAGGATTATTTTTTGGATCGACTCTTGCAGTGATTGGTTTCTTATCTGGTGAAGATAATTCTTTAAGTTTGAATTTTTCTTCGGTTGTTTTATCTCTAGGGTTGCGGCTTACATAGCGTCCGATATGATTAATGCTAAATACGTGACCTACCTCTATGCCATCATTTTTGCCTAAGTTGATTGTGACAATGCTATTGCTACCAGTTTCAGCAAGTCCGCCATAAATCGTTAGGATTTTCCCCGTAATTAGAGTCTCTGGCGCATGAGGAATTAAGTTCGTTTCAAGCTCATCTTTTGCTTCGACTAACTTATCGTTTGTGAAAATCTCTTCTTTCGCTCGGGTGATTTCAGCGGTCGCTGGTATGCCGTACTTGATGACCTTTAGATCCCCAAGATAATTGGCTTCAGTGCCTAAAACATCTCTTGTGTCAGGATCGATAATTGGGTTGCCCACTCGATAGATGTACCAATGTAACCCTTGGTCCTCATTGATCTGATCGATATAAACTTTGTTACCATGACTTAATGCGACACGACTATCGCTGCCTGCAATAATGGTCGGTGCGTCATCCAAATCTTTGGATTCAATCACTAGGGGTTTGTTGAGAAAAGGGCCAATGATTTGAGGGGATATTGTAGGAATAGCTTCTTTATCTAAAGGCTCAACTCGAATATCGGGCGACAAATCAATTGTTTCTCGCAGTAAGCGTAGCTGAGGCTTCCCATTTGACAGGTCTAATACAACAACATCTCCGGGATAAATCCAGTGTGGATTTTTAATTTCATCTTTGTTCATTTCCCAAACGTGGGGCCATTCCCATGGGTTTTTTAAGAACTTTGCCGAAATGCCCCATAAAGTATCGCCTTTAACGACCACATAGCTATCTGGATGACTATGTTGGAGTTCGATATTTTTATTTGCGGCTTGCGCGGTCAAACAACAAAACATAAGCAGGGTTATAATAGGGCGGAGAATCATATTGGCTCGGTAGAGGGCGTTCATTTTTAATCGGAAAAAACGATAAAAGCTGTATTAGATTCTGCATTTAATTTGTATAACAATCAAGTTTTTATGACAACAAAATCATATGGCAATCTTAGACATACTTAATTATCCGGATGCACGTTTATACACAGTCGCTAAGCCTGTGTTGCAAGTAGATGCAAAAATTCAGCGTTTAATCGATGACATGGCTGAAACCATGTATGACGCACCTGGTATCGGCTTGGCCGCAACGCAAGTTGATGCGCATTTACAAATTATTGTGATTGATATCAGTGAGGCTAAAAATAAATTACAGGTGTTTATTAACCCTAAAGTAGTGACAAAAAAAGGCACTCAAGAATATGAAGAGGGTTGTTTATCTGTGCCTGGTGTTTACGAAAATGTGACGCGGGCTGAATCGGTTGTTATTGAGGCGTTAGATAGGGATGGTAAGCCTTTTGTCTTGGAAGCCAATGGTTTGATGGCGGTGTGTATTCAACATGAGATGGATCATTTGTTAGGGAAAGTATTTGTGCAATATTTGTCACCTTTAAAACAAAGCCGCATTAAAACCAAAATGCAGAAGATGCTGCGTGGTCGATAAAATGGCGTCGTTGAAAATAATTTTTGCTGGCACCCCTGATTTTGCAGTGCCAGCTTTAGCTGCGCTTATCGAAGCAGGCCACGATTTGGTGTTGGTGCTTACTCAGCCTGACAGGCCTTCTGGGCGTGGCATGAAATTAAAAGCTAGTCCTGTAAAAGAATTGGCATTGCAACATAACATTGAAGTTTTTCAGCCTGAAACTTTGAAAGATGTTGATGCGCAATTGCGCATTGAATCGGTAAAAGCTGATGTGATGATTGTTGCGGCTTATGGCTTAATTATTCCTAGCAATGTTTTGCAAATGCCGCGATTGGGTTGCTATAACATTCATGCTTCGTTGTTGCCGCGCTGGCGTGGTGCGGCGCCTATTCATCGTTCATTGTTAGCTGGGGATGCTGAAACTGGCGTGACAATTATGGAGGTTGTGCCAGCCCTAGATGCTGGTGCGATGGTTTCAAAAGGCGTATTAAAGATTGGTGAGCGAGATACCACCCAATCTTTGCATGATGAATTAGCTAAAATGGGTGCTGATTTGATGGTAGATGCTATGAAGAAATTGGCCGATAACGGTCAATTGCCCGCTACGCCACAGGATGAATCCTTAGTAACGTATGCCGCTAAATTGCAAAAATCTGAGGCGGGTATTGATTGGTCGCAATCTGCTGATTTAATTTCAAGGCAGGTGCGAGCGTTTAATCCTTTCCCTGTGGCACATGCGATGCTTGGTGATGAGGTTTGTCGCATATGGATGGCGACCGCCTCTGGCGATTCAGTGAATCAAAAGCCTGGCACTGTTTTAGAAATGAGTGCTGGGATTCGGGTAGCTTGTGGCAGTGGTGTGCTCACTATAGAAGAGTTGCAGTTGCCTGGTGGAAGACGCTTAAAAGCCAAAGATTTTGCCACTGGGCATGGTTTAAAAGTTGGCCAGTATTTTGAATAAATTTAGTTTTACATTTCGATGAGATTGGTGAAATAACACGTGCATATCTCACAACAGATTGCTGCAGAAGCAATCGGACAAGTTTTTGCAGGTCGTAATTTAGGTGTGGTTTTAGAAAGCCTATTTACACGATATTCAAACATTTCCCCACAACAGCGCGCCGTTGCTCAGGATTTGAGTTATGGCACATTACGCTTTTACGGAACAATAGAAGCTTTATTGGATCAGCTTTTACAAAAGCCATTAGATGATGCCAAATTGCAGTGTTTGTTATTAGTCGCCATTTATCAGTTGCAGTATGACAAAGCTGCATCGCACACGGTTGTTGACCAAGCAGTTAAAGCGGCGAGTCAATCTAAAAAGACTTGGGCAAAAGGTTTGGTTAATGGGGTTTTGCGTAATTTCTTGCGACAACAACCCGAATTGCTTGCCAACCTTGAAGGCAATGAGTTTGCGACTTACTCCTATCCAGCTTGGTGGATAACCAAGCTTAAGTATCAATATCCAGAAAATTGGCAAGCTATCCTTGAAGCTGGCAACCAACATCCACCAATGACTTTGCGCGTGAATCAGCGTCAAATTTCAGCGGCGGACTTTGTCGCTAAACTTAATGCAGAGGGTTTTGCTTCAAAACCCTTAGGCGCAAATGCAGTCACATTAGAAAAGCCTGTTCCTGTGGACCGCATTCCAGGATTTGTTTTGGGGGAAGCTTCGGTGCAAGACTATGCGGCGCAAGTCGCAGGTTATGCCTTAGACTTAAAAGATGGTCAGCGCGTATTAGATGCGTGTTGTGCTCCCGGTGGCAAAACAGGGCAGATTTTGGAGCTTGCTGATGTTGAATTGGTAGCTGTAGATAATGATCCGACAAGAATAGCTCGTACACAAAGCAATATTGACCGCCTAAAGTTAAAAGCCACATTGCTAGTGGGAGATGCTGGAAAGTCATCAGATTGGTGGGATGGAAAACCATTTGATCGTATTTTGGCGGATGTGCCGTGCACAGCCTCCGGCATTGTAAGGCGACATGTGGATATTAAATGGTTGCGTCGTGAGGCAGATATTCTCTCATTCACTAAACAACAAGCATTGGTGCTTCCTTCTTTGTGGCAGGTATTAGCAAAGGGTGGTAAATTGCTTTATGTGACGTGCTCAGTGTTTCAAGAAGAGAACCAGCGTCAGATTGATAGTTTTTTAAAAACACATTCAGATGCACAACAGCTGCCTTTGAATGAACCCTTGGCAGGCTTGAGTTTAAAAAATGGACAATTACAACCGAGTGCCCAGCATGATGGTTTATTTTATGCCTTATTACAAAAGCGCTAAGCGTTTTCTCGCGCACATTATTTGTATCGTCATAACAGTTCTTATTGCGTTTAGCACCCTTGCAAATGCGGCAAGCAGTGGAATTCATATTAAAAGTGCGGAATTGCTGGCAGTTGATGAGAGTTACTCATTGTCGACAGATTTTGATATTTCTTTAAGCCCTGTCATTGAAGATGCTTTAAACAAAGGTGTTCCACTTACTTTCTTGATTGAGTTTCAGCTCAGCAGTCCCCGAAAATATTGGTTTGATGATGAAATCGTTACTCAAACTCAATTTGTTACCTTAAGCTATCATGCGCTTTCAAGACAGTATTTGGTCAATCGCAGTGGGCATCAACAGTCTTTTTCGAATTTACAGCAGGCGAAAGATGATATTTCTAATATTAAAGCTTGGGCTGTAGTTGATAAGAAAATGCTTAAAAGGGGTGAGTCGTATATCGCTGCCATTAAAGTGCGCTTAGATCAAACAAAGTTACCTAAGCCAGTTCAAGTTGAAGCAATCGGCTCTGATGATTGGAGTATTGCATCTGAACGATATCGCTGGACGCCAGTCTTGGCGTTTTAAGGACGAGTAATTACTAATGCGATATATTGTTCTCATTACTGCGATACTTGGAGGAGGGTTGCTATATCTGCTCTCTCAAGCTGGAAGCAGTGTCTCTGGTACGGATTACACATTATTACTTGGTCTTAATATCGCCTTTGCTTCTGCATTGTTGCTGATAATCGCATTTCAACTTTCACATCTTTTTAAACAAATACGCGCACGAGTCATAGGGAGTCGTCTTACTTTAAGGCTTTTGGGTGCTTTTGCTTTGATGGCCATTACACCAGGTGTGATTGTTTATGCAGTTTCAGTGAATTTTTTAACGCAATCTATTGAGTCTTGGTTTAACGTTAAAGTAGAAGCGGCATTAGAGGGGGGGGTTCGACTTGGGCAAAGCTCACTTGATACTATGTTGGCAGACCTGAAGCAAAAGGGTGACAGCATGTCGTTAAATCTTGCCTTTCAACCGAGTAATTCGCAGCTTACTGTGTTGAATGATTTACGTGAAAAAAGTGGGGTCCAAGATGCTGTTTTGCTTACGATGCAAGGAAAAATTCTCGCCTTTTCTAGTAACGATGCAACGACATTTTTACCTGCCACCCCAAGTCTAGATCAGCTCAGACAAGCCCGCCAGAGGGACTTTGGCATTATCGAACCGATTGCTGGAAAAGGCTTGTATCTTCGAGCACTTATTCCAGTCAACATGAATGACATCGGTGGTGAAACGCGAATTTTGCAATTGTTACAACCAGTACCTAAGCAACTTTCAAATACAGCTGAAGCGGTACAAAACGCCTATCAGGACTATCAAGAGCTTTCCCTCAGTCGCGAATCAATGAAGCAAGTGTTTGCTTTAACGCTGACCTTAGTGTTGATGCTAGCGATGCTTACGGCAGTTTCGGTTGCATTTGTGTTAAGTCGTCGGTTATCTGCGCCACTTGGAGTGTTAGCTGATGGTACAAGAGCAATTGCACGTGGTGATTATGAGACTGTGCTACCTGTCCATGGAAATGATGAGCTTGGTGTATTGGTGCAGTCTTTTAACAGTATGTCTAAACAACTTGGAGAGGCTAAGCAAGCTGCGGAGCGAAATAGATCAAGAGTTGAAGCGGCGCGTGGTTATTTAGAAACGATTTTGGCGCATTTATCTTCAGGCGTTTTGGCCCTTAATGATAAGGGTGAGCTCCGCACTTACAATCTGACTGCGTCGAATATTTTAGGGGTCGTGCTCGGGCATTTCTCTGGGCATCCTTTTGAAAATGTAGGTCAAGAATTTCCTAACTTAAGAAATCTAACTGATGCCATTTTGCAGAATGCCCGCGAAAATAAGGCGAATGAGTGGCAAACTGAGATGGAAGTGGTGACAACACAGGGCCAGCGAACTCTTTTGTTACGTGGTACACGTTTGCCCTACAGTGCAGATAGTGGTTATTTAGTGGTGTTTGATGACATCACAACTATGGTTCAAGCACAGCGTGATGCGGCCTGGGGTGAAGTGGCAAGACGGCTGGCACATGAAATTAAAAATCCGCTCACCCCGATTCAACTATCTGCTGAACGCATTGAGCACAAGCTGTCATCTAAGTTAGATGCGGCTGATAGTGAAATGTTGAAGCGAGCGACTGGTACGATTGTTGCCCAAGTGGATGCGATGAAAACCATGGTCAATGAATTTAGTGAGTACGCGCGTGCACCAGTACTGAATTTAATTCATTTAGATTTTAATACGCTGGTGCGAGAAGTGCTGGATTTATATGAGCCAGTAGGGATTAGTCTTAGCGTGAATTTGGCTGAGCAACCGCTTGATGTGTTGGGCGATGCGACTATGTTGCGTCAAGTGCTTCATAATCTATTACAAAATGCACAGGATGCTTTAGATGGGGTGCAAGCAGCCAGTATTGAAGTGGCGACCTTGAAAAAGGCCAATCAAGTTTATTTGACGGTGACAGACAATGGTGCCGGTTTCCCTGTTGAAATTCTATCTCGCGCTTTTGAGCCTTATATGACGACTAAGAGACATGGCACAGGGCTAGGCTTGGCGATTGTGAAGAAGATTGTAGAAGAGCATCAAGGATCGATTGCAATTGAGAATATTAAGGTGGACGATTCACATAAAACTGGCGCAGTGGTCATTGTGGCCCTGCCCGTTCACCTAATTGCATTGCATCTGAAAAACCAAGCGTTAAACGCAAAAAGGCTGAACAAGTATGACCGCAAGACAAGTGCTAGTTGTTGATGATGAAATAGGCATCCGCGAACTACTTAGAGACATTCTTCAGGATGAAGGCTATCAAGTAAAGCTCGCAGAAAATGCAGCGGAAGCCCGAGAGTATCGCCAACATACACGTCCAGATTTAGTCTTGCTTGATATTTGGATGCCTGATTGCGATGGTATTACATTGCTGAAAGAGTGGGGTACCGGCGGCATGTTGACTATGCCTGTTGTGATGATGTCAGGGCATGGCACGATCGATACCGCCGTAGAAGCGACCCGCATAGGCGCATTTGATTTTTTAGAAAAACCAATTGCGTTACAAAAGCTATTGAAGACGGTGACAACTGCACTCAAACATAGTGAGCAATTGCCTAAGTCTGATATGAGTTTGTTGAGTCTTGGTAAAAGTGCTGTTATCAATGAGCTACGTCAGCGATTAGAGCAAGTCAGCATGAGCAAAGTGCCTCTGTTGTTGATCGGTGAAAAAGGGTGTGGTGCGGACCTTTGTGCTAAGTTCTTACATCAAGCAAACACCCCTTGGATGGAACTGCTCGAGCCGCAACGACTCGCCGATGCCCCACTTGATGTATTGGAGCAGCTTCGTGAAGGCGTTTTATTTATTTCTGAAGTAGCGGAATTGGATAAGACTCAACAGAAAGGTTTGTTGGTTTTACTGGCGAAAGCGGAAAAGTATGGCACGCGCGTGGTGTGCGGTACTTCACAACCATTGCCAGATTTAGTCGCTGAAGGTACTTTTGATAATGGCTTGTTGCAAGCGTTATCAGTGAGTACGTTACGCATTCCTAGTTTGGCAGACCACAGAGAAGATATCCCAGATTTGGTGCGCGCGATGGCATTTCTTTTGGTTGAAACCACCGCTTCACCTTATCGAGAGTTCGAAACAGCCGCGCTCAATATGTTAAGGAACGCTGATTGGCCTGGTAATTTAACTCAGCTTGATAGCGTGATTCGTAATTTGATTCAGACAAGTCTTGGCGAAAGAATCAGTTTAGATGACGTGAACCGAGTGATGGAGCAGTTTGCGCCACTGCAGACGGTTGTTGTTGAAAAACCATCTTCAAAAGAAGGTGGGTTGCCAATTGATCTGGATAGGCCATTGCGTGAAGCAAGAGATGACTTTGAACGTTTATATTTCGAGCATCACATCCAAAAAGCGGATAAAAACATGAGTCGTGTTGCTGAAGCTGTTGAGCTTGAGCGAACCCATTTGTATCGTAAGCTCAAACAGTTAGGCATTAAAACGAAGTAATTTTATTGCTTTGTTTTTAAACGCCACAGCGAAGTGACTTCGGCGTTTCTTGCCTGATGAAGCCTGTCTGTTTCATCCATTACCTTGCCATGTTTAGGCTTGATATCAAGCTTCTCTTCTATATATAGGCCGGCTTGTTCAATCGCGTTTCCTAACTCGTCTTTATCCCTCAATCCTAAATGCTCAGCGAAGTCAGACATAATTAGCCAGCCTTCACCGTCATCAGTTAGGTGTGTTTTTAAGCCATTGAGAAAAGCAAGTAGCATCCTGCTTTCAGGGTCATAAATAGCAAACTCAATCGGAGAACTAGGTTTGGCTGGTAACCACGGGGGGTTGCATACGATGAGCGGTGCTTTACCTTCAGGAAACATATTGGTTTGTTTTAGTGTAATTTGCGATTGCAAGCCAAGTCGTGTGATGTTTTCTTGGGCACAATTAATGGCGCGTGGGTCTTGATCTGTTGCGATGATTTTTTTGATGCCACGTTTAGCCAGCAATGCGGAAATGACACCAGTGCCAGTACCGATATCAAATGCCAACTCTGTGCTAGGCAGTTGCGCTTTTGCCAGTAGTGCTAAATACTCTCCCCGGATTGGAGAAAATACGCCGTAATGTGGGTGGATTTTGGCATTTATCGCCTCAATTGGCACCCCTTTTTTGCGCCATTCATGTGCGCCGATTAGGCCTTGTAACTCGCGGAGTGAAACCACAAATGGACTGGTGAATTCGCCATAAGCCTCTAAGCAAGCTTGGCTAAAATCAGGTGCTCGTTTGAGTGGAATTTTATAATGCTCACCCACTTCAATCAGTAACATTCCCAATACTCTTGCGCGCTGTGCTTCAGCAACACGATGTAAGTTAAAAGCTTGTTTGAGGCTTATTGGAGCAGTTTCTTGTTTGTTTTTTTTAGAAGGATTCTTGCGTTCACAGCGCCTTGCTATGGCTTGTAACAACTGCTTTGCATTTTGAAAATCCCCGCGCCACAATATTGCTGTACCTTCGCAAGCCAGTCTATAAGCAGTATCAGCATTAATGGCGTCATCTGCAATCAAGAGCCGTTTTGGCGCGACAACCCCAGCCTCTGATTGCCAGCGTGCGCTTTGCGTCCTACCGCCTTCTACCCAGCTAATCGACATTAATTATTGAATTCCAACACCACTGGCGTGTGGTCGCTAGGCCGTTCTAATTTACGAGGGGTTTTGTCTATATAGCTTGTTGTACTTAATTTGCTTATTTCAGGCGTTATCAAAATATGGTCAATACGCATGCCTAAATTACGTCTAAATCCCGCCATGCGATAATCCCACCAACTAAATTGACCTTCACTTTTTTCAAACAATCGGAAGCTATCTTCCAAGCCTAAATTAATCAGTGCTTTGAATGCATCTCGCTCTGGTTCGCTGACTAATACTTGGCCTACCCATGCCGCAGGGTCATGACAGTCGATATCTTCTGGTGCAATATTGTAATCACCCAATAGCGCCAGTTTTGAATGCTCACTAATTTCTTTTCTCAGCCATGGCGTGAAAGCTTGAAGCCAGCTAAGTTTATATGCATATTTATCAGAGCCTACCGCCTGACCATTTGGAATATAAACACATACAATTCGAACACCATTAATCGTTGCAGCAATTAAACGTTTTTGTTCATCAGCAAAGTTTGGGATGCCCATATGTACGTCATCTAAGGTGTGTGGGCTAATAATGGCAACGCCGTTATAGGTTTTCTGTCCACTATGAATGGCGTTATAGCCTGCCTCTTTTAGTGCTTCATAAGGAAACTTGTTGTCTTCTTGCTTGGTTTCTTGCAAACACAAAGCATCTGGCTTGTTTGTCGCGAGCCAATCGAGCACGTGTGGTAAACGCACATTGAGGGAGTTAACGTTCCATGTAACGATTTTCATATTAGGCTGCCACAGTCATGCCATTGTGACGCAACAATGCCTCTATGTCTGGCGCACGACCTCGGAAAGCGACGAAAGACTCCAAGGCAGGACGTGATCCACCCTTGGCTAGAATCTCATGCCAGAAGCGTTGCCCCGTTTCTGCGCATAGCACGCCATTTTCTTCAAACATACTGTAAGCGTCCGCTGAAAGTACTTCGGCCCATTTGTAGCTGTAATAGCCAGCAGCGTAGCCGCCAGCAAAAATATGGCTGAATCCATTAGGGAAGCGGTTCCATTTTGGTGGTCTAACCACCGCAACTTCGTCACGTACTTGTTCAATTAAATCAAGAGCACTTGCTTTGCCATTCGGGTCAAAGTCGCCGTGCAAACGCATATCAAATAATGAAAACTCAATCTGGCGAACCGTTTGCATGCCTGCTTGGAAGTTCTTCGCAGCAATCATTTTGTCGAATAGTGCGCGTGGCAAGCTTGCGCCGGTTTCCACGTGTTTGGTCATATGGCGAATCACATCCCATTCCCAGCAGAAGTTTTCCATAAACTGGCTAGGCAGTTCGACAGCATCCCACTCAACACCTTTAATTCCTGATACGCCGTAATCATCGATTTGGGTCAACATATGGTGCAGGCCATGACCAAACTCATGGAACATGGTGATGACTTCATCGTGCGTAAATAAAGCCGGTTTGTCACCAATGGGAGCTGAGAAATTGCACGTAAGATAAGCTACAGGGGTGACAATATTATCCGCACCATGTTTTCTGCGAGTGATGGCTTCGTCCATCCAAGCGCCACCACGTTTATTGTTGCGAGCATATAAATCTAAATAAAATTGGCCAATGGTTTTTCCATCTTGGTCGCTGATTTCATAAAAAGCCGCATCGGTATGCCAAACAGGCGCATTAGACTTTTTAACATGAATCCCAAAAATGCTTTCAACCACTCTGAAAAGACCTGCCAAGACTTGTGCTTCAGGAAAATACTGTTTTACTTCTTGGTCTGAAAACGCATACTTTTCTTCGCGTAATTTTTCGGAAACGAAAGCTACGTCCCAAGCTTGCATATCAGTTATGCCTAGCCTTGCTGCGTATTCGGTAAGTTCTTGCATGTCGCGTTGAGCAAAAGGCTTGGCGCGTTGTGCCAGGTTATCTAAAAATGTAATTACGTCCGCAGGGGTATCTGCCATTTTGGTTGCGAGCGACATCTCAGCGTAGTTCTTGTAACTTAATAAAGTTGCGGCTTCGCGTCTAAGCTTGAGGATTTCACTGATTAAAGGTGTGTTATCCCATTCTGCTTTGCTGAATTCAGAAGCACGAGTTGCATAAGCGCGGTAGAGGAACTCACGTAATGAGCGGTTTTCGCAGTATTGCAATACGGGCATGTAAGATGGGAAATGTAGCGTGAATTTATAGCCGGTTTTACCATCGCTAGAAGCCGCTTCCTGTGCAGCCTGTATCGCATCTTCTGGCACGCCTTTTAGCTCAGCAATATTTTCGACAAAGTGTGCAAAATCATTCACGGTGTCCATCAAATTTTCTTCAAACTTTGTGGTGATTTTGGAGAGTGATTCTTGGATAGCTTTAAATCGTGCTTTTTCAGCTTCAGCTAACTCAGCACCCCCCAAACGAAAACCGAGTAATTCATTTTCAACAATTTTTTGTTGAGCTATGTTGAGTTTGACAAATGCGCTGCTGTTTTTAAGTGCGCGAAACTTTGCATACAGGCGCTCATCCTGGCCTAAATCTGAATAGAAATCAGTCAGTTTAGGTAGGCTCGCATTGTAGGCTTCACGAAGTTCTGTACTATTCACCACAGCATTCATGTGGCCGACTTGTGACCAAGCACGTGAAATTCGTTCTTCCATGTCTTCAAGCGGTTTAGCAAAGTTCGCCCATGTTGGCATTTCAGTTGCAGTTGCTAGTTTCTCTATGCAAGTACGTCCAGCTTCTAGTAAATGGTCGATAGCTGGCTCAACGTGTTCGGCCTTGATTTGGTCAAATTTTGGTAAGCCAGAAAAATTGAGCAGTGGATTGTGAGTTAAGTCGGTCAATTCAAATTCCTTTTGGGTCATGCAGATGCGTGTGATTACGCTAATATTTCTAGAGATTCATTTTTTGGATTAAAGGTTCAATTTTGTCACTATCCTGGTTAGACAAAATCTTGCGCGCAGTGGGTACTAACTTCACCAAATCACTTTGTAACACTTGATGTTTTACTGACAGAATATGCGAAGGATGCATAGAGAATTGGCGCAAGCCCAAACCTAGTAAAAGGCGGGTTAATTTTGAATCACCAGCCATTTCACCGCAGATAGAGACCTTCTTCCCAAGTTTTTGCCCAGCTTTAAGTGTAATCTCTATTAGCTGAAGAATTGCTGGGTGAAGTGGATTATATAGATGAGACACAGTGTCGTCGGTTCGGTCAATAGCAAGAGAATATTGAATTAGATCGTTGGTGCCAATGGATAAGAAATCTAATTCCTTAGCAAACGCTTCTGCACAAAGCGCTGCTGCTGGAATTTCAATCATGCCACCAACTTCAATGTCGTTGTTAAACTCAATTTTTTCTAATCTTAAGCTTTGTTTGGCACGCTCAAGTAATAGCAGAGTTTGTCTAAGTTCTGTAAGTGAAGACAGCATTGGAATGAGTATTTTAATGTTGCCAAACGCTGAGGCGCGAAGCAATGCTCGTAATTGAATATGGAACATTTGGGGTTCGGCTAAACATAAACGTATTGCACGTAAGCCTAGTGCAGGGTTCGTGCAGCTGCGTTCTGTCTCTGGGTTGATTTGCTTGTCGGCACCTAAGTCCAAGGTGCGGATAGTCACAGGCTTTCCATCCATGGCTTCTGCTACTGCTTTATAGGCCTCAAACTGTTCTTCTTCTGTCGGTGCTTCACGGCGGTTCATGAATAAGAATTCAGTACGATACAAACCGATGCCATTTGCGCCTGAGGCTTTTACTTGCACAACGTCATCAGGCACCTCAATATTAGCGAACAAATCAATCGCAGTGCCATCCAATGTGACTGCTTTGGTAAGCTTAATACGTTTGAGTTTTTGTTGCTCGATTTGCCATTGTTCTTGCTTGAGTTTGTATTCGGCCAGCGTGTCTTTATCTGGATTAACAATCACAACGCCTTGCGTGCCGTCCACAATGAGTAGTTCGCCATCACGAATCAGCGCTCTAGCGCGTTGTAATGCAACGATAGATGGAATATTCAAGCTACGTGCCAAGATGGCGGTGTGTGAAGTTGCTCCGCCAACATCTGTCACAAAAGCTGCAAACTGATGTTGTTTGAATTGAATTGCATCCGCTGGTGATATGTCATGCGCTACCAAAATAATGGCTTTTTCTTGTTCTAGCACAGGCACTTGGCTAGGGCGGCCAAGTAATACTTTGATGATACGTTCAACTACTTGAACAACATCATGTTTGCGTTCGCGCAGATACTCATCTTCAATTTGATCAAATTGTTCGACGATGCTTTCCATCTGCTGTTTAATGGCCCACTCTGCATTGCACTGCTCATTTTTGATCGTCAGCTTGGGATCTTCAGCTAGGGTGTGGTCGTTCAAAATCATCAAGTGGGTATTGATGAAAGCAGCTAGTTCGGCAGGAGATTTGCTTGGAAGTTGTGCCTTTACCGTTTCCAAATCAAGCTTGACGGTATTGATTGCTTGATCGAAACGCGCAATTTCTTGCTCAATCAGGTTTTCTGGAACTTGATAATGCACGACTTCTAATAGTGCGTGCGAAACTAAATGGGCGTGGCCAATCGCAATCCCGTTTGATACGCCAACACCATGAATAGAAAAACTCATTATTCTGGCTCACCAAAACGATTGTTGATTAGCGCCATTAGTGCTTCCATCGCCAATGCTTCATCTTCACCAGTCGCTTCTAATGAGACGGTGCTACCTTTGCTAGCAGCTAACATCATCACGCCCATAATGCTTTTTGCATTGACACGGCGACCGTTACGCTCAATCCAAATATCGCTTTTAAATTGGCTCGCGGTTTGTGTGAGTTTAGTTGAGGCGCGTGCATGCAAACCGAGTTTGTTGATGATAAGAATGTCTTGTTTCATTAGTTAACTTCCTTGCGTGATGCTTCTGTACAGGCAACTTCAGTAAAATTAATCACGCCTTCTTGACCTCCACTTAAGGCTTTCTCCGCAAGCTTTGCGAGATCACCATTTCGGTAAGTTAGTGCCCGAACGAGCATGGGTAGATTTACGCCCGCGATGCCTTCTACGCTGTTCTGTTTCACTAATTTGCTCACAATATTGCAGGGGGTAGCGCCATAAATGTCTGAAAGGATGAGCACACCGTCCCCCTCATCTAGGTCTTTTACCACCTTTTGCATGACAGGTAATAAAGTGGATGGGTCGTCGTGCATATCAATGCCGAACTGCTCTAACAATGGCGGCCTAGCACCCATGACGTGGGTCGCGCAATCAATCAGGCTTTCGCCAAGTGCGCCATGCGCAACAATTAAAATACCAATCATAGAGGCAGTTCCAATTCGCGGTGTCTGATTAAGACTTGTTGTTGCTGTGAAAAGTGCTTTCCTAGCTCTTCAACGATATGAACGGAGCGATGTTGTCCGCCAGTGCAGCCAATCGCAATCGTTAAGTAACTGCGGTTTTCTTGAACAAAACTTGGCAGCCAGCGGGTGACAAAATTTTGGATGTCTTGATACATATCGTGCACCAAAGGTTGTTGTTCTAAAAAGGCCTTAACAGGGGCGTCTCGGCCTGTCATTGGTCTTAGCTTTAGGTCGTAATGTGGGTTGGGCAAACAGCGAACATCAAACACGAAGTCGGCATCTAATGGGATGCCGTGTTTAAATCCAAAAGAAGTGAATAGCAAGGTAATGTTTTTGTTTTCTTGGGCAACAAAATCTTTGACCCAGCCACGTAATGTGTTCGCACTTAAGTCGCTTGTATCAATGTGATGTCCCAATTCAGATAATGGCGCAAGCAATTTACGTTCACATTCAATGCTTTCTGCTAGCGTGATATCCTCGTTACTCAAGGGATGGCGACGGCGTGTTTCGCTAAATCGTTTTACTAAGGCTTGTGTTGTTGACTCAAGAAACAATACTTGGACGTTAACGCTTTGCGCTTTAAGTTTTTCTATATTCTCAGGTAGCGCTTCTAAAGCTGCACTACGGGTATCGGTGCTAATAGCGACTCGATTTTGAGTGCCATTTAAATTTTCATAAATTTGTGGGAGTAGGGTTGCAGGTAGGTTATCTACACAGTAATAACCAGTGTCCTCAAGTGCTTTGAGAACAACGCTTTTGCCTGAGCCTGATAGCCCTGTGACGATAATTAATTGCATTAGCTTTTACTCGCATTATTTTTCATTTCGCGCGCTTGTCTATCCATAAATTGTTTGGTTCCGTTTACCCCTCGCAACAAGAGCATATGATTTCGTACCGCAACTTCTACTAACACTGCAATATTTCGGCCCGCAGCTACAGGAATAACGACCTTTTGTACCTTAATGCCTAATACATCTTCGTCATTAGACTTAATTTTAAGTCTATCAAGATTTTGTGGTGCTAACGTGTCAGCCATTTCAAGTTGGATAATCAAATCGAGTGGCTTTGTTGGTTTGACGGCGCTATCACCAAATAGTGCTCTGATATTCAAAATACCAAGTCCACGTACTTCTAAAAAGTCTTGTAAAAGTGGAGGACATCTACCTTCTATGCGTTCAGGAGATACACGGTAAAAGTCCACAATATCATCAGCGACTAAACGGTGTCCTCTAGAGATTAATTCTAAGGCCAGCTCACTTTTACCAATTGCAGGGCTACCTTTAATCAATACGCCAAAGCCTTGGACCTCTATAAATACACCATGCGAACTTGTTGATTCAGCTAAGGCTTGGGCTAAATGATGACTTAATAAATCCATTAAATTAGGACTCGCTAGCGGCGAGGTCATTAAAGCCGTTTGGTTTTTATCCGCAGCAGTGATGAGCTCTTCAGGCACTTTCTCACCATTTGCAACAATAAGCGCAGCTAATTTTTGCGCGAATAAATGTTGAATAGCTTGCTTCTGATCTTGCTGACTGAGACCATTTAAATAGTCCATTTCAGCACAGCCTAGAACTTGGACGCGATTCGGATGGACGAAATTGCGATGGCCAGTTAAAGCCAGCGAAGGTTTTGACACCGTCTCGCTATTTAATAAATTATCACCGCCAGATTTGCCCGCCACCCAAGTAAGTTTGAGTTTGCGGCGGGTTTCTTGGTGAAGCTGGTGTACGCTAATTTCGGCCATCAGAGTTCGCCTATTTGATTACTCAGTTGCTTGATGTTTCACAGCGCCATTTGCTTTGTGATGGTCAGCGTGTTTTTCTTTGTGTTTTAACACTTGACGATCAAGCTTGTCAGCCAGTAAATCAATAGCGCTATACATATCGGCATCGCTCGCCTCGGCATGTAAGTCGGCACCGGGTACATGGATAGTTGCTTCAACCTTTTGAGCGAGCTTTTCTACCGTCAATGTGACTTTGACATCAATCATATGATCAAAATGATTGCTGACACGAGTCAGTTTGGTTTCGATATATTCACGCAAAGCAGGAGTGACTTCTAAGTGGTGCCCAGTTAAATGTAGATTCATGGTTTACTCCTTTTGGTGGTTGTGATGCAAGTCTTATAAGGACTTGCGTAGGTTAGCCGCGGGAATGTTTAAAGACTCGCGGTATTTGGCAATTGTCCGTCTTGCAACGACAATGCCTTGTTTCGATAACACTTCAGTCAATTGATTATCGGAAAGCGGTTTTTTAGGGTTTTCTTCGGCCACCATTTGTTTAATTAGTGCCCGAATGGCGGTGGCTGAACAAGCGCCGCCCGTATCGGTAGCAACGTGGCTACCAAAGAAATATTTTAGTTCATAAACACCACGCGGTGTGAGCATATACTTTCGCGTAGTAACCCTAGAGACAGTCGATTCGTGCAAGTTAAGCTCATCTGCAATTTCACGCAATACTAAAGGACGCATAGCAATTTCACCATGCTCAAAGAACTTGCTTTGTTGATCAATAATAGCTTGTGAAACGCGCAAAATGGTAGAAAATCGCTGTTCTATATTTTTAATCATCCATTTTGCTTCTTGCATTTGGCTGTTTAAATATTGATTTGAGCTATCACGATTACGTTTCAAAATATCTGCATAAAGTTTGTTAATGCGTAATTTTGGAACGACCTCATCATTCAAGCTTGCTAGCCAGTGGCCTCTAACTTTTTTAACAACAATTTCATGCTGAATATAATGTCCTGCGGCTAATTTCGTGAAATCACTGCCTGGGCGTGGATTCAGCTGTTTGAGCATTTGCTGAGTCAAACGAAGGCTCTCGTCATCGCAATGAAGTGTCTTTTTAAGCTTTGCATAATCACGTGATGCAAGCGAAGCTAAATGATGTTGAGCGATTTGTAACGTGAGTTCAAATACGTTTTTATTCTCATCACGAATTTCTTTTGGAAGAAGCTGCAATTGCAACATAAGGCATTCGGATAAATCTCTAGCGCCAACACCAGGTGGATCTAAATGTTGAATGTGCTTGAGCGCAGTTTCAAGTTCAAGCATATCAATCTCCAGCTCTTCAGGAAGAAGCGCCTCCAGTTCTGCTAGTGATTGTTCTAGGTAACCATCCTCATTGACAGCATCAACCAAGAACATCGATAAAGTTTGGTCGCGCTCAGAAAGTGGCATCAACTTGAGTTGACTGATGAGGTGTTCACGCAAAGTTGGCGCAACAGCCTCTTGAAATGTATAGTCGTTGTCGTCGTCTGGGTTGTTATTTTCTTCCCAGCGGTGACTACTACTTCCGCCAAAATAATCTTCACTTAATGAGTCTTGAGAGGAGCTTTCTGTTGGGATTTCTTCATTTTTTTGAGTGGTACTTTCGCTGTCGGTTAACTCTTGCCTGCTAAACCCTTCACTTACAAATTCACTGATATTTTCTGAACCGTCATCGTTTTTGTCGGTGCGTTCAAGTAAAGGATTTTCTTGCAAGATTGTTTCTAATTCTTGATTCAACTCTTGTGATGAGAGTTGAAGTAAACGAATAGACTGTTGCAACTGCGGGGTTAGCGCAAGATTTTGTGAGAACTTGAGTTGTAGGCTTTGTTTCATTTAGCGCTTAATTCGCTTTGTCCATTAAAGGCGAAAATCCTTGCCTAAATAGACTTCTCGTACGTCTTGATTTTCAATAATTTCTGTTGGGGTGCCAGATGCAAAAATACGCCCTTCATTTACAATATACGCTCTATCGCAGATGCCGAGAGTTTCGCGTACATTATGGTCGGTAATTAGCACACCAATATTTTTAGCACTTAAAAACTTAATGGTTTTTTGAATATCCAGCACGGCAATTGGGTCAATCCCGGCAAATGGTTCATCTAGTAAAATGAACTTAGGATTTGTCGCTAAGCAACGTGCAATTTCAACGCGGCGACGCTCACCACCAGACAAGCTTACGGCCAAATTGTCGCGGATGTGAGAAATATGCAACTCATCTAGCAACTCATCTAAACGTTTTTCAACTTCTTCTGGGCTCATGCCTTGAAGTTCAAGCACTCCTCGGATGTTGTCTGCGGAGCTTAGTTTTCTGAAAATAGAGGGCTCTTGAGGTAAGTACGAAATGCCCATACGAGCGCGTTGATGAATCGGAAGACGGCTAATATCTTTACTGTTAAAAATGATGCGCCCATCATTGGATGGCACCAAGCCCACAATCATATAAAAGCTTGTGGTTTTCCCTGCACCATTTGGGCCAAGCAAGCCAACCACCTCTCCGCTTTTGATATTGAGCGAAATGTCATGAACAACCGTACGGGCTTTATATTGCTTGCGTAAATTTTGAACAATTAATTCAGTCATGGTGCCGCTTAGTTGTTATCAACTGGTTTGTTTTTAGGTTGGATAATCGCTTTCACACGCCCAGAGGGTGTTGCCGGGGTGGCTGATTTAGGGCCACCACCAATCACTTCAGAGTATTCGGCATTAGCGTCATACATAATGTAATCGCCATGCACAATATCATCACCTTTTTTCACCCAGGCTTTGGTGTAAAGCTGGACTTTGTCCATGCGACCATCATATTCAATGCGAAGTGCTGCGCCTTCCATATATTCGTCCTTGCCTTCACGCTTTTGTTTGAAGGTAGTTGGTGTGCCATAAGAAGAGCTGTGTTGAAACCCAGACTCATCTTCCCGGACGACCAGTTTGTCCGCTTTAATTAGTAATGTGCCTTGCGTGACGATAACGTTGCCTGTGTAGACACTTACCTTCTTGGCGTCGTTAACAGTTACCGTATCTGCTTCAATTTCAATTGGTTTTTCTTTATCTGCTTTTTCAGCAAAAGCTGATGTTGCAAGCAACATAAATAAAAAGGAAATGAAAAAATGACGCACCATATTGACTCCGAAATCAGTTCTTCTTGGGTTCGCGGATTGATTTGCGAGATTTTTGTGAGGGGTTTTTAGCATCTTTTGCCTTATTGTTTTGGGCTGCTTTATTTGAGGGTTCTGTAGGATTCACCTTATCGCTTGTGCCGGCTTTAGGCAATAGTGGTAGGGCAGATTTTGTATTCGGCTTTTCATAATGCACCCGCACTCTTTTTTGCAAAGTGAAGTCTTGTTGGTTTTTGTCATAAATCATACCTGTGCCGTGAATAACGGTTTTGGGGTCTTGTGTAATCTCAACATCGCTCGCAGTGCTTGCGTATTCTGTTTTTGGTAATATTTTGAGGTAGTCAGTTTTCAGTCGCATTTCACCACGCCCTTCAAAGGCTTGGCGAATAATAATCACATTACCTTTAAATTCAACTTCTTCACCATTGGGAGATACAAAACCTTTTTGAGCTTCAATTTGAGTATAAGGCTTGTTTTCGCCGAATTGTGTATAGCGCGGTCTTAAAAGCTCTGTTGTGTCGTTATCCGGATAATGACGCATTTCAGTTGCCGCAAGCATATTATGTAAATTACCGTTTAAGTCGGTTTTGGTCGTGACGAAATTCTCCACGAAATAGTCCACATCATGACGATTGCTACCATCCATTTTTGGAAGACCAAGTTTCACAGTGCTATCGATCCAAAATGTGATGAATGCAAGCACCCCAAGCACCATGAGTGGAAAAATAATTGGACTCCGTCCTTTCATATCAAGCCTGACTAAAAAGCCTCAACCTTTACCTGAGAAACTTTGCCATTTGACCGTCAAAAGTACCTTGCGCTTTCATGAGCAACTCACAGAGTTCCCGCACAGCGCCATGTCCCGCTTCACGAGTGGTAATGTAATGCGCATATTCTTTTACTAAAGGCATCGCATGTGGCACGGTAACAGCTAGACCAGCGCGACGCATTGGGGGTAGATCAATCACGTCATCTCCCATGAACATGCATTCTTCGGCGGTTACTTTTAAGTCTTTTAAGATATCGTTAAATGCTTCTAATTTATCTTCTACACCTTGATAAATGTTCGTAATTTTTATGTTTTCCGCGCGCTTGGTGACCACGTTAGAGGATCGACCAGTCACAATGGCCATTTGAATGCCTGTGTTGTGCAAAAGCTTCAAACCCAAGCCATCTTGCGAGTGAAAGTTTTTGTATTCCAATCCATCATCTCCCAGCATCAGACCACCATTGGTCATAACGCCATCCACATCAAAAATCACCACTTTGATTTTCTTAGCGCGTTCTTCAATTGAAATATTGTCTGCTAAAGCCACTTTTAAACCACCTTTGCGATAAGTAAATCGTGCATATTCAGTGCACCTAATAATTCACCTTCTTGGTTTACGACCAACAAGGCAGAAATTTTTCTTTGCTCCATAATTTCAACGGCTTCAACAGCTAATTGTTCAGGGCTAATGTTTTGAGGGTTTGCATGCATGACATCGCGAATACCTGTTTTGTTGATATCAATACCGTTTTCAAAAGCGCGGCGCAAATCTCCATCGGTAAATATACCCACTACTTTGTTTTGGTCATCGACAATCGCAGTCATCCCTAAGCCTTTGTGGGACATTTCAATGAGCGCAACTTTCAGGTCAGCTTGAATGTTGACGCTTGGCACAGCTGATCCTTGACGCATGATGTCTTGAATACGAACTAAAAGTTTGCGACCGATACTGCCGCCAGGATGGGAGCGCGCAAAGTCTTCTGCTGAAAATCCACGTTGATCCAATACGGCTAAAGCAAGCGCATCGCCAAGTGCTAGCATGGCAGTGGTGCTAGCAGTTGGTGCAAGACCTAAGGGACAAGCCTCAACAGCAACTTCCGCATCTAAATGCGTGTCACCTTGTCTTGCTAACGTTGAGTTGTTTTTACCAGTGATACTGATAATTTTCGTCCCCATCCGTTTTAGCAAAGGCAGAATGGTGAGTATTTCATCACTTTCACCAGAGTTTGATAGGGCAATCACTACATCATCTTTGGTAATCATGCCTAAGTCGCCATGGCTGGCTTCAGCAGGGTGCATAAAAAACGCAGGCGTGCCAGTACTAGCAAGCGTGGCAGCAATTTTATTGCCAATATGGCCAGATTTACCCATCCCGCTTACCACAACACGGCCTTGGCATTGTAAAATGAGATCTACCGCCTTGGTGAAATTGCCATCAAGCTTTTGCGCGAGTGCCTCAACGGCATTTGCTTCAATCAAAAGTACTGATTTTGCAAGTTCGATAGGCGTTTTATTGGCGCTAGATGTTTGTAATGATGAATTTTCCATACATGCCAAGTATAAAAGGGAATCCATCATGAATAAAGGATACATTTGCAAATAAAACCGACTTTTAGCTCAGTCGGCACACATTTTGCATTATTTAAGGATTTATGCACGAAACGCTACCCGCCATTTTACTTTTACTTGTCAGTTCAGTCCTTTTGGTTGCGCTGTTTCGAGCATTACGTTTGCCTGGGATGCTGGCCTATTTTTTGGTTGGTTTGTTGCTTGGCCCAAGAAGCTTCGGATTCTTACCTGATACTGAAGCCAACCGAGAATTAGCTGAGTTCGGCATTGTATTCTTGATGTTTAGCATAGGCTTGGAATTCAGCTTGGCTCAACTCTATGCCATGCGCCGCATTGTATTGGGGATTGGTGGATTGCAGGTTTTGGTCACTATGGGCGCCATTATTTTGGTGTGCTTGACTCTAGATCTACATTGGCAAGCTTCGCTAGTCATTGGCGGCGCATTGGCAATGTCCTCAACTGCTATTGTGTCTAAACTACTTGTCGAACGTTTGGATTTAAATTCTCGACATGGGCGCGTCGCCATTGGCGTACTCTTATTTCAAGATTTAGCAGTGGTTCCTTTACTTGTGGTGATTCCTTCTATCGCAAGCCCATCAGGCTCTTTGGCCTATACGCTTGGCATCGCATTTCTCAAAGCGGCAGTGATGCTGTCCATCCTTTTCTTCTTTGGTAAGAATTTAATGAATCGCTGGTTCGGCGTCGTTGCGCGTCAGCGTTCGCGTGAACTGTTTGTGATGAACGTCTTAATGGTGACCATGGTGTTGGCATATGCCACCAAAGTAGCGGGTTTGTCTTATGCGCTGGGTGCATTTATTGCGGGAATGTTGATTTCAGAAACGCGCTTCCGCTACCAAGTGGAAGCAGATATTGCAGCATTCCGCGATATTTTGATGGGTTTGTTTTTCATTACCATCGGTATGTTGTTAGATTTCCACAGTTTGGCTGGCAACCTGTTCGATATTTTGATGGTGGTTGTTGGACTCATTGTTTTCAAGTCTTTAGTTGTTGCCTTGCTAAGTCGTTATTTCCGTTACGAGCCTGGGGTTGCTGTTAGAGCGGGGGTGACGTTAGCGCAAGCGGGTGAGTTCTCGTTCGTTGTATTCTCGCTCGGAATGGAAAACGGGTTGATTAGTAATGATATCTTGCAGATTGTTTTGGCTGCTTCTTTGCTTTCAATGTTTATTGCCCCATTTATTATTCAGCACAACTTGCAAATCGCCGAGTTTTTCTCGCGTAGTTACACCCGCAATCGTAAAAATCAAATTGAAGGGATTGAAAGTGTCGGTAAGCAACTTAAAGACCATGTAATTATTTGTGGCTTTGGACGTAGCGGCCAATATTTGAGTCGTTTCTTAAAAGAAGAGAAATTTCCTTTTATCGCTTTGGATATTGATCCTGCTCGTGTTCAAGAAGCGGCAAGTGCGGGTGAGAATGTGATGTATGGCGATGCAGGAAAAAGGTTGGTGCTAGATGCGGCAGGTGCAGCAAGAGCAAAAGCCTTGATTATTAGTTATGACGACCCACCAGCAGCCATCAAAATTCTGCACTTAGTGAATGATTACTTTCCGAATTTGCCAGTTGTGGTAAGGACTGTTGACGATAGCAATATGGAGCGCTTCCGTGATGCAGGGGCGTCTGAAGTGGTCCCTGAGGTGCTAGAAGGTAGTTTAATGTTAGCTTCGCATGCTTTAGTTCTGTTGGGTGTACCACTTAATCGCGTAGTGAAGCGAATCCGTATCTTCCGTGAAGAACGCTACAAAATGTTTAAGGGCTTTTTCCATGGCATTTCGGATGGCGATGAAGCAGTGGAGCGTGCCGCGCCGCGTATGCATTCTGTGCCGCTGAATGCTTTGGCTTATTGCATAGGTAAGCCGCTCAAAGATATTTACTTTGGACTTTGTAAGGCTGAAATCACCGCTGTGAGGCGTGATGCACATCCTGTAGAAGTTTCGCCGGATTTCGTTTTTAAAGAGGGTGATGTTGTGGTCTTGCTTGCTAAGCCGCATGACTTGGTATTGGCAGAGCGCATTCTTCTTACGGGCAAAGAAACTTGAGCGAACACATCGTTATTGTTGGCGGAGGCATTGTTGGGTGTATGACGGCAATGGCGTTGGTGGATCGTGGTCACCGCGTCACCATTGTTGAGCGTAATCAAATTGCCAGTCAGACTTCAGGCGAGTCATCTTGGGCCGGTGGGGGCATTGTTTTTCCTTTGTTGCCTTGGATGTATTCCGAGCCGGTTAACCAGCTCACGAGCTACGGTGCAAAATCTTATCAACAGATCTGTGAACGTTTAGAACGCGAAACAGGACTGCCAACAGGTTTTATCAATTCAGGTTTTTTACTGCTTCCACCGTATGACCAAACAGCTGCGATTCAGTGGTGTGAAGCTCACAATCAGTCTTATGAGATGGTTGATAGCGTCGATGCTCAGCTCGTTGCAAACCATCACAGTCAGCTATCCCTTTGGATACCAGACGTTTGCCAAGCTAGGCCACCTTTCTTTATGAGGGCTCTTCGTCAGTGGTTGGAGCAAAACAATGTAACCTTGTTAGAGCAAACTGAGCTGAGTCCACTGGATGAAATTAAGCCTATTAATACATGGAAAACCCTAGACGGTTTAGAAATTAAAGCCGATAAGTTTGTCGTAACTTCTGGCGCGTGGAGTTTCCATTTGCTAAAGTCTGTCGCCGATAAGCTCAATATTAAACCGATGCGCGGGCAGATTTTACTTTATCAACCTGCCGAGAATCTTAAACAAATTGTTTATAAAGATGGCTTTTATATGATTCCCCGTGCCGATGGACAATTGCTTGCGGGTAGCACTTTAGAAGATGTCGGTTTTGATACATCAGTGACTGAAGAAGTTAAAGCTGAGCTTGCCAAAAAAGCTGAAGCGATCATGCCTGCATTAAAGGGCTTGCCTATCATTAAGCATTGGAGCGGACTGCGGCCAGGCACACCTGAAAATTTACCAACGATTTCAGCACATCCGAGAATTAAAAATCTGTATCTCAATACCGGACACTTCCGCTACGGCTTAACGATGGCGCCAGCAAGCGCTCGCTTAGTTACAGAGTTGATGGCAGATGAAAAGCCATTTATTGATGCCAGCCCTTTTGCATTGGCAATTGATTAAGCTCAACGAAGCATTGATTTTCGTTTGCTTAATCAAAGCCTAGTTTTTAGAATGCCCCTATTATGCATAGCAAAGTGATGACAATGAAATACATTATTTTAGGTTTGTACGCAGCCTGTATTCTTTTCGTGCATTTTCGCGGCAAAGCCCGCTTGCCATTTTTTAGGCAAATCTTTGATCACTCTTCAGTTGTTTCTCCTATTAATATCTTTATCTATCTATTTTCAAAAGTGCCGACCAGCCAAGCTTATATCCCTGTGAGCGAATTCAAAGGGCTGAAACTATTAGAAGATAATTGGCAGGTAATTCGTGATGAAGCTTTGGCGCTCGATAAACTAGAAAAGATTAAAGCTGCAGAAAAGAATGATGACGCTGGTTTTAACTCATTTTTCAAAAAAGGCTGGAAGCGCTTTTATCTAAAGTGGTACGAGGCAAAACATCCATCAGCGCTTCAATTCTGTCCTAAAACCGTGGCTCTATTAGCGCAAGTGCCAGAGGTGAAAGCGGCCATGTTTACCGAATTACCACCCGGTGCAAAGCTCAATCCACACCGAGATCCCTACGCAGGTTCAGTGCGCTATCACTTGGGTCTATCAACGCCTAATGATGACCGTGCTTTTATTGATGTTAATCAACAACCCTATAGTTGGCGTGATGGTGAAGGGGTGATTTTTGATGAAACCTACATCCATTGGGCCATCAATGAGACCGATAAAACACGGATTATTTTATTGTGTGATGTAGAGCGTCCGATGAAGTATCGCTGGGCAACAGCGATTAATCGCTGGCTTGCAAAAGTGGTGATGACCGCAGGGAGTTCGCCTAACGAAACCGGCGACCAAACGGGTGGCATTAATAAGATTTTCCGCTTCTTCTGGTTGGTCGGTAAATACAGGCGCAAGCTGAAAAAATTCAGTAAACCGCTTTATTTGGTGATTAAGTTTGGGTTGATTGCAGCGTTTGTTGTTTGGTTGGTAGGCGTTGATAACGTGGCGATGGTTTTACACGCACTCTAGCGTGGGCAGTTAAGCCACCCAATGCCCAGATTTTCCGCCTTGTTTTTCTAGCAGCTTAATATCACCCATCACCATGCCGCGATCTACGGCTTTGCACATATCATAAATGGTAAGCAAAGCTACGCTAGTCGCTGTGAGTGCTTCCATTTCCACGCCTGTTTTACCTGTGCATTTTGCGGTAACCGTGCAATGAATGGTGTTGGTTCTTTCGTCTATTTCAAATTCTACGCCCACTTTTGTTAGGCTAATGGGATGACAAAGAGGGATTAAATCGGAAGTGCGCTTTGAGGCTTGAATCGCCGCAATTCGGGCAATTCCCAGCACGTCTCCTTTTTTGGCATCCCCTTTAAGAATAAGCTGTAAGGTGCTCGCCAACATGCAGATATTGCCTGTTGCAATGGCTACGCGCTCTGTCTCGGCTTTGCTGCCAATATCGACCATGTGCGCTTGGCCTTGGCTATCAAAATGGGTTAGTTCGCTCATTAATATTGCCTTTTTATTTAACTTGTTTGTACCATAATTTCATCACGAACCGTGAACTAGGCCCTTAATATCGTTATCATACGCAATGATGAAATTAGTTTATACCCTTCTGTTACTTATCGTGATTGCGCCATTAGCGTTGGCAGATGACCTGCCAGATTTGGGTGATGTTTCTGCAACTGTACTTTCGCCGCTAGACGAAAAGAAAATCGCAGACCAAATCATGCGTAGCGTGATGTCCAGCGACGAAGTACTTTCTGATCCAGAGGTTACCGATTACATTCAAAACCTAGGCATGCGTCTCGCCAGCAACGGCCCTGATAAAACCCAATGGTTTAATTTCTTTGTGGTTAAGGATAACAGTATCAATGCTTTCGCAATGCCTGGAGGTGTAGTTGGCGTTCACACAGGTTTGATTGTTGCTGCGAGTAATGAGTCTGAACTAGCTGGCGTGATTGGGCACGAGATTGGCCACGTAGTGCAACACCACATGGCGCGTATGATGGCGCAACAAAAGAACGACTCTCTTATCAGCTTGGCGGGTATGGCTTTGGCAATTTTATCTGCACGCGCCAATCCGCAACTTGCAAGCGCTGCGATGACTGCATCATCCGCAGGCTCTGTACAAAAGCAGCTAGATTACACACGCGAACACGAGCGCGAGGCTGACCGTGTGGGCATATCGATTTTAGAAAGTGCAGGTTACGACACCCATGCAATGGCGAGTTTTTTTGAGACCATGCAAAAAGGTACGCGCTATGTAGAGGGTAGTGCCCCAACGTTTTTGCGCACTCACCCCATTACTAGCGAGCGTATTGCGGACGTCACCGCTCGCACGGCTAATAGTAAATATCGGATGGTGCCTTATTCACCCGATTTTGATTTAGTGCGCGCCAAAATTTTGGCAAGCTCTGGCATCGCCAACCAAGCCGTTTCCTTGTTTCAAAGCAATATTCAAGATAGGCGCTACACCAGCGAAAGTGCGCAGCATTATGGCCTTGCCGTTGCCTTTTTGCGTGTTGGTAATGTGGATGGCGCGACTAAAGAGCTGAGCTGGCTACGTGCTAATGCCCCTAGTCATCCCTTTTTTGCAAGCCTTGCTGCCAATATTGAAGTCGCGCGTGATAACCCCACTCAAGCAGCTAAAGCTTATCAAGCTGGCCTCGCGATTTACCCAGGCAGTCGCGCTTTGATTTATGGTTATGCTGAACACTTTTTACGCATTCGACAGCCTCAACAAGCTTTACAATTTCTAAATGAAAAACAAACCTTATATCCTGCTGACGCTTATATGTATGAACTACAATCTAAAGCCTACGCAGCGTTGGGTAAAAATTTGCTAAGTCATCAAGCGCAAGGCGAGGCTTATTTTAGACGATATAATAATCCAAAAGCGCTTGAGCAAATGGATTTGGCGGTCAAGTCTAGTGATGGGGATTTTTATCAGCAGTCAATTGTTGAGGCGAGATTAAAAGAACTCCGCGCATTGGTGGATGAGCCGAAAAAAAGTGGCTGGTTTAAGTGAGTTTGAATAGCTCGACTAAAAAGGAAACAAGCATGATGCAACGCCGAAAGTTTATTAAAGCTTTATTCGCAGCAAGTGCCTTGGCACTGCTACCTTTTAGGACATTCGCCGCGATGTGGAATACGTCCGCTTTTCAGGCGACCAAATTGCAAGAGGCCATGGCTTCTTTGCAAATCACCAACATCTCGCCATCAAACGATATTCAAATGGTGGCGCCAGATAAAGCTGAAAATGGGGCAGTGGTGCAAATTGAAGTTACTAGTCGCATTTCCAATACTGAATCTATCGCAATATTTGTCGAGAACAATCCTACGGCCTTAATAGCTAATTTTTTGTTTGGCGAGGGGGCTGATGGCTTTGTGGTAACGCGCATCAAAATGGCAGAAACCTCAGATGTGCTAGCAGTCATTAAATCGGGCAATCGTTATTTTTCTGCCAAAAAACGGGTAGAAGTTTTAGAGAATGGATGTGGCTAATATGGCTGAGAATATGCGTATGCGCGCCCAGTTGAAGGGCGAGGTGACAGAAGTCAAAGTGCTGATGACGCACCCCATGGAAACAGGGCGTCGTAAGAACGACTTTGGCGATTTGATTCCTGCTAGTTTTATTCAGTTAGTAAGCGCTACCCTTAACGGAAAGCAAGTACTAGAGGCGCAGTGGGGAACTGGAATCTCAAAAAACCCTTACCTGACATTTCATCTACGTGGTGCAAAAGTGGGTGATGTGCTGCGGGTCAATTGGACTGATAACCAAGGTAAAACCGGTCAAGGTGAGATTGCCGTTACGTCAGTTTAATCTTTATTCACAATGCTCATTGCAACCGCTTCAGCAATTCTAATCCCATCTACCGCTGCAGATAAAATCCCACCTGCATACCCAGCGCCCTCGCCCGTGGGGTAAAGGCCTTTGGTGTTGATGCTTTGTAGAGTTTCGTCATCGCGTTTAATTCTAATTGGCGATGAAGTTCTGGTTTCTACACCTGTCAGCACGCCATCGGGTAAATCAAAACCTTTAATCTGTTTAGCAAAGGCGGGGAGTGCTTCGCGGATCGCGATAATGGCGTACTCAGGTAATGCGGTACTCAAATCGGTGAGGTGTACACCAGGCGTGTATGAAGGCTGAACTGCGCCAAATTCAGTAGAAGGTTTTCCGTTGATAAAGTCACCAATGAGTTGACCTGGGGCTTGGTAGTTTTTGCCACCCAACTCAAAAGCGCGTGCTTCCCATTTGCGTTGAAACTCCATGCCAGCAAGTGGATCGCCTGGGTAATCTTCTTCAGGGTTTATGCCCACTACAATGCCTGCATTGGCATTACGTTCATTACGAGAATATTGGCTCATCCCGTTAGTGACTACGCGACCTTCTTCAGACGCAGCTGCCACTACTGTACCCCCTGGGCACATACAAAAGCTATAAACGCTACGTCCATTTTGGGCGTGATGCACGAGCTTATAATCCGCCGCGCCCAAGACGGGGTGTTGAGCATTTGGACCAAAGCGGGCATGGTCAATCAGGGACTGAGGATGTTCAATACGGAAGCCGATAGAAAAAGGCTTCGCTTCTATATATATGCCACGTTTGTGGATCATCTCAAAGGTGTCACGGGCGCTATGGCCAACTGCTAATACGAGATGGTTGGTAGCGATACGTTCGCCGTTTTGTAGGACCACGCCTTGTACTTGGCCATTTTTAATTTCAATATCATCAACGCGGCTTTGGAAACGGATTTCGCCGCCTAGCGCGATGATGTTTTGACGCATTTCTTCTACCATTCCCACCAAGCGGAATGTGCCTATATGAGGATGGCTTACGTATAAAATTTCTTCTGGCGCGCCTGCCTTTACAAATTCATTGAGCACTTTGCGGCCGTAATGTTTTGGGTCTTTAATTTGGCTATAGAGTTTGCCATCTGAGAATGTGCCTGCGCCACCTTCACCGAATTGCACATTAGATTCTGGGTTGAGGACACTTTTACGCCACAATCCCCAAGTGTCTTTGGTGCGTTCACGCACAGCTTTTCCTCGTTCTAGCACAATCGGTTTAAAGCCAGATTGCGCCAGAATGAGTGCGGCAAAAATGCCTGATGGACCAAAGCCAACAATCACAGGTCGAGGCGCTTTACTTGTTTCTGGTGCTTTTGCCACAAAGTGGTAAGAGGTGTCGGGCGCCTCTTTAACGTGTGGGTCTTTTTTGAATTTCGCTAAAATTTTAGCTTCGTTTTTAACTTCAATATCCAGTGTGTAAACAAACAAAATCGCGTGCGATTTACGTGCATCCACGCCACGTTTAAAAATCGCCATGCTGATTAAATCACTGGCTGGAATACCTAGTTTTTTAATCAGTGCGGCCTGAATCACCTCAGGTTCGTGATGCAGCGAGGTGGCGTTGTCTAAAGGTAGTTTGATTTCGGATACGCGTAGCATTTTATTAAGATCAAATCAGCGGTAGTTGAAGTAGTTTTTTAAGTAAAGGCACGGTCACTGGGCGTTTTTCAGTGAGCGACCATTCATCAAGCGCATCTAAAATTGCCATCAAGCTTGGCAAATCTCGACGCAAATAGCGCAAGCAATAATCTACCACTTCATCAGGCAATCTCATGCCCCGTTCTAAAGCGTGGGCTTGCAAAGCTTGGGCTTTTTCTTCATCGGTGAGCGGATGCAATTGGTAAGTTAATCCCCAAGCTAGGCGGGTTGCAAGGTCATCACGCAAACTCATCTGACTAGGGGATGCGTTGCCCGCAGCAAGTAGCACGCCATTTGAGGCACGTGTTTGGTTGTAAGTATCGAACAAAGCGATTTGTGCTTCGTCACTAAGTAAATTGACATCATCAGCCGTAACGAGATGAATATTGGATGCTTTTGCTAATTCTTGCGCAGCTTTGAGCAAGTGTGTTTTACCACTGCCTGCAACGCCCCAGAAATAAATAAAACGGCTCTCGGCACCTATTTGTAAAGATTGATGCAGGCTGTGCAAGGCCTCCGCATTGCGGCCAACAACGAAGTTGGCAATGCTGGGTAATGCATCTGGCTGGATATCTAGGAGCAGTTGTTTCATTAATTTAATCTTGCAACGTCATTAAAGCAGAATAACTCGGCTTTTATCGTTCAGTCTTTTCTCGTTTAGGCGTCATTTAGGTTAAAATTCGGGTATTACAAAAAATACGCAATAAATGTGTATTTTAACCTTTTATTTGTTTTTATCTTGTAGAAAGCGAGAAAGCTTTGAATTCGAACGACCAAACCAACAGCACATCTATTAGCTACCGTGACGCTGGGGTAGATATTGAGGCGGGTGACGCGTTGGTTGAACAGATTAAGCCTTTCGCAAAACGCACCATGCGTCCAGAGGTTTTAGGGGGTATTGGCGGCTTTGGCTCATTGTTTGAGATGCCGAAAAAATTTAAAAATCCAGTATTGGTTTCTGGTACTGATGGAGTGGGTACTAAATTAAAACTCGCTTTTGAACTGAATAAGCACGATACCGTGGGAATCGATCTTGTGGCAATGAGTGTGAATGATATTTTAGTGCAAGGCGCTGAGCCTTTGTTCTTCTTAGATTATTTTGCCTGTGGCAAGTTAGAAGTCGGCACGGCAGCACAAGTGATTAAAGGCATTGCGCAAGGTTGTGAACAATCTGGCTGCGCTTTAGTGGGTGGCGAAACGGCTGAAATGCCTGGTATGTATCCAGCGGGTGAGTATGACTTAGCTGGTTTTGCAGTGGGTTGTGTGGATAAAGAAAGCATTATTACCGGTAAAACAATCACTGAGGGCGATGTTGTGTTGGGATTGGCTTCAAGCGGCGCACATTCAAACGGCTACTCATTGATTCGTAAATTGATTGCGAAATCAGGCATTGATTTTAATGCGGACTTCCACGGCAAACCTTTCAAAGACGTGGTGATGGCGCCAACACGTATTTATGTAAAACCTTTGCTTAAATTGATTTCATCCATGACGGTAAAAGGTATGGCGCATATCACTGGTGGCGGTATTACAGAAAACGTGCCACGTGTATTGCCTGAAGGCTTCACTGCTGAAATCAAAAAAGGTAGCTGGGATATGCCACCTTTGTTCACATGGTTGCAAGCACAAGGCAACGTGGCCGAAAGTGAAATGCATAAAACATTTAACTGTGGCATTGGCATGGTGGTGATTGTGTCTAAAGACCAAGCCAAAGCAGCGATGGACTTGCTAACAGTTGAAGGTGAGCAAGTGTTTGAAATCGGCTTTATTCGCAAGCAACAAGCGAATGAAGCCCCAACGGTTGTGGTGTAGCATTAAAGACATAGTTAAATTCGTTTTAATTGGTTTTCTGGCCAGCTTTTTGGTCATTGCAAACATTGCGTTTGCCGCGCCCAAAAATGTAACGCTCACTTATCAAGCGACTCGAAATGGAAAGCCTTTTGCGAAGGTGACGGAAACATTCAAGCAAACAGGCGACCAATATGTGATTGAAAGCGTGACCGAAGGTGTGGGTTTGGCTGCGCTTTTTGGTAAACGTATTTTGAAAAGTGAAGGCCTCGTTACTGCTGAAGGCTTACAGCCTAGGCACTTTGAGCAACACCAAGGGGATAACGAGAAAAAGACTGTTTATGCGGATTTTGATTGGATTGTTAATCAATTGAGCATGAAAAACAAAGGCAACCTGACCACAGAGCCTTTAGCTAAAGGCACGCAGGATGTGGCGAGTTTTCCCTATCAGTGGATGCTCTTCCCACCTAAAAGCGATGAAGTGAGCTTGCCAATTACAACTGGTAAGAAACAGCGCGTTTATAGCTATAAAATTGTAGAGCGTGATGTAAGCTTAACAGTCGATGCGGGTCAATTTAATACCATGCATTTAAGCAATGCGAGTGAGAATGGCGGCGGTAACGAAAAAGAATTTTGGTTGGCGGTTGAGCGTTTTTACTTGCCAGTTAAAATCATCATGCGCGAAGAAAGTGGCGCGATCATTGAGCAAACGCTGACCAGTATTGATATGCAATGATTTTTGATCTTTTTTATGTTTGAATTTAATCTATAAAAAAATCAGTAAAAACATCATTTGAAAAATAGCGGATTTTTAACCCTTCAATTGCCTCAAATTCATGTGCCGCAACGTTGGGTGTGGGCGGTGTTGTTGTCTGTGTTGTTGCACGTTTTATTGCTAGGTAGTTGGAGTTTTGTGATGCCTAATTTTGATTCCTCATCACATTTGATCGAAGCGAAGTTGCTTCCCCTGCCAGTAAAAAAAGCAGATAAAAAGCCATTCCCTCCTAAAAAAACGCATAAGTCAGTCAAGTATCAGCATGCACCGAACGATTTTAGCCGTGAGTCTATTAAGCCTAATGCTGGTGAACCAACAGAAGCATCCCAAGTGGCTGAGCCGCTATGGCGTGAGGAAGATAGGCCAGCTTACGAAGAGATGCCACGATTACCGCCACCTTCATTTGTGGATATGGATTTTGATGTAAAGCGTGTGAATAGTTTTGGCAGTGGGCGCGCCCATTATCGCTATCAAGCTGAGCCGCAAGAGCGTTACAGTTTACGTAGTGAAATGGAAGCTGTAGGTTTGGCGTCGATCGCTTTTGCTGGTAAGCGGCTTGAAACCAGCATGGGTAAAATCACAGTGCAGGGACTTCAGCCAGATCTTTATCGCGTTGAGGTAACTGGCAAGCCTGATAAGCTGCAAGTGGCTAATTTTGATTGGGGCAATAATAAGCTGACCCTCAAAACCGCCAAGACAGAAACTGTGGAGGAGTTACCTGAAGGCACGCAGGACTTTTTAAGCTTTATGTATCAGTTTATGTTTGTGCCTCCGCTCGAAAGGATGGAATGGCCTTTAACCAACGGAAAAATGGTGCGCGTCTATAATTATCAGTTTATTTCTGAAGAAGTGATTGCGACTAAGTTTGGCCACATTAATACGTATCACATCGCTAAAAGTAGTGGTGATGCGGAAGAAAAAACCGATGTTTGGTTAGCAGAAGATTATCGATTTATCCCCATTAAAATTTTGAAAATAGCAAAGGACGGTAGCGGGTATGAATTCATCGCCACTCGCATAGATACCGATATCGCAAAATGACAATAAACCCTAATTTATTACGACTCGCCGGCGTGGCGCTATCCGATGTGTTATCTAACACAGGCCCTGCCGATGTGAAGCTTGGTTGGTTCTTTAAGCAAAATCGTGATTTAGGCACTAAAGATCGCGCATTTATTGCCGAGTCTGCTTATGGTGTTTTGCGCCGTAAATCTTTTTTGACCTATGTGGCCGATGGGGATGATCCTCGTAAATTATTAGTGGCTTACTTGGTGCGTGTGCTTGGTATGAGTACGCGTGACCTAGCTGATACCCTAAACGCTCAACAAAAAGAGTGGGCTTTAGAAATTAAATCCAAGAAGACTGATGATATTAGCAAAGCCATGCAAGCCGATTTGCCAGAATGGTTTTGGGATAAATTGGTAGAGCAATATGGTGATGAGCAAGCACTAACCATCGCTAGAAGTATGCACCAACCTGCGGCATTGGATTTGCGTGTGAACTTGGTAAAGGCAACGCGTGAGGATGTGATGGCTAAATTTGCGTCTGAAAATACTGAAGTTATGCCAACACCATACTCACCAAATGGGTTGCGTATGGCGCAAAAAATGACCATCAGTCGCCACGTATTATTCACCGACGGTAAGATTGAAGTGCAAGATGAAGGCAGTCAATTGTTAGCACAGTTAGTTGCACCACGCCGAGGTGAAATGGTGGCAGATTTCTGCGCTGGCGCTGGCGGTAAGAGTCTTGCATTGGGCGCTTTAATGCGTAACTCAGGGCGAATTTACGCATTTGATGTGTCTGAGAAACGCTTGCAAAATTTAGGTACACGCTTAAAACGTTCAGGCTTATCAAACTTGCATAGCCAATTAATCAGCAGCGAAGCTGACCCTAAATTAAAACGCCTCAATGGCAAATTTGATCGTGTGCTGGTGGACGCACCTTGTAGCGGCTTAGGGACTTTGCGCCGTAATCCAGATTTGAAATGGCGTCAAAAGCCACAAGACGTGTTGGAGTTAACTGTCAAGCAAACTAATATTTTGGCGCGCGCATCTAGATTAGTGAAAGCTGGCGGTCGTTTGATTTATGCAACTTGTAGTTTGTTGCAAGATGAAAATGAGCAGATTGCTGAAGCTTTCTTAAAAGCAAATCCTGAGTTTGTTTTGGTGCCAGCTAATAGCATTTTGGCGCAACAGCAAATCAATTTGGATACTGGGGATTACCTAAAATTATTGCCACATTTGCATCAAACGGACGGATTCTTTGCAGCAGTATTTGAGAAAGTCAGCGTAGTAAAACCAGCATTGAATAACACATCAGAAAAGACTGAAGTAGTTGCTGAGGCTGATGAGGTTAAGGTGAAAGCTGACCGTAAAAAAGCAGCGATTTCAAAATCTAAAGCGGTCACCAAAGCAGCTGCTGTTAAAGCATCTGTTAAAAAATCTGCGCCTAAAAAAGCCGTGCCTAAGAAGGCTAAAGCTTAAGTATGAAGCGGCCTAGTCTTAATTTACAAATCCTGATTGGCGCGATTACTGGGCTAGGCTTGGGTTGGTATTTTCATGGGTTAGGCGCAGAGAATGAGGTCGTTAAATTAGGCTTGTATTCTGCAAGCTTGGTTGCAACTTTGTTTATCGATTTGCTCAAAATGATCATGATTCCTCTGATTTTTTGTTCGATTACTGTAGGTATTGCTAACCTTCGTCAGCATCAGCAAATGCATAAAGTATGGGTCGCTACATTGGCTTTCTTTACTTTTTCTATGGCGGTTGCGATAGCCATTGGTTTGTTCGCCAGTAATTATTTTAAGCCGGGCGTAGGTATGCACTTGGCTATGTTTAGTAATGCGATGCAAAATTTTGAAGCAAAGCAATTGCCCTTCTCGGAGTTTTTTGCGCAGTTTTTACATGGTGTTTTTCTAAATCCGTTCACTGCATTGTCACAAGGAAATGTGCTGTCAGTTGTGGCTTTCGCACTAATATTAGGTATAGCGTTAGTCATGGGCGGTGAGCGCTACAAGAACATATTGGCCTTGTTACAGGAGACTTTAGAAGTTTGTATGCGCATAGTGAACTGGATTATGAGATTAGCACCGTATGGCATTTGTGCATTATTGCTTAAATTAGTGTTAATTCAAGATGCCGAATTAATAAGTACGTTGGGTAAATTTATAGTCGTAATTCTAGGCACTACAGTATTTCATGGCTTGGTGATACTTCCTCTGATTTTATTTGTCTTTACTGGTAAAACGCCATTGTGGTTTTGGCGTGGCGCTCGCGAAGCTTTAATCACTGCTTTTGCTACTAGTTCCAGTAATGCAACATTACCTGTTACGTTGCGGTGTATTACCCAGCATTTACATGTGAAGCCAGAAATTGCTGGTTTCGTTATTCCGCTTGGGGCCACCATGAATATGGATGGTACTGCATTATATGAAGCTGCGGCCGCTCTTTTTGTAGCTAACCTTGCAGGCATTGATTTAAGTCTTGCTCAACAGTTGATTGTCTTTTTTGCTACGATGATTGCTGCGATGGGCGCACCAGGTATTCCTAGTGCGGGCATGGTGACCATGATCATGGTGTTGCAATCTGTTGGCTTGCCAGTAGAAGCAATTGCCATTTTATTACCTATTGATCGTTTGCTTGATACGGTGCGTACAGCGGTTAATGTCCAAGGTGATATGGTGGGTAGTTTGGTCGTTCAAAAGCTAGTGCACTCCTCATAAATGCTTAACTTCTATAAAGCCGAATTAAGCGATGCTGCAGCAATTGCAGCGTTAGTTAATTCTGCCTACCGGGGTGAAACTAGCCGTGCTGGTTGGACTACCGAAGCTGATTTGTTAGATGGGCTGCGTATTACTACCCCAGAAGTGGCAACACTGATTAGGCGTGAAGACGCATTTGTATTAGCGGGTGTACTGCGTGACCAAGTGGTGGCAACGATTGCCTGTGAGCGACTAGAGAACACTGCTAAATTCGGCTTAATTGCAGTGAAGCCCACCTTGCAAAATAAAGGCTATGGCCGCGAGATGATACAAGCTGCCGAAGCTATTACAACTCGAGAGTGGCGAGTAGCAGGCTTTTTTATGTCTGTGATTACGTTACGAACAGAGTTGATTGAATTTTATGAACGTTTAGGATTTGAGCGTTCAGGTCAGTTTGAAGACTTCCCAGAAAACCCAGCGCTTTGGCAGCCTAAGGTTAGGCCCTTAGCGCTTGAATATTTAGTCAAAATGACTCGAAAGTAGTTATTTAGTAAGGTAACTAAAGTACTTGGGTTTCTTATTTTTCCAGTTCTCGAGACCGCTCATCACTAAAGAGTAAGCTGCTGGTACCACCACCAAAGTAAGTAGTGTGGATGAGATCATCCCCCCAATAATCGCAACTGAAAGCGGTTTATTGGTTTCACTCCCTGCACCTAACCCCAATGCCGCAGGCAATAGTGCCAAGATAATGGTGAGCGATGTCATCACGACAGGTCGCAGACGAATTGGACAGGCCTCCTTAAGTGCATCGTTGATACTCGCACCACGTTCACGTAGTTGGTTGGTTAAGTCCACCAGTAAGATTGAGTTTTTAGCCACGAGGCCAATCAGCAGTACGAGACCAATCATTGAGTAGATGTTGAGAGAATCTCCCGATAGCAAGAGCGCAATCAAGCCCCCAATAATTGCTAGCGGTTGTGCCAACATAATGATGACCGGCTGAATGAATGAGTTAAATTGGCTTGCAAGCACCATGTAGAGCAAGATGAAGGCAAGTATAAAGATGAATTTAATGTTCTTGAATGTTTTACCAAACTCCTCCGCTTGGCCTGTCATTTTTAGAGTGTAATTGGTGGGGAGAAGTTTTGCTGCAGTTTGATTCACTAAATTAACGGCATCCCCCAACGGCATATTGGGGTTAGCATAAAAGTTTGCTGAATATTGTAAATCGTACCGACCAATGACTGCTGCACCCAATGTTGGTTTAAAGCTTGCAACTGTATCTAGGCGAACTAATTCCCCACTTGCACTTCTTAAGTAGATTTTACTTAAATCGCTAGTTTGTTTAAGTTCGTCCTCATTTGCTTTTAGACGAATGTCGTAGCGCATGCCGTCGCCATTTAAGTCGTTATATTTTGCTACATCTACGCCACCTGCATACATGCTAACTGCACCTGCTATATCGCTAGCATTAAGCCCTAGCGCTGCAGAACGGGTTCTATCTATAGACAAATCTAATTGCGGAAGGTCTAGCTGTACATCTAAATCGACTTTTCCCATATCGCTGTTTTTGGTTAAAATTTGTTGCATTTGTTTAGATAGACTACCAATCTCATCTAAGCTTGGGCCTCTGATAATAAATTGTAGTTTTTCTGAACGTTGGCCTTTTGCAATCGATGCGGGTGATGGAATTGCTTTCACGCCAGGAATTTGGTCGAACTGTTTTTTGAGTTCTTTCATTAGTTCTTTTTGGGATTTCTCTCGCTCTGTTTTTGGCACCATTCTTACGTTTACATTCCCTTGATTCACTTGGCCTTTCGAGCCCGACCCAATGGTTGCAAAATAGCTGGCAATTTCCTTGGGATGGCTGGCAAGAACCATCTCAACTAATTTCATACGGGAGTTAGTGTAGTCTAAGCTTGAGCCAAGTGGTGATTTAACACTGATAGTAAAGCTGCCCTCATCGGCATCTGGCACAAAGTCTTTTTGTACATTTTTCATCGCATAACCACCACCTAAAACCACGAATATTACTGTGATGATTAGCACGCGCCATCGATGCTTAAGGCTGATATTGAGCAAATAATGATAAGTAGAATCAAGTTTTGCTAAACCTCTCTCAATAGCGCTATAGAATTTATTTTCTTTGTGGTCGACACTTAAATAGCGTGAGCAAAGCATAGGGGTAAGGGTGAGCGAAACGAAGAGTGAGGCAAGTACGCCAAATGTCACCACAACGCCAAATGATTTAAAGAACATCCCTACAACACCATCCATAAAAATCACAGGGGCAAAAATACAAACGAGTGAAAGTGATGCTGCAATCACTGCAAAAGTCACTTCGCTAGAGCCGTTAATGGCAGCGCTAATTGGGTCTTTATCTAAATGTTCACGGTGGCGGAAAATATTCTCCAGCACGACAATGGCATCATCCACGACTACTCCGATCAGCAATAACAAGCCAAGCAGGGTCATTGAATTGAAGGTGTAGCCAGAAAAATACATCACCGCAATGGCGCCCAATAATGATACTGGAATTGCTATTGCGATAATTAATGTTGAACGCATAGAGCGTAAGAAAATAAATACAATCAGTGCCGCAAGCAGCGTACCTGTGAATAAATGTTCCTTAAGGGAGGCAACCATTTGGTTAATAAAAATTGAATCATTGGTTGATATTTCAAGTTTCATGCCGGGCGGTAAATTAGGACGTATATCTTCATCTAAACGTCGTTCGACTTCTTTAATGATTTCAACAGTGTTGGCATTGGCAATTTTTACCATGCCCAACCCTACGGTTGGCATACCGTTATAGCGTGCGACTTGACGGTTATCGGTAATGCTATCTGTAATGGTCGCAATGTCCTTTAGGTGAACTGGTGCGCCATCCCGGTGATTGATGATTAGGTCACCTAAATCTTTGACATCATGAAATTCTAAATCGAGTTTGATTAATTTCTCAGTTTGGTTGCTGACCAAAAAACCACCTGGCAATTGCACGTGTTGCGTATTGAAAGCGTTAATTAGGTCATTAGCAGTAAGTTTGTAGGCTGCCATGCGATCCGGTGAAAGGCTGACACGAACAACACGGTCACGTCGACCACCTAGAGTGACTTCACCAACACCGTTGATGGTTTCAAATTTTTTCTTGAGTACGTTGGTCGCGTACAAATTGAGTTGTTGTATGGTACGGTCACCAGTGAGTGCCAGCCAAATGACAGCCTGCGCATTAGAGTCTACCTTTTGAATGGTGGGTGGGTCAGTGTCTTGGGGTAGTTTTTTAAGCACTTGACTGACTTTTGATTGCACTTCGTTGTAAGCCACATCTATATTTTTATTAAGTGCAAAAGTAATTGTAATGGTTGAGACACCAGGTGAAGAGGATGACTGAATATGTTCAATGCCAGGTGTTGTATTGACGGCAGTTTCAATAATGCTGGTGATGCTTGAATCCACGACATCAGGGTTAGCTCCCTTGAGGGTGGTGTTAATCATAATGATTGGGAAGTCGATAGACGGTATTCGATCTATCCCGATACGTTGATAAGAGATAACGCCAAACAATACGATGACGGCGGAAAGCATCCATGCAAACACATGGCGTTTAATGGAAAGCTCGGGCAAGTTCATGCGATATTCTCTTGAGGTCTTATTTTTTTAATTTTTGTGTATCTATTGATTAGCTTGTTTTTTAGCTTCCACTTTTACTTTTGCTTTGTCGGTGAGAAAAGCAGCACCGTCTTTAGCAATCACTTCTCCAGCACTTACACCTTCAATAATTTCGATTTTACCATCTTGGCGCATGCCGGTTTTGACGATCCGTTGAATGGCTAAGCCGTTTTTTACCAGATAAACGACTTCACCCGCAGGACGCAAAACAACGCATTGCTCGGGAATTAAAACCGCATTGGCATGCTCACCTAAAATAATTTCACCCTTAACGCTTGCACCTGGTTGCCAACCTGCTTGATCCGTCACGTCGGCAATCACATCAACAGCACGGCTTGTTTCGCTAATCAGTGGCTTTAACTCTCGGATTGTGCTGATGACTTCTTCGGTTGATGTTGGCGTACTTAAGCGAACCTTGATGCCGGCGTGAATTTTGGCTGCGATATTTTCCGGTAATGGTAAATGCGCGCGTAATTTTTGTTTGCTAATAATTTGCAATAAAGGGTCGCCAATTTTAACGAAGTCCCCTGTTGAAACGATTTGTTTTTCTACTACGCCATCAATTGGTGCAACGATGGTAGTTTTTGCGCGGGTATGTTCGATAATCGCGATTTGCGCTTTTGCACCATCAAGTTGTTGTTGAAGAGCGGCATGTTGCGTTGTCACATCTTCTAGAGCATTTTGCGAAATAAATTTCTTTTGGACTAATACTTGGTTTCTCTCAACAATGCGACTCTGGTTGCTAGTAAGTGCTTCCAATCTAGCCACTTCCGCTTGCACTTGAGTGCGCTGTAAATTGTAGTCTGTTGCGTCTAACAATACCAAAACTTCTCCTTTTTTTACCACTTGACCAGGATGTACTGAGATTTTAACAACGCGCCCAGCAGCTTCTGCTGCAACAGTTGGGTCCATGAGCCCTTCTATGGTTCCAATCGACTCTTCACGAATCTCTAATGTGCTAGCCTCGGCAATGGTGGTACTGATCAGTGCGGCTTGTGGTTTTTTTTTGGTATCTTGCTCAGCCTCTTTTTTGCTGCAAGCAATTAAAGATAAGCTTAATAAAAATACTAAAAGCGCAGCAAAGGCTGGTTTTTGTCTTGAGTAGTAATGCTGAAAAAACATGCGGTAAGCTTTCAATAGTAATTAACTAGAGTATATCGAACTCATTTGTAAAAGTGTGATTAAGTCTTAATGTGAGACCAATCAAAATAGGGGCCAGGATCGGTTTTTCGTTCAGGGGCAATGTCGGAATGTCCTGTAATTTCTTGGATTTGATAGCGCGCTTTAATGGCAGCTGTTAACCCTTGGAGTGTTTCATATTGAGGAGGTTCAAATGGTTCAAAATCACTACCTTCTAATTCGATGCCAATCGAGAAATCGTTGCATCTTTCACGGCCTTTCCAGTGAGAGGATCCTGCGTGCCAAGCACGTTTATTACATGATACAAACTGAATGAGCACACCATCGCGACGAATGAAGAAATGCGACGAGACTTTTAAATGTGCAATTTGAGCATAATAAGGGTGCGCATCAGGCTTAAGTTGATTGGTAAATAGCTCAATCACGCCTGGTCCACCATATTCGTTGGGTGGAAGGCTAATGTTGTGAATTACAATCAGTGAAATGTCTGTTTCCAAAGGTCGGGCATCTGAATTGGGCGATGCAATAAATATCGCTTCGTCACAAATGCCATCTTGGCTAACTTTTAGAATGTGCATGCTTAATATTCGCTTATCCGATAAAATTCTGCTATATATTTTTGGGGTGTCATCATGATTTTTGCCGAATTATTTTTGTGTCTTATCGTCATTCTAATTGCTGCGGAAGTCTTTACCAATGCGCTTGAGCATCTTGGTGAAAAGCTTGGCATTTCCGAAGGTGTAACAGGATCTGTATTTGCTGCCATCGGCACTGCCTTACCAGAAACGTCTGTACCGCTTTTAGCCTTAATGGCAGGTACGAGCGATGCGCATTTGAATGAAGAAATTGGTGTTGGTGCCATCTTAGGCGCGCCATTAATGTTGTCGACCTTATCCATCTCTTTGCTTGCTTTTGCTGTATTAAAAAATCGAAAAGCTCTTGGGCATTTTCATCCGGAGAGAACTGGCCTAAAACGTGATTTAGATTTTTTCATCTTCGCTTTTGGTTTTGCAACCCTTGCTTTATTTGTGCCGCATGAAGTAAAGGCCGTTCGTTATGCCATCGGTTTTGTGATGATAATGATTTATTTTATTTACATTATGTTAACGCTACGCGCATCTAAGAGCTTAGTTGCTGATGGTCATGCCACTGAAGCGGAAAGCCCAATGTTCTTATGTCGTTTAGGTTTGCCTAATCATATGATCGTTATGATGCTGCAGTTGCTGATTGGCTTGGCTTTGCTAATTGGAGGAGCGAAAGGGTTTATTTCTGGCATTGAAGGGGCTTCTGAGCTATTGGGCGTTACCCCATTGTTACTTTCTTTATTGGTGATTCCTATTGCGACAGAGTTGCCTGAAAAAGTGAACAGTATTTTATGGGTACGCAAAGGCAAAGACACTTTGGCATTCGGCAATATTACCGGTGCTTTGGTCTTCCAAGGTACTTTATTGCCTGCTATTGGTATTATGCTGACGCCTTGGGTGCCACAAAAAGAAGTGTTTGCTGGCGTAGTGATTACTCTGCTGGGCGTGCTTTGGATACGCTGGATGATTTCTCGCGGCCAACTCCGCGTTTGGCACGTTTGGGTAAATGGCTTAATGTATCTTGCTTACTTGGTATTTACGCTCAGTTAGGCTGGCTTACTTGTCTATCTCGTCTTCGCCCTTGCTTAAGCCCAGCTTAGCAAGGCGATAACGTAAAGTTCTAAAGCTCACACCTAACAATTTAGCCGCTGCTGTTTTGTTTTGGCATGTTTTTTCTAGTGCTTCTCTTATAGCTTGCTTCTCAATGTTCTCAAGATAATCAGGAAGTGATAGCGTTGAAGTGTCTAGTTGAGATTGCTCTGGCAATAAAACTTTTTCTTTAATGTGCAAATCTTCCGCTTTTATTTCAGTGCCATTACATAGAGTAAATGCGCGTTCTAGTGTGTTTCTTAATTCGCGCACATTCCCTAAAAGACGGCTTGCTTTCAATTTGTTTAATGCGCACTCAGCCAGTGTTACTTGGCTTCCACCATAAGTTTCGCTGATTTTGATGAGTAAGTGTTGAGCAATAATAGGGATGTCTTCTGCAATGTTTCTCAATGCCGGCATTTCAAGGCTCATGACATTGATCCGGTAATAAAAGTCTTGATTAAATAAGCTCTGTTCCATGAGCTTGACGATGTCATGGTGACTGGCAGAAATGATACGCACATCCAAGTGCTCATCTTGAATAAGATCAACTAATTGACTTTGTATGCTGAGTGGCAGCTTATCTACGCTGTCTAGAAAAAGTGTGCCCCCTTTAGCGGATTTAAGAAAGCCAACTCTTTCTCTTTTTGAGTCTTGAGGGCTATTTTTTACATATCCGAAAAATTCATCATGTGCACTTTCGGAATTAAGGGTCGCACAATTTACCTTAATAAATGCGTAATCACGTTTTGTACTGTTGTGATGAATGAGTCTTGCTGCTGATTCTTTACCAGTGCCTAGCTCGCCAGTGATAAGCAAAGGTGCTTGATTTTGAGACATCCTCTCAAGCACATGCCTAACTTGTTGCATGCTTGTTGAGTTTCCTAGCAATGAGATTTTTGAATTGCGCTGTTCATTGCTTTGTCCAAACTTAAGTGCGGCTCTCACTAAAGCCTGCAGTTGTGGCAATTCAATCGGTTTGCTTAAGTAGTCAAAGGCGCCTGCTTTAAGCGCTGAAACTGCATTATCTGAATCTGGAAATGCGGTCATGATCGCAATTGGTAATCCTGCATGTTGGAAACCAATGTGTTTTACTAAGTCTAAGCCGTTGCCATCCGGCAAGCGCATGTCGGTTAAACATAAATCGTAATGACGATGGGTGAGTAAATGCTTTGCATCCGCAACAGTTTCGGTGCAGTCAGATTTGATGCCCATTTTTTCGAGATTGATCGCAATAAACTCTGCTAGCACAGGCTCATCATCGACAATCAGGCAATTGGTTTTTTTTGTCATTGCTGTTTTGGTGTCCAAGATTGTCATTCCGTCGTAGATTGTAGCTAAATTATGACTTCGCTACCAACCGGAATGTTTAATCTTGCACTCTTTCTAATCTAGCTTTGCTTTTTTACTCGAAAGCGATACATTAAGACAAATGGCAACTCGACAAGAATTATCTGATTTTCTCACGCAAGTTGAGCGCAGGGCATTTAAGCAAACTGCTTACGCCGTTCGTGATGAACATGCGGCTTTGGACATCGTGCAAGATGCGATGATGAAGTTGTCTGTGAAGTATGCAGCGAGGCCTTCGAGTGAGTTTCCAATGCTTTTTCAGCGAATATTGCAAAATGCCATACGCGATTTTTGGCGTCGACAAAAGGTAAGAAATATTTGGACGTCCTTGCTTTCGTCTTTTAGCATCACGGGTGAAGATGGGGAGGATTCAGACCCCCTTGAGGCCATTACCTCTAGCAATCATGATGGCAGGAATGAACCTGAGGTGCAATTAGAACAGCGCCAAACAATGGCTCTCATCGAAGATGCATTAACTAAACTCCCTGCTCGTCAACGAGAAGCTTTTGTGATGCGTTATTGGGAAGATATGGATGTTGCAGAAACTGCACTTGCTATGGGGTGTTCTCAAGGGAGTGTCAAAACACATTGTTCCCGTGCTGTGCGTTTTTTGGCGGTAACATTAGAAAAACATGGCTTAGCTGAGCAAGTATTGGCAAGGCGGCTATCATCTAAGAAAGGAGTGGGTGATGAAGATTGATCCTGAAAATCAACAGGTAGAACTCGGCTACCAAGTCATTGCTAAGCGCATTACATCGCTTCTGGACGAGCAAGCATCAAATATTGATGCTAAGGCGGCCTCTAAGCTAAGTTATGCGCGACAGCAAGCGCTCGCGAATATGGCAAAGCCATCATCTGGCATGTCAATTAGCCAAAATGGGGTGATACGATTATTTGGAAATTATTGGTATCAGCATCGGTTGTTGTTGACACTCTTGATGTGTACTTTGAGTTTGCTTGCCTTGTTGGCTAGGCATAACATGGTGAATCAAGAAGAGGCTGAACAGGGTGATGCTTATTTATTGGCTTCGGATTTTCCTCCGGAAGTCTATTCAAATGAGGGTTTTGGTACATGGCTGTCAGAAAACTCGCAGCAATAATTATTTTTGCTTTGATCTCATTGCTAGCTGCCAATTTGGCGATAGCAGAGGATGGATCGGATCAGCCTTGGGTCTCCCTAAATGACGACCAAAGGAAAGTATTAGCCCCACTTGCGAATGACTGGGATGCACTTCGTCCATGGCAGCGTGAGCGTATGTTAGAGATTGCAAATGATTATCCGAAAATGCCAGCAGACCGGCAAGAGCGTGTTCAGCAACGCTTAAATAGTTGGAGTAGAATGACGCCGTTTGAGCGTGAAAATGCACGCAAACGCTTTCAGCAATTTAAGTCCTTGCCGCCAGAAAAAAAAGAAGAGCTACGTAAGCAATGGCATGAGTATCGTCAAGCTTCACCAGAAAAAAGACAAGAGTTGAGGACGCAACACCCTGAAATATTTGGCACAGAAGATGTTGAGCGATAAATGAATACAATATCTTTTTTTAAACGTATTGCTTGTATGCTTTATGAAAGCATCTTGGTGTTTGCCATCTTGTTTGTTGCTGGCATTATTTATCGTGCCGTATTAGACGACCCACATACGGATTTTGAGCAACACCTATTTTTTATTTATTCATGGGTGATCGCAGGTTTTTACTTTGTATATTGTTGGGTAAAAAGCGGTCAAACATTGGCGATGCAAACTTGGCGAATTCAGTTGCTTGGATTTGATGGAAAGCCTTTATCGCTTGAACAAGCAGTGAAGCGTTATGTGATTGCTAGTTTCAGTTTGATGTTTTTTGGCTTAGGTTTTCTTTGGGCAATATTCGATCGAGAAGGATTGTATTTGCACGATAGATTTATCGGTGGACGCTTAGTCGCATTACCTAAAAAATAATCTTATTGGGTTTCCACCCACACCAGCATTGAGATACCAGTGAGTAAAAATAAGAAAGTTGGCATCACTGCACTTGTAAATGCTGTCCAGTCGTTTAGCAAACCTAAATGTAGTGATACCTTATTGAGCACTTGATAAACAATTCCAAGGAGCACGCCAGCAAATAGTTTATTGGCAACACCACTAGACCTTTGCTGTAAGAAGCCAAATGGCAGTGCTAGCAATACCATCACAAGAGAAGCCATTGGATAAACTAACTTTGCCCATAAAGCGATATCGTATCGAGAAGTTTTCTGCTTGTTTTTATTTAGATGGGAGATGTAAGAATAAAGATTCCACGCGGACATTTTTTCTGGAAGCACTAATAAAATACTCATTAACTCTGGTCGAATCAGAGACTTCCACTGCGATTTTGCAAGGTGGGTAGATTTGACGTTGTTTTTACTTAAGCTCGTTTGAGTCAGGTCAGTTAAATCCCATGTCTCGCCATTGAACGTGCCTGTTTTAGCTTGACTGATGGACTTCATTTGGAAGTTTTCATCAAATTCATAAATATGAACATTCACTAATTGTGCATCAGGCAATACTTGCTCAACGTTCACGAAATTTTTGCCATCTTTTACCCATAAGCCTGAACGGAAATCTTGCGCAATCACAGAATCAATGGCCTTAATGCGTATTCGCTGCGCTGTTTTTTCACTAATAGGCGTAATCGCTTCGCCCACAATAAATGTAATCAATGCAAAGACTAAACCAATACGTAAAAGGGTCAAGCCGATGTTAAGAATGGACATGCCGCTCACACGGAGAATGATGAGTTCAGAGTTTCTAGATAATTGGCCAAGTGAGTAGATTGTGCCAATCAGCACTGCGACAGGAACAATTTCATAAATATGTCCTGGCGAGCTTAATATTACAAAAAGTATAATTTTCCCTAAACCATAAGTGCCTTTGCCCACGCTTTCTAATTCTTGAAGCAAATCAAAGAAAGCAAACATAGCAAGCAAGGCTGCCATAATGAGCAGAATGCTATATGTTGTCTCTTTAATTAGGTAGCGCTTAACGATGTTCATTTGTTGAGCAGTCTTGGGATTAAAGGTAGTTGCAATGCGCGGCGATAATATAGGTAGATGGTGATTGATAAAAAGACAAGATGCACAGGCCATAGACCAATGATTGGACTTAACTTTCCTTGTACTAGCCATGCTTGCGTGATGCTAATCATATTGTTGTAAATGATATAAATCAGAATGGCCATCGCCATATTGCTAGAACGACCAGAACGGGGGTCTACAAAGCTCAGTGGAATAGCAAGTAGAACTAAAATTAATGCAGAAATTGGAATGGCAATGCGTCCTTGAATTTCGGCATTGTTAGCAGGGCTGTGCTCTGTAATTAAGACACTGCTTGGTACGGCTTGCATCACGACCACTGGGGTCTCGTTTATTTCTTTTGCTTCAATACGCACGGCGTACTTTTCAAATGTTGTCGAAGTGAATTCAGCAGACTCGGGCTTACCCTCATAGCGACGGCCTTGTTCCATAATTAAGAAATTATCATGGTTAGGGAGTGTTTCACGATGACCTTGTTTGGCCACAATGACGCCGAGTTGTTGATGTTGTAAGGATTGAATAAAAACGTTTTTAACTGACGTACCTAGCTTATCGAAAGCTTCAACGAAGTACACGCGATTAGCTTGTTTAGATTCCTTAAATACACCTGGGGTAATCGTTGCTAGCTCATCTTGTTTTTTTAGTTGAGTTTTATAATCAGTGCTTTTGTTAGTTGCCCAAGGGGTTACAAAAAGGCTTAAAAATGCAATAAGCACAATGATGGGAACAGCAAAAGATAAGATTGGGCGTATCCAAGCAGCTAATCCTTGGCCAGAAGTAAACCAAATGATCATTTCACTGTCACGATACTGGCGAGTAAGTGTAAGAAGAACCGCTAAAAATAGCGTGAGTGACAGTAGCATGGGTAAGAATTTGAGCATACTAAAGCCAAGTAAAGTGTTGATTGCATTGCTGGCGATACTGCCATTTGCCGCAATGCCTATGTAGTAGGTCAGACGCTGTGCGAGGAATATGCCAAATAGCACGGCAAAAGCACCTGTGGCTGTTTGGAATAATTCATGAAGGAGTGATCGTTTAAAGATCATGCTTGGCTAGTCTTTTGCTTGGCTATTTAATAAGTACGGTTAAAAATGATTTCATACAAAATTTTGATTTCAAACCAAAACGCAGGATAATTCAACGATATTTAGCGAAAAGGATGTATTGAATGGAATTTAGCATAAAAAGCGGCAAATCGGAAAAACAACGTAATGATTGCGTGATTGTTGGCGTATATGAGTCAGGCAAGTTAAGCCATTCTGCTAAGTCGATTGACGATGCGGCTGAAGGCTTTCTAGCCAAAGTATTAAAGCGCGGTGATATGGATGGCAAGCTTGCATCGACACTGCTTTTGCAAACAGTCGCAGGCACACATGCCGAACGTGTTTTATTGGTTGGTTTGGGTAAGCAAGGCGAGCTTAATGAAAAGGGTTATCGCAAAGCGGTAATAGCTTCTGTTAATGCCCTTGCTAAAACTGGCGCAAACGACGTGGCGAGTTTTTTAGCTGAAGTTGATGTGTTTAATGCTGACAATAAAAAACAAGATGCCGCCTGGAAAATTGCTCAAATGGTTGAGGCCGTTAATGATGCTTTGTATCGTTTTGATGTGATGAAGGGCAAAAAAGAAAAAACAAATAAAGACGCGACTAAAGGCATTACCAAACTAGAGATTCATGTTGCAGAGCAAGATGAAAATCAAGCGGCCAAGGTAGCGTTGAAGCAAGGCTTGGCTTTGTCAGCCGGCGTGAGTTTTGCTAAAGACCTGGGCAATTTACCACCTAATGTTTGCACCCCAACTTATTTGGCTGAACAAGCTTTAGCCATGGTGAAAACTCATGGCCTCACTGTTCAAGTTTTAGAGCGTGAAGAAATGAAGAAGTTAGGTATGGGTTCATTCTTGGGCGTGGCGCAAGGGAGTGCTCAACCGCCTAAACTAATCGTGCTTCAACATTTGCAAGGTAAAAAAGATCAAAAGCCAGTGGTGTTGGTGGGCAAGGGTATTACGTTTGATACTGGTGGTATTTCTCTCAAGCCAGGTGCTGAGATGGATGAGATGAAATATGACATGTGCGGCGCAGCAAGTGTTTTAGGTACATTTAAGGCGATTGCTGAAATGGACTTGCCACTCAATGTGGTTGGTGTAATTCCAGCTTGTGAAAATATGCCTGATGCTGATGCGATTCGCCCAGGTGATGTATTAACTAGCATGTCTGGACAAACAATTGAAGTGCTTAATACGGATGCAGAAGGTCGCTTAATTTTGTGTGATGCGCTCACTTATGCTGAAAAATTTGAGCCGTCTGCAGTGATTGATATTGCTACACTAACGGGTGCTTGTGTCATCGCGTTGGGTCATCATGCAAGTGGTTTGTTTAGTAATCAAGATCGTTTAGCTAAAGAGCTTTTAGCGGCAGGCGAAGATGCGTTAGATCGCGCTTGGCATATGCCTTTGTGGGAAGAATATCAACCACAATTGGATAGTAACTTTGCGGACATTGCCAATATTGGTGGACGCGCAGGCGGCAGCATTACAGCGGCCTGCTTTTTATCTCGCTTCACTAAAAAATATCATTGGGCGCATTTAGATATTGCTGGCACTGCCTGGAAATCGGGAAAAGAAAAAGGCTCAACAGGTCGACCAGTGCTATTACTTACGCAGTTCTTAAAGCATCGCGCAGCAAAGGCTTAAGGACTGATGACGCGAGTTGAGTTCTTCTTTAATGTAGAAGATAAGTTACAAAAACTAGCGGAGCTTGGCGAAAAAGCAATTGCTAAAAATGTGAAGTTAATGATGTTTGTGCAGAACGATGAGGCGGCTACAGAAATACAGCAGTATTTATGGAGCTTGCCTCATCGTTTTTTGCCCAACCATTTAGCGAGTGATGCACTCGCCTCGGCGACCCCAATTGTGATTGATTGGAAAGGTGAGCAGCTTTTACACGATGAGGTTCTGATTAATTTGCAACATCCACAACCTGTTTTCTTTAGTCGATTTAGGCGATTAATAGAAATTGTGGGGGTGGACGAGGCGGATAAATCGCTGGCGCGCATTCGATATATGTTTTATCGTGACCGCGGCTATGAAATCAAAAGCTACAACGCTTCTGGGAACGTTACATAGTCAGCAAGTTTTGAATAATTGAGAGTCTCATGTCATCCAAACAAGAAAATATTCCAGTGCTGACCGAAGTTTATGCAGCAACCGAACAGCCGCTTTTGACACCAGCTTTTTTTGAGTTTGCGATGGAGCAACTGCAGCCGCACTTGGAAAAAGCTTTAGCTGAAGCTGCCCTTACGCATCAAAGCAAAACGATTAAACAAGAAATTCTCGGTGAGTTGCGTTCAACGCTGAATCATGACTTCGAATCCCAGATTAAAAGCTCCTTGGAAGCTACACAGCAAAATTTAATCCGTGACACGAACGACTTTTTAGACAAAACCAAAGCTGATTTGGCGACAGAAATTCCGCAAATGTATCAAGCACGTGCTGAGATTTTTCAGGCAGACACACTCAAAAAGTTAGAACAACTTCAAGAGGCATCCATTTTGGCGTTGCGTGAAGAGTTTCAGCAGGCGATGCCTCAGCTTGAAAATAATCTAGTTGATAAAGTAAATCTACGTTTACTCGACTTACAAACCGCAACCATTGAAAAAGTGACTGATGCTTTGCAGCAACAAATTTCTGATTTTCACGAAGCCACGTTAGAGAAAATGCGACAAGACTTGTCGCGAGATTTGCCTGAGATTTATCAATCTATCATAGAACAAGCCAAGCTGGCTTTGGCTAATCAATTGATTAGCTTGCAAGAAGATGCTAGCCAGGAGCTTGGCATTAAAATGAATGAGACGCTTCCGAGTATTTATGCGCTGGCTTCAATGCAAATCAAAACGGATTTATTTGCTGAAATGTCTGGCTTTGCTCAAGCGACTAAGCAAGATTTTGAGACGGCCTTGAAAGGTGAACTGCCTGAGCTTGAGCAATTGCTTAAAGATAGAATCCATGAAGCTTTTGCTAACGAGTTGCCAACTATGCGCCAAGAAATCAGCGCACAGGTGAATGATGAAATTGAGGCGATGATAAGCTCTGTTCGTTTAGTTACGTCACATCGCAACAGTAATCAGAGTTAACTCGTTTAACCAATAAGTATTTCGTAGGCTTTTGCATCAAGAAGATTTTTGGTGTCTTCTGGTTTGGTAGGGTTGAATTTAAAAATCCAGGTTTTGTAAGGTGCATCGTTAATTTGCTCAGGATTCACTTGCAAGCTTGTATTAATTTCGGTCACCACGCCATCCAGTGGTGCATGTAAGTCTGACCCTGTTTTTACTGACTCAACCAATCCGCATGGTTTGCCTGCATGGATTGTCGCTCCAATTTCTGGAAATTCCACAAATACGATATCACCCAGTAAATCTTGGGCGTAATCTGTAATCCCGCTCAAATATTCGCCTTGGTCATTGGTTTTTACCCAAAGATGTTCATTCGTGTAATGCAAAGTGCTATCGATTTTCATGCTGATTTTGCCAATGTAAATTAGGTTTTTATTTTCGCATAAACCGATTAAAATGGATAAACATTAATTATTCTCATAAGATAGCTTATCAATATGCGCTATCTTAATGACAAATCAAGATAATTTAGTTAAAATTGTTAAGGATTTAACAAATAGGGGTCATCCTATGACATCAAAAATAATTGCGTTCAGTATTGCGTTGGCAGTTTCTTTGCCATTTAGTTCTGCTGAAGCCGCTCATAAAAAACACCACGAACGTGTTCATCAAAAAATTGATGTTCAATCAGAAGTTGTTTCTAAGCCGCATAAACATTTAGCGGTTCACAAAAGTCACATTCAAAAAGCGAGCTATGAGGTCGATGAGCCGACGGGCAAACATATTGCGGGCGAGCCGCAGCTTGCATCCGCAAAAGCCTTGGTGATGGATCAGGCGACAGGTGAAATTCTGTTTGCTAAGAATATAAATACACAAACACCGATTGCTTCAGTGACTAAGTTGATGACGGCGATGGTAATGTTAGATGCCCATTTGCCTATGGATGAAGTGTTGGAAGTTACTGATGCTGATGTTGATACATTAAAAGGCTCTAGCTCTAAATTGCCAGTTGGTTCACAACTGACACGTGCAGAGTTGCTGCACATGGCAATTATGTCTTCAGAAAATAGAGCGGCTTCGGCTTTGGGGCGTAACTATCCGGGGGGTATTGGTGCATTTGTAATTGCCATGAATGAAAAAGCCCACGCTTTAGGGATGTCAAGTTCACATTTTGTAGATTCCACAGGCCTGCATAGCGAAAATGTATCAACTGCGGCTGATTTATCAAAAATGGTGCGTGCTGCTTATAACTATCCTCAAATCAGACAAGTTAGCACGACGGCTTCTCAAGAATTTAATGTACATGGTTATCGCAATCCAGTGAACTTTTCTAACACCAACTTACTAGTACGTAATAATAGCCATAACTGGGTGATTGGTCTTTCTAAAACGGGTTACATTAGCGAAGCTGGCCGTTGTTTGGTGATGCAAGCTGAGATTTCAGGCAAATCTGTCGTGATGGTATTTCTAGATTCGATGGGCAAATTCTCAAGAATTGGTGATGCTGAACGTATACGTAAGTGGATGGAAGCACGCAACTTCTCTCCAAGAATGAGTTTAGTTTTAAGCATAAAAAAAGCGGCTTTGTTGAACTGACCCACAAAAGTTGGACAATAAATCCAACCGATGAGGGTCAGTTTCATGAGCAAGTACGATACGCAGTTTAAATTATCA